>Ga0208666_1001004_pt1 | contig 12800 bp, 8 predicted proteins | sample 5B_taG_FD_184078 | JGI IMG/M metagenome (GOLD analysis project Ga0208666, IMG submission 184078) | Marine viral communities from the Subarctic Pacific Ocean - 5B_ETSP_OMZ_AT15132_CsCl metaG (SPAdes) (version 2) | ecosystem: Environmental > Aquatic > Marine > Oceanic | place: Pacific Ocean...
TCCTCTGCCATCAGGTTGTACTTGTCGTTTAGTTCTAATATCTTTGTTAGTACACCGCTATCAAGCTGGTAGTCCGATAAGAACTCCTTGATCAGCCTCCGCTGTACTACAATATCCCTTAGATCATCATGATGGATATCTTCTACTGTGTCATCAGCGAGACTTCTTTGGCCAATATTACGATTAAGAAATGATATACTCTCTGGCTTAAACTTATGCTGTGCTACGTCTACCGCCTTCTTCATATCTTCGAGAGTTATGCTCTCATTAGAAACAATCCGCACACGAGCGCCTTTTTCAATTTCTTGTTGTGGTACCTTGCCGTCCTCTAGCTCAATGGTAATAAATGGCTTTGGATTCTTAAAGGTTACCGATTTAACTTCGAAGTTGTCCCTGTCTTTGATATCCCACACAAGCATACCCTTGTCTTGAGTCTCTCCAAAACCTTGTTGCACTGTTGAGCCTGCGTATCTTACTTTGCCCGCTCGGTCCATCGCCTGTGCCTTGTGAATGTCCCCTAGGAAAGCATAGTCAAACTCTTCAAAGATATTAACATCGTGTTCGCCCTTTTCCATGACCCAGCCACTGTCCGTTTGGCAGTTAGAGATAGAACCATGATAGAGAGCAATATTTACGTTATCGTAATTGGATGGGTCATCCCACCCCTCCTCATCAAAGACCGACAAGACATTAAGGGCAAATCCGTCCCTGAGGTACACTTCTTGCGACTCTTTTAAGAGATGAAGGTCAGGATGCTCCAAAGCCTCTACGATAGGCGAGAGGGCGTCTAAGCGCCCTGTATTCTTTAGATTGCCATCGTGGTTGCCAAGAATAACATATGTGGGTGCAATGTCTGCGAGGCTGCTAAGAAAATCAGAACACATATCAACAAACTCTGGTGATATCTGTGTCTTGGTGTGCGCTATATCGCCACAATGAATGATGTAGTCTACGCCCTCTTCTTTGATGGCGTCGTATAATTGCTGGAACACTGCCTTATATTCTTTGTGATATTTAAGGTTTCGTATATGTGTATCAGCTATGTGTGCAAACTTCAAACTTCCCCCAAATCAACTATTCGCCCTCTTGGATATCTTTGGCTGTTTTTAAAATATCTGCTGCGTGCTCGGAGGCTGCTCCTGCAAACTCCTCTCTTGTAACACTCTCACCAGCAGTATAGTTTTTCATGACGCAAGACAGCATTCCTATGCTTCTATATAACCCAGCCACTTGATCATTCAAGCTATTTATTGAATTTTTTGCTGTTTCTCTCATTTGTTCTCTGGTTGGAACTGCAATACTGCCTAAGCTAGTCCTTTGAGCGATGTCATTTATATTAAAATTAATTCTTGCTTTATCCGCTCGAACACCTAAGTCTTGAAATCTTTTATTTTCAGCTAAATTGGACAGCAAGTATTCTCTCTCTGGCGAACCTGGTTTTAAAAAACGGTTTAAAAGTTCCATTCTCTGGGCTTCGTCATTAAACTGGGACGCTATTTCCGCTTTATCGGCCTCTATTGATTCAGCCGGTGAATTGGCTGCCTCAGGGTCGCGGGTTGAATATTTTATTATCAGAGACTCTATTTGTCCATCAAGCCACCATGGTTTTCTGACCTCATAATAACTAACCTTGATGCCAGATACTGGTCCGCCTTCAGAGCTAAACTTCTGGATATGATAAAAGCCTATGACTCCATGAGTTATAAGTCCTCTAATAAATAAAGCAAAACTGCCTTCGACCTTATTATCGCTTTTTAGTTTTAAACTTATGCCGGTCATATCATTTTGTAAATTAGGGATTTCAAAATCACTTATAACCTCGGTGCCACCCATTTGCTCGCCTTTTAGAACGGCTGCCAGTAGGGGTTCTAACAGAAGGCCTGCCATCTGCGGCTCGTAAGTTGAGCGGTCCAATAATGATAAAAAACTATCTAAAAATATAAACCTAGAAATGAGTTGGTCTATCTTCATGCCAGAGGTATCCCCTTTGATGATATTTTCTAACACTTTATTCAGGGACCTTATTCTTGACCTGATGTCGTTACCCTCAACAGAGGCATTCACACGCTCTAGTATTTGCCTGAACTGTCTAGCATCAACATCAGTCGGTTGCTTTTTACCTATGAGCTTATCTAGGTTAAGTCTGGGGAAGACTGGGATCTCATCACAGCCAGTATTAATCTGTATCTGCTGTCTTTCTTCCTGCTCTTTGATAAGACCTGCTTCTTTAGCTTTCAGGTCGTAAGATTGCTTAACAATGGATTTTATGTAATCATCGGAGATTTTGAACATACTATAGACTCCTTATTCTCTGGAATAAATAGTTGTCTGCACTCATTACAGTTGCTTGTTGCTTTCTATTTTCTAAAACATCTCTTGGCATCTCCGCTACATCCTCATAGCCAGAGGTATCTATGGAGTATGTCTGCACCCCATATTTCATTAAATTCTGTGCAATACCAGACGCTTTCTTGGACGCGTCTTCATCCAGAGCTAAATAAACACTTGCTCCACGATTGACTAGATTTTGGAATAGCTTAGATTCCACTCTCAAAGTAGAACCAAGAAGAGGTATGGGTGTGCCGATACAATGTGAGCGTATAGCATCAAACGCACCCTCAACTAAGATTATATCCCTACTCCAGTCAACATAAAGTTCGTTAAAGATTATGTTGCGATTAACATTTGGATTTTTATATCTCATCCAGTCACCGCTATACGAGCGTGCAATAAAGAAGTTTGCATATCCGGTCATGCCAAAAGATGGTATAATTATTCTATTGGCGTACTCACCCTCTGGGCAGTATCCTACCTTCCATCGAACTATGTCTTCTTTTGTAACGCCACGCTTGCGAAGATAATTTAGAGCGTTTCTGGCTGTGATGGGTACATCGTTGGCAAGAGATACAAATTCTTTGGGCAGCGGTATCTTTTCTTCTTTTTCCTCTTCAGGTTCACGAAAGATATCCTCAAAGCTATTTATCTCAACCTTGTTAGTAAGCATGCGCCACTTCTGTATGTTGTTGTGTGAACCATGCTTGCGTATAACTTGATACAAGTCTAGGCCGCGAGTGTCACAGACCCAGCATTTATAAACGTTCTTTTCTACATTAACGGAGAACTTCCGCTTGTGGTGATCGCAATATGGACATAAAAAAAGATGTTCTTGGTTTGACACGCGGTACTGTCCAAGAACATCTTTTAGAATTTGTAGTTTTTCTCTCATGCTACAACCATAGCACGATCAGATTCAGCAGTCAAATGATTTAGCTTTTGATAAGCGTCTGCCAACGATCAAAAGTAGATTCGCTAATAAGAGGCTCGTTAACTTTTGTTTTTTCACTGGCGCTTTCTGCTGACTTGTCCACCACCTTGGTACGGGCTGCTCTTAGAACCTCAAAGGCCTGGTCAACCTCTTTCTTTTTAGCTTTTAGCTGAGCTAAAGTTTCGAGGCGCTGTTTGTTTAAATCATTATATTCTTTTCGTTTTTTAAATTTAAGCTTACCTGGCACGCCTAGCGCAACCTGTTTATCAGCTATTTCCTTATCTTTAGCCTTAATAACACTAAATTCTTCCCTCACTTTGTTATAAGCCGCTTCTGCTTGCGCTTGTCTGTCTCTTGCAAATTTTAATTGAGCTTGCATCTTATCGGGCTCTTGTAGTTTTGATTTTAGCAACGCAACCATATCTTCCGGGCTTATGAACTTTTTGCCCTGCTTAGCCACTTCATCTTTATAGAACTTGGCGTAGCTAGAGAAACTATTGGTATAACCTTCAAGGGCTTCTTGCATTGTTTCTTTGGCAGTCAGTTTTGCCCAGAGTCTAGCTATTTCTGCCTCTTGCTCGCCTTTACCAGCATACTCAGCCCAGCTTTTAGCATATTTTGGCTTTTCTGGTGTCTTCATACTTTCAATCGACGCGTAAGGGGGTAAACTTTCCTCGCCAGGCCTTGGAGAGCGCTCAGACACAAACTCACCAGTTGGGTCTGCGACTGCGCCGTTTTGATATATTTTATAATCTCTAAAATCGTCGTTACCAACAACCTCAAAATAACTTCCAAGTTCATCATTGCCGCCTATAAAATTATCTGCCTTTAGGTTAGCTGCCACAGCATCAAGATCTCTCTGTGAAGGGTCGGACGTTTGAGGGGGATCGGCTGGCGCGGGTGCCTCTGAAGCAGGTTCAGGTTCAGGTGCAGGGGCGGGTGCTTCCTCACCTGTATCGCCTGTGTCACCTGTATCTCCCTCTTCACTGCCGGTTGTTGGGGCCTCCATGCCTGGGGGGCGTCTGGTGGTTCCTTCTTGTTCGGATAAAATATTTTTTATTTCTTGTAGAATAATACCATCTACCTCTTCTTTAGTAAATTTATTTTTCATGATCTTAATTCCTATATTATCTTTAGTTATTAAACATATCGTCTTCGTCATCTATATCCGTGTTGGCAGAGAATATCGGCTTCTTGCGATCGCCATCCTCAAACCCAATAACTTGCGAGACCTGGCGGCCCTCTATGTCTTCCTTTCGCTTCACTCGTGTGCCTATTTCGAGTTCTCCTGTGGTCATGTGTAAATCAGGAGCGCCGGGATAGGGAAACCCAAACTGGGCCTCTAAGACTTCGCGGGTGGTGAGGCCAGCAGCGTCCATTGCGACCTCGACACTGTCGCCGTAACCATAGAGGTACAACGTCGGCCCACCCACGAACAGCGCCTTAAGAGTCCATTTTGTTAAATTACCAAGAGTGCCGCTCTTTACGACTTGTTCGACATCATCAACTTCGATCTCAGCCCGCACTTGGCGTGCTATATTGTCGATGTCGATCCGACTTGCGCCCCCTGGAGCGTTCTTAATCTGTTCCAACAGATTAGCTATGCCTTCTATATGCTTCGTCTTGAAGAAGGGGGTACCGTCTTCTTTTTTCATGTTTTTCGCTTGCGCTAGAAATTGTTCCTTGTTTCGGTCAATTTCGTCCAAGTTGGTTCTTAGGGCTTTTTGAACGATGTCTTCGACCTTTCCTGCGGACTTCCTTACACCCTGTTTAAACGCTTTTTGGTATTTATTTATCTCTTCAGCCGCTGTCTTTGCTTCAGGAGTACCAAGACCCTTCAACGATTTAATCAGATCATTAGGTGATTTTCCGTCCCGAATCTGTTTTATGGCTTGTTCTTCAAGTTCTACTATTAGATTGCTTACTTGTTCTGCGCTTACCGGCTCGCCCCTGGTGATCCTGGATATGACTCTACTAACGAGATTCTTAAGTTTTTGAAGCCTACTCTCAGCTAAAACGCGCTTCGTCTCTTCTACAATAATTTCATTAATTTGCTTTTCGGTTAAATTCATGACTGTGCCCTCGTTTAGTCCGCCGCTAGGCTTTATAAAATAATTTTGTTTTCTTCCTTTGGCCATGTATTCATCTACCTGGCGCTTTAGGGTTTCCCTATCAGAGGTTGTAAAGCCTAACGCTCTAACCAATTCCATCGAACTGCTATACCCCATAAGAACACTTAAATCTTTAAACGTTCGTTGTTCAGCTTTAGGCCCAACACCTAACGAAGCGGCAAACACATTATCATTTCTTAAAGCCTTTCTCATAGCAAAGTCTTCTGGGTGGGGAGTACGCGGATCGAAGATTTGTAAAAACCTCATCATCTTAGTCATTAACTCAGTAAATGAGATATCTACAGTAAGCTCGCCAATAAGCTGATTGGTCATAGCGTAAATGGTGTTGAGGGGCGTATCAGCCAGAACCTTTTGAAATTGTGCCAGTTGCTCATCAGTTATACCAGCAGGTGTAAACTCTCTTAATCCTTCAACACCGCCTGACACAGCTTTCTCAAGTAACAAGAACTTCATAGTGAGAAGTCTTATAATCGCCGGGAAAGACCGGGAGATCCACCTCTCATACTGGCCTGCGACAAGCTTATTCATTTTGACGCCTTGGCGTATGAAATCATCAAAAGAATTTATTGTTATTTCTGTGCCTCGTGAGATTTTATCAACAGTGCCCGATGTTGAATCCGCTCTAGTCCTAAAATATTTATCAATGTCAGCGAATTGTTCTCGCGCCTGTGCGTCATTTGTAAATTTTCTCTTGAATGATCTTACCGCTCTTTTTTCAGCCGCAACCACTCCACCAATGTCTTTTCTAGCAGCATACAAAATTTTGTACGCTGGTTTAAAAAGCCTGTAAGCGTCTTTAACTCTGCGGGTAGATCCAATCGCTGGGGACAGGACCTTGGCTACTCTAACAAAATTGCCTATGCCCCTAGCTGCTGACAGTAGATTAAGCACCCCGCCCAAATAATCGCCCCGACGAAAGTTCCATTGTGCTATTGTAAAGAATATAGCGTTCTCAGGTAGGAATTTAGTGCCTCCTGTAAGTGAGAGGGTGGTAAAAAATGTCTCTATAGCTTCGTCGTTGTCTTCGAGAAGTCCATAGAAGTCTTGCATAATGTTCTCGTTCAAAAGCTCTCTGGTCTCTTTCAGTATTAGATCGTTTATGTCTTCTTCGATAAAAGTTGTCGCGCTCATCAATTAATCTCCAAGCAAGGAATAACAGGCCTTTGCTATGATCAAACTATCTGCCCTATCGTATGAAACTGGCTTAGGGTTACCCTTGCTAGTATATTCGATAGTAAAAGACTCCTCATTCTCCAATAAATAGTCTAAAACAACTTCTTTTGCCTTCTGGCCCCTGGAAACTTTAATTCCGTTTAGTTTCCTAGCTTTAGCCGGCGATATATGCACAGGTGCCATTTCAAACATTTCATAACACAACCACGAAACAATACCGTTAAATGCCTGTAGTTTAGCCATAGTCTTGGCTGTGGAACCTCCCGCTCGGAAGAATACAAATGGTTCTTCGATATAGATATGTTCTATATCGTGTAAGCTCTTAATCTCTAGTAATTTATCTTTAACATGCTGAGTTTTAACATATAGATCTGGAAAGTACCGTTTGTTTCGTAAGTCCCATGCTTCGCATTCTATTATTTTTGCTTCCTCGCTTAGTATGGTATACCCTATAACCGAAGTGCTAATATCTAAACCTAATATCATATATCCATCTTAATTTTAAAAGTAAACTCTCTGTCTTCTGTCTTTTTAACAGGTTTAGCAACAGTTGTCACGCCAATTAAGTTTTTATTTTCATCATAAAGGCCAACTTTAGAAATATATGTTTCCTTCGCAAAGCTCGCTGTCGGGTTATCAAAAGATGAGCTTACTATATTTACAACGTTCAACTCTGGTTCGCTGTAGACGACAGAGCTTGTTACACTAGCGTAATAGTCTGTTGAGGTACTATGGCTTAGATAGGTTGGATTGTTAGAATAATTTAACTGGCCCTTGGGAGCGTGCGCCAACATTGTCATAACAGGCACCATGCTAGACCCTGAGAATTCTAAAGAAAAGCTAGCTGAAATTCTTGAATTGTAATGTGAGCCATCAGGCGGTGTACCGTCATTAGCTCCGATCCCAAAGTATAACCATTTGCTTGGGTCAACTCCATTGGGTTCATAATCAAGCTCCGCGTCATCCGACCCACCAGGTAAGTATAAATCCCAACTACCTGTTAGTATTATGAAGCCCTCGTTGTACAGCACGATACCTGCTACCTCGTTAGAGCCCTCAACAGCGTCTGTCGGGCCAACTTGGATCAACTCACCATTGTGGTTTTTATCACTTAACTCGCCAATTAGAGTACCAGTTAGATAATACTTTAAGCTGACTGTGCCTCTCTCTATCGCGGAGCCATAGAATATAGACGGGATACTAATCAGGTTAACTTCCGCTGCGTCTAAATCACGATGAACAGGCGATATTGACGCAGAATATTGAAAATGGGGACTCATATTAGATTTAGAATTAATTACATTCTTTAATGAATTGATATGCGACGATGATAAAAGAGTTTTTAATCTAATATATCTGTCTAAGCTGGACCTAGTAACCCCATCTACGCCCAAAGCAGAATCAGATGTATTAAAATCTGGGAACCCTGCGCTTGTTTTACTGCTAGCTTGAAGACTTAGATTTAATCCACCATGATCCGATCTGTCTTTATTAAGAACTGATTGATTATTGTTCTTCATATCACGAAAGTGGTTATTGGAAAAATATTCTCTTACTATCGAAGCGGACAAGGGGTAGGTAGAACTACTAATGTCCGTGCCGTAATCAATGGAATAAAATTCACTAGTAGAGATAGTCTTAAATGTGGTTAGTGAACTATCTTTAGTTATGAATGGAAATATAAGACCAGTAGTTGATGCATTGCGGTCAACGTTCAACTCGTACAAACTTATGTGTCCTGCCGGGATGTTGGGTACACTAGTAGCAAATTCGCCTGATATTTGACTCGCATTATTGTAAAATATTTGTGAGTTATATATATCAAACTTGCACGATGGCTTTGTATCGAGAAAATTTACAAAGAAATCGTTATCCGTAAATTTGTAAAACGCCATGAGGCCCTCCTAGTAATCTAAGCGGACTCTCAAAGTTAACTCGTTTGAAGGCGTTTTGATTAAAGGCTCCGACACTTTTGCAACTGCGAGCAACTCATTGTCCGCTGAGTATAACCCAACTGTTGTGATATAAGAATGGGGATCTGTGCTCCGTGTGCCGTCTTTAACAACAATCTCACTTGGTCCGCCCCCAGAAGTTGAAAGATATGTGGGGTTAGAACTGTAGTTGAATTCTGAATTTGAGGCTCTGCAAAAGTAGATTGTAGAATTCAATTCAGTAGTGTTATTAAATTGTAGGTTGAAAAGTCTGTTTCTAAAGTTGTCAGCCATAACATCAATAGTAGAGCCAGTAATTGTATTAAACCCTGTGTCATCCGCGCCCGCTGGGTTAAATGTTACTGTGCCCACGCCGGTATTTAATATACCTCCGTCGTCTGAATCAGAGAAGATTGAGCCGGATAGGACTGCAATGCCCGCTTGGTAATACAGCAGTCCGACAGGGAACCTCCTATTTGCGCTTAAAACAGCATCTGTGTCGGTTGATGCAGTTGCAAATAAAACACCGTACTCACCAGCAGGCGAGTTAACAAAGTATCCGTCAGAACCAGAGTGGTCGGTAATAATGATTCTTTCACCTGACGGGGCAGGCTCTGCGAACCCATCAGCAGTTGTAAGGGTCATCTCAAACGTGCCTTTCTTTATTTCATCTTTTGTTAATATCCGAGAGAAGTTAACAAAATAGCACTCTTTAATTTTTGTACCACCAGCGATAATATCGCCGTCTTCATCTAAAAGTCGAAGAGAACCGGTTTCATCAAAACCAGCGAGGACCTGTGCCATCTGATTGTAGATATTAATCTTTTTGGCATTTTGAGTATTTGCAGCACCTGATAAAGGTGAAGTAGAAGCATAGCCAGTGGTAATATCAAAAATATGGTTAGCCGATGAGCTTAAAAACGGATAATCGAAAACACTCTGGAACATGCCATGTGAGTATGTTTTAATATGCGGCTCGCCGCCAAGCGCAATCGCGCCGCCGCCATATGTGCCAGACACAATGCTACCCGTGATTGGGATAGACTCATGCAATAATGTTCTTGTTGTAGTGGCGTCGTTCGACCCCAAAGATTTGAAACTAGATGCCATCTTTTATATTCCTTTATGCCTTCTTAATAAATCTTACAGGTACATCAATATTGTATCCTGTGGTCACGCCAGTAATCTTAATTACTGAGTCAATGTGTTTCACAGATACAGTGTTAACTGTAGAAGTGCCACCGAGCCTTGTAAATAAAGTGTCGCTGCTATTTAGATCAAGAGATGCCTTAACTCTAAAGTCAAGCCTGGTGCCCCTTTGACCGTTTATAGAAGACCCGCCTGCTGTTGTGTCAGTTATCAAAGATACAAGAGGAGACCCTTGCGAAACAAAATATGTTGCCATTTGGTCCTCGTCTATAAAATTGACTCTTGCCACAGACCCTCCAGGATCAGTTAGAGCCCCTAATCTATTATCCATTTTAATAGTGTATTGGGTCTCTAGAAGTTCACCTGTTAGTTGAGATATAGCTAAGGTGCCATTTGCGTCAACACCTTGATCAACTCTTATAGTTGTGCTATTGGTAGAATTCGTATTCTCACCATATATGATCCCTGTCGCAGCACTAATCCCGCTCTCATTCTCGGTCGCCTCATTAACCGCGACTAAAAAAGCATTAGTTGTGCTATCGCGAGTGGTCCTCTTTGTTTCAAACAACTCCATAACTGGCAAATACAAAAAATCATTTCTTGTCAAAGTTACCAACCTGTGGTGTAGTTGAGATGTTTGGTTTGTGAACGCCTCTAAAACAGGAGTTTGTAATATTTCAAGATCGTAATAGGCAGAACCACTAGGGTGGTTAGGCTGGTAAACACGATAGTTTATTTCGTCGTCTCCGAGGGCAAACTTGGACACTTTAAAGGTGCCGTCACCTCTTGCAAGTCTGCGCCTGCCTGCGTCCGTAAGGACCGCATCTAATATGATATCTCCACTGTTATCCAAAAAAGCCATTTTGCCTCTCTCCAATCTTTAAATAGTGTGTATTATAAATAGTTTCTATTTACGTAGTTTTTATTCTTTTGTCTTGTTTGTCAAAAGTTAAATTAAAATCTAACTTTTTACCTGTTTTCTTAGATGTTAATCTTATCTTAAATTTCTTGTCCCATATTCTATCTAGTGACCCAATACTCTCAGATCCTAATTCAACCCTAGGTATATCACTTGGGTCTGTGTACGACATATTTGTAGGTATTTCTGCTGTAACTTGGGCAAGCGCTGGTGTTACTTGTATAAACTTTTTCATGTCCACAGAGGGTACACTATTGATCTCTACAGGGAATTCATATGGTTTAACTAACAAGTAGATGGCACCTGCGTCATCAACTAATTCAACCTCTAAGACTGAAGTAGGATTAGAAAAATTATTGTGATAATCAACAGACCTAAACATATAATAATACTTTACATTTGGTTGTAATCTTTCGTCATGCGCCACCGAATTAGTTCTAATAATTGTATCCTCTGACGAGAGCACAGTTGACAAAGTATTACGTAATTTACCGGCAAAGTCAGAATAACTTAATGGCGGCTTATCCATCCTGTAAATTTGAAAGAACGCTGTAGTGTCATCTTGGATAAACTTGATTTTACCACCAGGTAAAACTCCTTGCGCCTGTCTGTGCATCTCAAACATCTCAGCATCCCCCTCTTCGATAGGGATTGGATACTGTTCAAATTCGATATTGTTAGAGGATATACTTAAAATTAAGGTGTCATTCACTCCCCTATAAGGAGTTATGGAGACCTCTGGTGGGGGTGGGGGTTTTGACAGGACTGAGGTTGTTGTTGTAAAGTACGGCACCTCTACAATTTCAGCCACTGGGTACATATGTATCGCATACTCAGCCTCATACCCACTTAATTCCACAGTAGAGCCCTCAAGGGTTTCTACCTCAGAGACGCTAGAATCTATGTTCACAGTAAAAGAAGTATCACCCGGCGAAAAGCCGTTGTCAACCGAATATGATGTAAGCCTTCCAAAGCCAGTCACATAGCCGCCAGCACGGCCAGCCGGCGTAGAGGCAAATAGCCACCCCTCTGCTGTCAAATCATTAACTGGTCGATACACATGATGCGATGGGGGGACAGCCTGTAAAGAACCATATTCGGTTAAAAATCCTAGCGCTCCTGGTCTTGCAAACGGGGCAACTCTAAATCTAAACAATCTTCCGTCTTCGGCACCACCACCAGCATTATCAGCGCCAAACCATAACATTAGCCATTCCTCAACACTAAATGTAGAGGGGTCCAAGGCTCCCATGCGTGCGATATCCCCTGTGAGCATGGCTAAGCTAAATTCACTAGAGACGCCAGTCGTAGGTGTGTCGGGTGTAATATCGTATGACCAGCCGCCGCCAAATATATCCTTCCATGATGGAACACGAGTAGCATGATCGTTTAAAAACCCGCTAATTTCCGTATCTCCAGCAGATGGGTTGAGATTCCAAGATACTTGCAATATTTCATTTAGTCGGCTCGTTGAAACAAAATACGAATTTTCTTTATTGTACCCAGGAGCATCAGGGGCTCCATTAACATCGCCCTCCTCGTATTCGTAAGAAGGGTTGTAGAGAGTAGCATATGTGGCCCACATTGGATCAGGTGAACTTGGTATCTCGCGAATCGCTTCTTCCCAATCATCAAATAAATTGGGAAACCCAGCCCACTTTATAATGTAACCTAGGGTGGTACCATCCGCGTCTAAAACTGTTTCGACCAGAGAAGGTTCTGGTTCTTTAGTTCTCTCATAACGATATTTTAAGCCGAAGACATATTTAAATTCGCTTACTTGGTATGTGTATTGTTCCCCGTATTTTACTTGTGAATCAATATATTCTATACCAGAAGACCTATCACCAATCTCGCTGGGTATCCATATGTTCTGTATCGGCTGAGTATTTGTATTTGTACCAGCATATTTTGCTACCCTGTACATAACTGTTTCGCTATAAGACGGCTGCCCATCCTCAAACGAGCCCTTATGCATTCTGCCTACCGGGGGCAGGCCAAAACTATCCGCTGACCCGTTGGGGAAGAATGATGCGTTAAGTTGGTTATAGAACCCATAAACAGCACCAGGGCCATACACGTTAGACAAGGCTGGGGTCATAGTGCTATTTGGTAAAGTCATTTGTGTGGTTTGGAAAACAAAATTATTTATCGCCAAGGCTTGCAGTGGCAATGGTGCTGTGGGAAAGTCCTCCGAGAAGCGCAATGCTAGATCAGTCTCTAATTCTAAG
>Ga0208666_1001006_pt1 | contig 12793 bp, 19 predicted proteins | sample 5B_taG_FD_184078 | JGI IMG/M metagenome (GOLD analysis project Ga0208666, IMG submission 184078) | Marine viral communities from the Subarctic Pacific Ocean - 5B_ETSP_OMZ_AT15132_CsCl metaG (SPAdes) (version 2) | ecosystem: Environmental > Aquatic > Marine > Oceanic | place: Pacific Ocean...
AGATGAAAAAGAACATCCTCATAAACATACTGAGGAGGGAGTTAGATATTATCTAGAGTGGTATGCAAGATTACATCTTGGGAAAAAGATTTATGATTGTATTATTGAAAATAAATCATGCAGTTTTGAGGCAGAACTATGAGTAGAAAATATAAGAGAAAAACACCAAACATAACCCATAATGGTATAATAAACGTATGGGATTATGTGTCCTTTGAAGATCATCCAAACGAATATGGTAAAAGAATTTACTTGGATATATCATCATTAGTAGATGCCTCCGAGCATGAACTACAAAGTAATAAAAAATATAAAAACTTTGAAGTTGAGTCTTATGGTGTAAAAAGGTGGGAGTGTTAAATGAGTAGACGAGGAGACAAAACTAATCAAAGAATAAGAAATTCTCTTCTTGATGTATTCCTTCAAATTAAAAAAGAAAATAAAAAGAAGACAAGAGAAGAGTTGGGGGAGGATGAAAGATTTGAAGATCATCCTCATGCAGACAGAGATAAGGACATTGGTAGGATAGTTAAGAAACCTACCTCAATGACTTACATCATGAGAAAAGGAGATTTACATGATTAATCATCTTGATTTGTGTAGTGGTATTGGTGGGTTTGCACTTGGATTTAAATGGGCAAACCTTTCCAAAACCATAGCATTCTGTGACTTTGACAAACCATGTCAAAAAGTCTTAGCAAAAAATTTTCCAAATGTACCAATATTTAACGATGTAAAGGAGATAGCAAGTGATCCAAGAAAATTTATTCAACAACCAATCGGAATCCTTAGTGGAGGATATCCATGTCAACCCTTCAGTACAAGTGGCAAAAGGCTCGGCACGGAAGACCCTAGACACATCTTTCCGTACATCCATGAAATTGTTAAACAAATTAGACCCTCTTATTGCGTTTTCGAAAATGTTTATGGGCATGTCTCCATGGGACTTGACGAGGCACTCTTTACAATGGAAAACCTTAACTACCAAACGAGGACATTTGTTGTTTCGGCTAGCAGTATCGGAGCGAGACACAAACGAGATCGAGTCTGGATCATCTGTAAAAACTTGGGCGACTCCTACTACCATGGATTATCTTCCTCCGAGATCGGAAGAGGGAACAAAGAGACTCCAAGAGGGTGCGAGGAAAGGTCGAAAGAGACCAAGCAATTTGAGGGAACAAGTCGATCCCAAAACAATGGAGATGTATCCAACTCCGACAACCAAGGGATTCGGACACGCATCGGAGGGACAGACAATGATCTTCAGAAAGAAAGTGGAGAGGGGAGAATTGTCGGAGGACGAGGCACGATCTATGATGAATGGGGTAACTTTAAGACCACCGAGGATGGAAGAGTGGAAGTTTCCAACTCCGAACAGTGGACTAAAGAAACATTCATACAATGGCAACAATCAGTATTACGAAAAGCGATTGAGGGATGGGAGACAGATAGATCTGACTCACAAGATATATCAAACGGAAGGAGATGCGAGGCTCAATTGCGATTGGACAGAGTGGCTAATGGGGTATCCTATTGGATGGACGAGCCTAGAGGAGTCCCAAGAATCACAGTCGAACAACAAAACAGAGCAAACAGACTGAAGATGTTGGGGAATGCAATAGTTCCTCAACATGCCTATCATATTGGATTAGCAATTAAGGAGGACATAAAGAATGGCGAAAAAATATAATAGTCAATTTACCAATTATAGTGAGGCAAGTTCTCACTATATTGAAGTCTTTGTAAACATAAAAAGAACAGTTAAAGTTGAGGCAACTACAGAACAACAAGCTATAGAAAAAGCTTTAAAGAAAGAAGAAAAAAGAACATGGAGTAACTTCGGTTACAAATTTGTAGATTGTGATTATAATATAGGTAATGAAAAAGACTACAAATCTTATAGAGAGTAGGAGTAAATCATGTTAGAATCAATCCAGGAAAATAATATTGAATTAAAGGATGCAGTTAGTAAAGTCGCAAGAGTCATTGAAGATACTTGCATAGAATACGAACAAAAGGGACATCCTTATTATTCTAAATATTTAAGAGAAGCTTTTCAAAAAATCATTAAAGGAGTTGAGTATGGATGAAAATGAATGGACACAAAAATACGGTCATGATTGGCAAGACGCAAGTAGCAACGAAGAAAAAGTTAAGACGCATTGTTCGCCAAGATGCCCCAGATGTCAAGGCACATTACAGACTGTTAACATACATGGTCATGAGCAATGTGTTTTGTGCCATAGTATTGTGGATGATTGTTGCCAAGGGTCACAATTAAAATGAGTGACAACATCATAAACTTTGATTCAATACGCAAGACGAAAGATCCTATAAAAAAGGTCTGTGATCTTGCGTCAAAAGAATTTAAAGAGTTGATTATCATTGGAGAAGATAAAGAAGGCGAATTAAAGATGATAACGACTTTAGAGAATTATGCAGACATAAGCTACATAATTGATATAATTAAACTAGGAATAATAACTAAGGGAGCAGATGACAATGGGGAGAAGTAAATCTGAAACTTATCTACAAATAAGTTTAGATTCAGTTATATCTTATATTAGGGGAGATATGAACTTGAAAGAGGCAATAGAGAAACTTGAACAACTCGGACACGATAAAAAAAGTGCGACTAGAGTTCTCCGAAACACTGATAGAAATAACGTCTTCAGTTTTCAAACAAAATCCAGACTTGGCGATAGTTCAAGCGAGGAGGATGTGGGAGATAAGCAAACCGATTGAAACGATTAGCTTTATGTGTGGGATAGAAATACCCGTACTAAGGATGTTAGCCGTTGGGTTGGAGTGGAAAAGGGTCAAGAAAGAATGGTGGGAGATTAAATGGTTTGGGCCATATTTGACTCCACAAGAAATGAAAGAGTTTGATGAGGATTGGAGTGATCAAAATTTAAAGATAGTTCCAGACGATAATGAGGGGAAATACAAAAATAAATATACAATTAAAAATTCGGCTGCCTCGACTTTATCTTGGATAGATTGATGAGTAAAAGTCAAAGTAGAAAAGTTAGTCAAACGCAACACAAAAGAAATAGAAGAAAATATTTCAACGATAAAAAAATAAGTTTGGGTTGTCAGTTTGTTCTTTTTAATTTGTTTGGATATAAATTTAGGTGTGGATACAAGGAAGATCCGTTTTATTTAGAATGGCATCATCCTATCCCAAAAGATAAATTTATAGGCAATGATGGTAAAAGAATATCAGTTGCAGAGATGATATCAAGAGGGATGAGCAAAGACGCAATTGAAAAAGAAATAAAAAAGTGTGTTGTTTTGTGTAGAAAACACCATGCAGAAGTTGAAATGAACGGAGGGGGAAAATGAAATTTAAATATAAAACAAAGCCATATCAACATCAAGAAGATGCTTTGGTGCGTAGTTTTGATAAACGTAATTACGCATACTTTATGGAGATGGGATGTGGCAAGTCTAAAGTTCTGCTCGACAACATGGCATGGCTTAGACTTCAAAAACAAATAGACTCTGCAATTATAGTGGCTCCCAAGGGAGTTTATAGAAATTGGGAATTGACAGAGATTCCGAAACATTTTTTGGATGAAGTTGAACACGAGGTTTTTACCTGGAGAGCAAATCCGAACAAAAATCAAAAGGATGATTTAGTTCGTGCAACAAAAGACAGATCAAAATTTAGGATACTTCTAATCAATGTCGAAGGTTTTGCTACACCAAAAGTCAAAAGATATACTGATGCTTTTATAAGAAATTCAAACTTTTTATTAGCCGTAGATGAATCAACAACAATAAAAAATCATCAAGCTAAAAGAACAAAGGCATTAATAAGTCTTGGTAAACGAGCAAGTTACAAAAGAATATTAACGGGATCTCCCGTTACAAGATCTCCAATGGACCTTTTTTCTCAATGTTTATTTATGAGTCAAGATCTATTGGGGTTTGATTCTTTTTGGTCTTTTCAAGGACGATATGCAGTAACTAGAAGACAAAAGATGGGTGCTCATTCTTTTAATCAAGTCATTGGTTATCGAAACCTGGAAGAATTAGCAGAAAGAATAAAAACTTTTTCGTTTAGAGTTACAAAAGAGAATGTTTTAAAAGATGTGCCACCAAAAATATACACAACTAGACAAGTAAGTTTATCCACAGAACAAATGCAACACTATCAGTCCATGAAGAAACATGCATTGACAGTGGTCAATGATGAGTTGGTAAGTGCAACTGAAGTCATGACACAATTGATAAAGCTGCAACAGTTACTTTGTGGTTTTATTGTAACCAATGATGGTAAAACTATTGAAGTTAAAAACAATAGAATGAATTCTATGTTAGATGCCATTGAAGAGATGAGTGGTAAGGTTATAATTTGGGCAAGATTTAGGCACGATATTATTTCAATAACAAATACATTAAGAAAAAAATATGGACATGCATCTACTGTAAATTATTTTGGAGATACATCTGAAACAGACAGACAACATGCAATCCTAGGAATTGAGAACGATCCTACTGTAAGATTTTTTGTTGCCAATCCTCAAACGGGAGGCAGAGGTTTGACTTTGATCAAGGCAACGAATGTAATCTATTATTCTAATGATTTTGATTTAGAAAAACGGATTCAATCTGAAGATCGTAATCATAGGTCGGGTCAGAAGAATCAAGTTGTTTATGTTGACTTGATAGTTAAAGGCACGATTGACGAGTATATCGTTAAGGTTTTACAAAATAAAATTGTATTAGCAGGTAAATCTTTGAATGAAGAAGCGAAGAAATGGTTACAAGTTTCTCCAAAAAAAGATAACTAATTGCTGAAAATTAGAACAAAATGATATATATAATAAGTGTAAACAATAAATAACAAGGAGTTTAGGGTGCAAAAATACAGAACAGTGGCTATCCCATTAGAGATTTTTGAAGATCTAAAAAAGATAGCCGATCAAGAAGGAAGATCATACGCAAGACAAATTAGTTGGATGATTAAAAATTATTTTTCAAAAAACATTGACAATTAATTGCAAATGATTATCTTAGAAGTCTCGGCAGCTAGTCACGGAGTTGCCGAGAATAAAAAGCCGAAGGGCATAACTTTAACGAAGGAGGTTCAATTATGAACGAGTTATTTGAAACGATGGTTGCAGATGCGAGTGCGTTTGATAATGTTAACGCAAAAAAGGGGAGTGAATTATCCTCTCTAATTCGTCACAGTCAACAACTTTCAAATCAAATCAAAGAAGCCGAGCAACATCTTAAAGATCTCAAGGCAACAAGGCATAAGACTGACACGGAATCTATTCCTGCACTAATGCAAGAAATGGGAATGGATTCTATTACTGTAGAAGGTAATAAAGTTCAGTTAAAACCTTTTGTACATGCGAGTATACCTCAAGATCGAAAAGGTGAAGCATTTGATTGGTTAAGATCAATAGGCGAGAGTGACATTATTAAGAACGATGTCACTGTTAGTTTTAGCATGGGAGAAGACAACATTGCTAAATCTGTTATTGCCGATCTCGAAGAGAAAGGTGTGAATCCAAGTTCAAAGACACACATACATCCAATGACTTTGAAATCTTGGTTATCTGATCGCATCAAAGAAGGTAAAGAAGTAGACCTTGAAATGTTTGGTGCGTATGTTGGTACAACTGCTACAATTAGAAAGGGTTAATACATTGAAAACACAAGTAGTAGAGAAAAAAGAAGCAGGTCTACCTGCTAGTTTGATAAGTGAAATGGCAACCGATTCTGGCTTGGGACTATCTAACGTCACGGCAGATGATATGCAGATTCCTTTTTTAAGGATTCTACAAGCATTATCTCCACAGTTAGTTAAAACTAATTCGGGTTATATAAAAGGTGCAGAACAAGGCGACATTTTCAATACTGTTACTCATCAAGTATGGAAAGCAGAAGAAGGTATTACTGTTGTGCCTTGCTATTTTGAACAAAAATTACTTGAGTTCGTACCAAGATCTCAAGGTGGTGGTTTCGTACAAGAATTATCAAAGGATCATCCAGATGTTTTAAATGTCAAGAGAGACAAAGAAACTAATATGGATATCTTACCTAGTGGTAATGAACTTGTAAGAACGGGGCAACATTATGTTAAGGTCTTAAATGAAGAACTTGGCATGTTAGAGCCTGCCATTATCGACATGAAAAAAACACAAATCAGACGTTCAAAGATTTGGGTTACACAAATGTCAATGCAAACTATTAAGTTAGCAGATGGCAAATCAAAACCTGCTCCTATGTTCGCTAACAAATGGATACTTAAAACAGTAGCCGATGGTAACGACAAAGGATCTTGGTATTCCTGGCAGATAGAAAAGGTCGGGATGGTAGATACTCTTGACGTTTATAATGAATGTAAAGAGTTTCATAACAGTGTAGCAAGTGGAGAAATCAAAGGAACGGCAGTAGCCGATGAGATTGATCAAGCTCCATCTGTTAACACAGATGAAGTGCCGTTCTAACTTTTAAAAGTTTCGGGTAGAAGTTCCTCCAAAATCATTTTCTTCTACCCGAAAACCATTTGTGGGGAATAATTAATGGACAATGGTCAAAGGTTTATGGATGCTTTTGAGGGATTCTCGGAAGCACACGGAGAGACAAAGATTTCCCAGGAAAGACGACAAGGGAAACAAGCCGCTAATTCATATATAAAAAGAACTCCTTTAACACTAGAACTTATCAACGGTCATCTTAACGGTGGACTTGGTGTAGGATCTATTCCAATAAATGAAAACAACATGTGTAAGTTCGGTGCATTAGACATTGATACATATCCCATTGATCATGTTTCATTAGACAAAAAATTATTAAATTTAAAAATACCTTGTGTTGTATGCAGAAGTAAATCTGGTGGGGCACATATTTTTTTCTTTTTATCTGATTGGATGAGTGCAGGAGAATTTAGAGATAAAGCATCAGAGATTGCATCTGTAATTGGTTTTGGTAACTGTGAAATTTTTCCAAAGCAAGAGCAAATATTAGTAGAAAGAGGAGATGTAGGTAACTTCATAAATTTACCTTATCATAATCAAGAACAAACCATGAGGTATGCTTTCAAAGAAGATGGAGAGATGGCTACCTTTGAAGAATTTTTAGATTTAGTAGATGAAAGAAAAGTTAAACCAAATGATTTTTTTAAACTACAAGTAGGAACAAAAAAGACAGAACCTTTTCCAGAGAGTCCACCTTGTTTAAATGTTATGGCATTAAACGGCATTGGAGAGGGGGCAAGGAACATGTCTTTATTTAATTATGGTGCAATGTTTAAGAAGATGGATCCCGATAATTGGAAGGCGCTGCTAGAAAAATTTAATATTGATTATTGTTCTAGTCCATTATCTGCACAAGAAATAGTTCATATACAAGGTCAGTTAGACAAGAAGGAATATTTTTATACATGCAATCAAGAACCTCTTAAATCACATTGCAACAAGGCTTTATGCAAACGAAGAAAGTATGGCATTGGTGCAAATGTAGATGCAGTAGAGATAACAGGTATATCTATTGTTAAATCAGAGCCTAGAGTATTCTTCGCAGACTTGGATGGAAGACGATTAGAATTAACAAGCTTTGATTTACAATCACAATCTAAATTTCAGATAGCATGTCTGGAGCAACAAAACTTTATGCCGCCAAAAGTAAAAGAGAGCGATTGGCAAGTGTTAATTAACGGATTGTTAGCAGAGGCAAACGAGATAGAAGTGCCAGAAGAATTAACTTACAAAGGACATTTTAATCAACTGCTTGAGTCTTTTTGTTATGGGCGAGTACAAGCACAATCAGCAGAAGAATTATTGATTGGTAAACCATGGATTATGGAGGGATTAGTTTATTTTAAAATAGATTCTTTCATAGAGTTTTTAAGACAAAAAGGATTTACACATTATTCTAAGGGTCAGATTCAAGAAAGAATTAAGGAAATAAATAATGGGGATAAATGTAGTAATGTTAGAAACTTTAAAACAACAGAGGGTAAGTTTAAATCAATTCGTGTTTGGTGGGTTCCTGAAGTAAGAGAAGATGTTGAAATACCTAAAGTAGAATTTGAAGAGGAGGTGCCGTTCTAATGGAAGTATTAATAGCCTTTTGTATTGTTTTAGTTGAAGAGCCGAGGCACAAGGGTGGGAAGTCTATATGTAACTTCTGGAATCCTGGTGTTGTTTTTAAAACCTATGAAGAATGTGTAAAGGACAAAAAATTAATCGAAGACTATGTAGTGGAAGAAGCTTGGAGGATTCATCCAAAGGCAGTCAGAATATATGCAAAGGGGATTTGTGGAGAATGAATGAAGTAGCAATATATGGACCACCTGGCACGGGTAAAACAACTAAACTTTTAAATATTATGGAAGAAGCTATTGCAGATGGAGTTAATCCAGAAAGAATAGCTTTTTTGTCTTTTACAAGAAAAGCTGCACAAGAAGCTATAGATAGAGCATGTTTAAAATTTAATTTAGATCAAAAACATTTTCCACACTTCAGAACATTACATTCACTTGCATTTCGTTGGGTAGGAATGAAATCAGAAGATGTTATGAAACCTGCCGACATGAGATTCTTAGCTAAAAAATTAGGGATTGTTTTTAAAAAAGAAGAGAAAATAAATATTGAAGATGGGGATATGTATACAGTCGGATCTAGTGATGGCGATAAATATTTTCATATTATGAATATAGCTAGACTGAAACAAACAGATTATATGTATGAGTTTGATAAGTTTGGGGACATGAGTTTGTTTAGGTCGTATATGCCTCGTGTCGTAGAAGCATATAAAGATTACAAAAAAGCAAATCTTAAAGTTGATTTTACAGATATGTTACTTCAATTTTTAGAACAAGGAACAGGACCCGATTTAGATTTGTTAATTGTAGATGAGGCACAAGATTTAGTTCCAATACAATGGAAAATGGTCAAGCAGTGTTTGTTACCTAATTCTAAAAAAGCATACTATGCTGGAGATGATGATCAATGCATATTCAATTGGACAGGTGCAAACGTACATAATTTTTTAAACTGTGCAAAAGAATCTATTGTATTAAATCAATCTTACAGAGTTCCTTACTCTGTTTGGTCTCTTGCGAGAGGAATAATAAGTAAAGTTGAAACAAGAAAACAAAAAGAATACAAGCCAAAAGATGAAGAAGGTTCTGTCTCTTATTATTTTGATGTTATGGATATAAATTTTAATGAAGGGGAGTGGTATGTATTGGCAAGAACAAACAGAATACTTTCGATAGTTTCTGAAAAGTTACAAAACGAGGGATATTTATTCTGGAGAGAAGGTTCTGGTTGGTCTGTATCTGAAGATATTATTAACAGTATAGAAGTGTGGTTACAATTATGCAAAAATCAAAGTCTAAAAGTAAAACAGTGGGTAGAATTTTCGAAGAGAACAAAAAAAGGTATCATTGGTCATGGTGGAAAAAGAAAAATAGAATTATTGGATTCGGAAAAAACATACACTTTGGAGGATTTATTAAAAAGCGAGATAGGGCATCTTTTGAATTTAAAAAAAGAAATGATGTGGTACGATGTAATTCAAATGACAGATCAACAACGAATATATATTACCTCGGCACGGAGAAGGGGAGAGTTTATTCTAACTAAAAAACCAAGAATACGAATATCAACAATTCATAAAGCAAAAGGTGGAGAAGCGGATAATGTGGCATTAATCCTTGACTGTCCTAAGATAATAAAGGAAAAAGGAGACGAGGATAGTGAACATAGAGTCTTCTATGTAGGTGCAACTCGTGCAAGAAAATCATTACATATAGTAGAAAGAAGAGATGTGAATGGATATCAAATATGAAAAAAGATAGAGAGTTTTTTTTAAAAGAGGCAGAGAAACTGATCAATGGACAAAGAGCTAAAGAATATGGACCTGCAAAAAAGAATCATCAACGTATAGCCGATATATGGACTATACTGTTAGATAAAAAATTAAATGGTGCAATCACTCCAGAGGAAGTTGTGGCTTGTATGATCGGTGTTAAAGTTGCTCGTCTAGCAGAGGATATTTCAAAAGACGATTCTTGGACAGACGTTATAGGTTATGCTGCACTCGGCGGAGAAATAATAAATGACAAATCCTGATCAATATCACTTTTTAGATCAAGACATAAAAGATATGTCCTGGGGGAACATAGACTTTGATTGGTCTCCTCCAAGTGATTTTCCAGACTTAACTAAATCAACAAGAATAGCTGTTGACTTAGAAACTAGAGATCCAAACTTAATAAAGTTAGGGCCTGGATGGTGCAGAAAAGATGGATACATTATTGGTATAGCCGTGGCAGCGGGAGATTTTAAAGGATATTTTCCTATAAGACACTCGGCTGGAAACATAGATTCAAAAGTGGTTTTTAAATGGTTTAAAAAACAAATGGATACTCCACACATACCAAAAGTTTTTCATAACTCTTTGTATGATCTTGGTTGGCTACGAGCAGAGGGAATTGAAGTTAAGGGGCAGATATTAGATACAATGATTATGGCTCCTCTTATCAATGAGAATAGAAGATATTATAATTTAAATAGTTTGGTATCAGATTACTTACAAGAATATAAAAGTGAAAAAACATTAAGACATGCTGCGAGTGAGTTTGGTGTAGATCCAAAAGCAGAGATGTACAAATTACCTGCAAAATATGTAGGAGCATATGCAGAACAAGATGCAGCAGTCACTTTGAGATTGTATGATCATCTACTTCCTATATTAGAGAGAGAAGAGTGTACAAGCATCTTTGAATTAGAGTCTTCTTTGATTCCAGTGATGTTAGATATGAAAGCAAATGGTGTAAGAGTTGATTTAGATCAAGCAGAGCAAGTCAAAAAACAAATGGCATCTCAAGAAAAAAAATTACTTGATGAGATAGTCAAAGATACTGGTATTGTGGTTGAACCTTGGGTCAGCACATCTATAGCAAAGGTCTTTGATTTTTTTGGACTTGAGTATTCTCGCACAGAAAAGAGCAGGTCTCCCTCTTTCACAAAACAATTTCTCTCTCATCATCCTCATCCCGTTGCAAAAAAGATTGTAAAGATTAGAGAACTTAATAAAGCGAATACTACGTTTGTTGAAACTATTCTTAATCATGCTCATAATGGTCGTATACATTGTGATTTTCATCCTCTTCGTACCGATGATGGTGGTACAGTTACTGGACGCTTTAGTTCAAGCAATCCTAATTTACAACAAATACCATCTAGAGACTTAGGAATCAAGAAAGCAATTAGAGGATTGTTTGTCCCAGAAGAGGGATGTAAATGGGGATCATTTGACTATGCCTCACAAGAACCAAGATGGTTGGCTCATTATTGTGCTAAACCAACAGAAGGATTTGTTCATCCTTTGGTTGATGAAGTAGTAACCATGTATAAAGAAGGTAAAGCAGACTTTCATCAAATGGTTGCAGACATGGCTAACATAAGTAGAAAAGAAGCTAAGACAGTTAATCTTGGAATTATGTATGGCATGGGCCGTAAAAAATTAGCCGACACTTTAGCTATTACAGAGGATGAATCTAGAGAACTTTTAGAAAGATATAATCAACAAGTTCCTTTTGTAAGAGATTTAGCAACAAGAGTATCTAACTATGCTTTACAAAAAGGAATGATAAGAACTCAACTAGGAAGAAAATGTAGGTTTGATTTGTGGCAACCAAGAGGCTTTAATGCAAAGAGACCTCTGCCATTACCAGAAGCAGTAAAAGAATATCAAAATGTTCAAAGAGCATTTACATACAAGGCGCTGAATAGATTGATTCAAGGATCTAGTGCCGATCAAACTAAAAAGGCAATGGTCGATTGTTATTCGGAAGGCTTATGCCCGATGCTAACAGTGCACGATGAACTATGTTTTAATATCAAAAATGAAGAAGAAATTAATAAAATTAAAGATATCATGTCTAATTGTGTCCCAGACTTACGAGTTCCCTTCGAAGTTGATGCAGAAATGGGAGATAATTGGGGAGAAGTCGGTTAATCCTTTTACCTTAAACACACAAAAATCAAGACAATTCTAAGGTAGAATCACACACGGAGGTATTGTTTCGGCTCTGTGTGGCGATCTGAGAGCCTCGTTTTTTAAGCATTTTCATAATTTTTGCTCTTTTGTGGTTTGATAACTTAATCCAAGAAGATATTTCATCAAGAGTCCTAAAGCATCCAATACAAACATCATTTTCTATTTTGCAGACGTTTCGGCACGGGCTTACAATAGGCTGTGATCTTTCTTTTCGAGGCATCTGGATATGGAATCTCTGGTTGTTCGTTTAGTCGTCTAGCAAAATATAGACAATCGTTAACATTGTTAAATGTTTGAGTCTGATTAATAATGACTGTGCCTATCATATAGACTAAAGCAAATTCTATCATTCATCTTTGGTTTTCCAAAAGTATTCGTCTGTATCGCCAAGTCTGAATTTTTGACCATTCTCAACTTGATACTCCATTGTACTGACTTTAAAGTCTGGCTGCAATGGCTTGTCTGGAGTTAATGAATTATCATATACACGCATTCTATTATTTGGATACAAACAGAACTGTCCATTTTCAAGCTCAAGCAAGTTAAATGATTTATGTTCTGCTGGTTTTTCGCTGGTTGAAAAATCCACAATATCTGGATCTACATTATAATTATCAATCGTTGCAATATACTTACCTTTTAATGTTCCGTGGTCTCTGGTTAATATTTCAAAATCCATTGACGCTATGAATTGTTTAGTGATAGCAACCACGCCATAATCCATACAGTTCCAAAACTGAAGGTTGTAAAGATCCATATC
>Ga0208666_1001007_pt1 | contig 12777 bp, 20 predicted proteins | sample 5B_taG_FD_184078 | JGI IMG/M metagenome (GOLD analysis project Ga0208666, IMG submission 184078) | Marine viral communities from the Subarctic Pacific Ocean - 5B_ETSP_OMZ_AT15132_CsCl metaG (SPAdes) (version 2) | ecosystem: Environmental > Aquatic > Marine > Oceanic | place: Pacific Ocean...
TTATTTTAGACCATACTTTTCTGAAGCGTACTTGGCTATCATAAGTATATCATCTATGTCTTGTAAAGCTCTGACTTTGTATATATCTTCACGCAGATTTTCTTCTATGTGTTTTCTTACAGGCCGTAGCTTTACCTCTAGCTCCTCAAAGAAAAGCTTTAACTTTCTTTCCATGTGTACCTTTGCTTCACGCTCTAGATTCATTATACTTTTTTTGGTATTTCAGTACAATAAGCAGATACGGTGGATTCAGAAGAGGGCTTATTATTCATAAGCTCACTGGTTATGTAAGCTGCACCATTTCTACACATCTCCATAGTAGGATATAAATGATCAATTGCTTGGACTCTAATAAATCCTGGAGCAATAGACATTATAATCACTAGTACATACACTACTCTGTGCTCTCAACTACTTCAGTAGAGTCTGTATTAGTTGTTGGCTCATTGTATTTTTCGTACAACTCTAGCCCAACGATTAACGCTATTAATATTCCTAGTGAATGCATTTTACTTTCCTTTATGTTAAGTCAACTAGCTCACACGTATCGCCACTACAGGCAAGTGTTTGCATAGCTACTGTGTTATCTTCCTTTTCATAATCACACAAAGCTGACCACTCTATGTTACGAGGCATAGCCTTGAAGAGTTCGTTGTACTCTTCTTTGCTACACTCCTGATAGGGTGCTTGTTGGTATGTGTGATCTGAGTGGGGCAGGAAGGATATACCACTCATTTCGTCAAAGTGCTTGTAAACAAATGCACCTACGTCTAGCCATTCATCATCACGAACAGTGCAGGTGACGCTAGGTTTATGCTCGCACCAATGTCTTTGATACTCTAGCCATGTCTCTAGTTGTTCAATAGCTGTTAGGTCATTACGAGTAACTGCTTTGTTAGGAGATTTTATAGGAAAACTAAACACTACAGTGGTGTCAGGTTTCATAACGCACGGCTCATTAGGTATGCCTTGATCTTTCATAAACTGTGTCAGTGGATCGTTTACGTCAGCGCGAACAGTACGGATATAATATGCACTATGACGAGAATGTATGCCACTGGCACTGTCAACCAATTGTGATACGGTTCCCGATGGTTTGTTGCAGCTAATCGCAGCAGAGCAGGGTATGTTAAAAAGACTAGCATATTCAGCATTAGTAGATACAGATACATTTCTTAAAAACTCCAATGTTTTATCAAGACCTTTGTTCTTTGTTGTCATTAAAGGGTTATCCATTATCCCTGTGAGTGACAAACCCAACAATCGTTCTTCTTCGGTATTTCGCTGCCACACCTTTCGCAGATATGGGAACTTAGTGTACGTGCTTTGGATCGTCCCAAGTATTGCGGCACATCTGACTTTTCTTTCCAAGTCTTCAATCGTGTCTGTGGCTCGTACCACAACTTCCGTAAGATTACAGAACTGATACGGTCTGAGTATAATCTCACTACATGGATTAGTTCCAAACTCAAAATCAGGATCACGCCTGTCGTACTTTGCAGCTTGTTTCTTAGATGCTTCACGGTTAAATATTCCCCTTTCACCAGACTTACTTTCAACAAGTGATGACCACTCACGCAAGAAGGACTCCATGTCGGGCTTCTCTGTGTAAGATACAGAGTTGTTTGCTAGAGCACGATGCCCTGCAGTTTCCCACCATTGTCCTGACTTAGCGTGACGCATACGATCATCACTTAGGTTTGATAATGATATCATAGCACTGCGTCTAACGCCACCAGAAACTACTATCTGGCCTACAAAGCACATGATATCGTGACACTCTAGTGCGTTTAGTTTACGCCCTTGTGCGTTTTTAAATGTCTGTACAGTAAAGTTAAACAGATCAACCAATGGCGCTGGGCCGGATGCTCTACCACCAAACGTTTCTAGTCTAGCACCTGCTGGTCTAATCTTAGACATGTTCCACTTGGGTATCTCACCAGCCCACAGTAAAGCCAGTAGCTGTCTGAAAGACTTAGCCCATCCTTCTTTACTATCTTGTACTACAATCGTAGTCTCACTATCGTACAGATCAGGTACTTCAGCTAACTTGTTTATGTACTGTCTCTCAACACTGAAGCCAACGCCTGTACCACACAGTAGAATAAACATAGCTTCATCAAAAGACTTAGGGTCATCTACAGGTAAATAGCTACAGTTGTAGATACATGTATTGTCTCTATCTGCTGCTGCACCTGCAGTCATCATGGCTCTCATAGATGGCATAACTTCTAGGTTAAGTATAGCTTGTCTTATCTCATCATAATCTTTTTTACCTAGCCTATCACCGACAATGTTTTTCATGTAACGGTCAACTGTCTCTGCCCAACTCTCACGTCTTAGTTCTTTAGGTAGCCACTTGGAGTACCTAGATTTATGTATAAACGTTTGATAGTCTGTAGGCAGCACGTTGCCTGACTCCAGGTCATTGTAATATTCAAATGCTTCGATGTCACTAGCGTTGATCATAATCTCTCCCTTATATTTAAATTTTCTATGTTCACATCATCTATGTCGTGAAACGTATTATGTATTAGATCGTGTACATCTTCCACATGTGCGTCCTCTACAGTTGACAGAACGTTACATGGTTCATCTACTGCTAGTAGAAATGTAACGCTAAACTTTTTCTTTTCCCTCACTTGTATATTTCCTTTAATGTTTCATTAGCCCAAGTCAGATACTGTTGTGCTTTCTTCAGATCTTCTATAGGTGTAGCGTTTTTGTACATAGCCCTGTGGTTGTACTTTATAACGTTACCTCTGCAGTATGCAACAAAACCTTCTTTACCTAAAACTTGTTTAATATAATCTATACACTCAACCCCATTATCTAAATTATAATGTGCAGGTTTATCTACTGGATCAAAACTAATTATATCTGAGTCATCAAACAATGTCTGTCCGTTCATAGTAAGTGTATCTATCATTGTATCCATTATGCGTTTCCTTGTGTCTTTGTAAATCTAGTAAGCTTTAAAACTTTACCCTCTGTACCTTCTACTTTTTCGTACAGGGGTAGGTCTTCTTCTTCGTAACCTACTAGTTCGTTTCTTCTTTCTTCTACTAGATTATATAGATCTTGATCGTATTGTGCAAGCTCTAAAAATGCACCCATCATTGTAGCTAAGTGAACTAAATATGAAGTGTCCTCTGGATTTAACATGCTTAGTTCGCCTACAACTAGACCAGTGTTTAACTCTCCTGTCCAGTTACCTTTACCATCAAAAGAACAAGGCTTCAAAACTAAAGCTACTTCATCCTTTCCTACTACATATTTTGTCATGTTACTTTCTTCTCCCCCTTAAAAGGTATGAGTTTAACTTTAATAAGCTTGCCTCTTTCTTTTAGCCACGCTTCGGGTATGATACGATGTTCCCACTTAAACTCGTGTTTGTCACACCACTCAAAGTATCTAGACTTAGCACCTTTGTACAACTTTGCTTTGCTGTTGCTGAAGACAAACCGTATGTCTAGCTCTGGATGCTGTTCTCGTATGGCTAGATGCTTGCGTCTGTCTTCAGTATCAAAGATACCTTTGGTTTCTATTATTATACCGTTGTCTAAAATAAAGTCAGGCGTGTACGTTCTGTAGCGTAAGTCTTCCCACTCTATCTTTAAACGTTCATACCTGACTTGGTTCTGTTTATCTTTTAGGTATTCAGCAATATCACTTTCTAAACCACTGCGATACCTTCTAGAGTTACTCCTTCTTCTCTTTGGGCTTTTCAACCCACGCTTCGTTTTCTGGGGTGTCTGGGTCATCTGATATAAAGTGTCCTTTTTCGTTACGAGCACGAACCATTTCTGTCTCCTCGTTTAGAGACTTCTCTAGTTCTCGTGTCTTCATCTCCCCTACAAACTTAACACACTGTAGCCAGTGCTCTAGCATATTAACAGATACTAGGTTCTGCTGCAACAGTTGTACTATCTCTTTTTCTTTATCAGACATATCTTCTGCTGCATAGTCTTTGTCGTTGATTGTTATTGTAGTCATATATATTCACCTCTTAGTTTTGTGTAATGTACGGTGGGTGGTTCTTTCTTGCCACTGTATACCTTTGATGGTAAACTTTTTAGATTAGGCCAGCACTTTATCTTGTGGTTACAGAATGTGCAGGACTTGGGTAGCTTATAATTACCACTAGCCTTACCTCTGTATACCTCTGGCTCATCCGTAAAGCATCTCTCAAACGGTGCATTGCTATCAAGGTAGGTGTGTACATCCTTTATCTTTTGTAGCACTCTGTCCTTGTCTACCTCTGCTGCTGACACATACTTAAAGCTACCGTTGTTTTTATTTACAACCCACCAGCCACCAACCTTTTTGTTAGCTGCTGTGGCGTAACCTACAAGCTGTGGTACATAACCAAAGGAGTCACCCTTCTCTAGTGTGTAGAAGTCAACAAACTTATTTTCGTATGACCAAGTACTAGCTGACTTAACATCATCTATCTTGCCATCCAGTAGCAAGTCATACTCACCTGACAGTTCATCTTTGTCGTTGAGTTGCATTGACACCTTTTCGTTATCACCAAACTGTATGCCAGATGCTCTGAGCAAACCTTTTAGTAGAGCCTCTACCATATCACCAAATATCATATTGACTTTGAATGAAGTAGGCAGAGGCTCCTGATGATCGGGATCATTCTTCTCGAACCATAGCTGACACTTCGGACGCCCAACATTGGACATCCTAAGTCTAAACTTTTTTTTCTCTTGAACAGCGTTAAACTGTTTGTCGAGAGCAGCACCAATATCTTCCTTGATTTTATCAATGATATCCTGAGACATCTCAGATTTACCTTCGATAGCACTCCTAAGATACTGATGCAAAGCTAGTTCAGCAGGGTGGTTCACTGGTCAAAGTCCTCCACATCAACTATGTTGGTAACTATATCCTGGTCAGATGGGGATAATGTTTCTACATTTTTCTCTTCCCATTTACCAATAACGTACTCGTTACTAGAGTCTACATAATCTAGGAAGTCTTGTAGTGTTTGATTATCACCATCAGCTAGGCCAACGAACTCACTAAGTGAGGCGTTAGTTACCATGTAAGGGTTGCCGTTAGGCAAGCTACGTGTTTCACCAAGTAGAGCTATGGTATGCTCTGCAGGTGAGATCTTCTTCTTCATTAGTTTACCTACTACGCCATCAATAAACTTGAGACTGTCTCTGTTCTTAACGTCCATCACAAACTCAAACTCATCATCGTAACCTGTAGCAGGTTCACCACCTTCGTAGAAAGCACCGACTAGTTTAGCTTTACCCATCATAACTTTAACACGGCTAACACTGCGTATCTGATCCTGTTGATCTTTGGGTAGAGCTTGGAAGTCCTTGATGTAACCTGACGGTCTACCAAGATTGAACGTACCAAGTGTATCTTTCAGGTCAATGTTAAGTGAGTTAGACATGACAGACTTCTGCATGGTCTTGTTCTCACTATCCCAACGCTGCCACTTCTGGCGTTCTGCGAATAGTCTGACTTCTACTTCTCTGGCGTACACTACATCATCATCAGATGTAATCTTAAATACAGGTGAAGAAGCTACCTTGCCATCAATAACTTCTTGTATGACTGTACCTGTAATCCTACGTAGACTAGACTGTGACTGCGCTGCTGGGCTTGAGAAACCCATAGCGTCTGTCAGGTTCATGTTGTCTACTTTAAGTGCTACTGCGTTGTTCATAATTTTTACCTTTCATATGTAAAAAGTTTCAGAGTTAGAGTTATATCATTAAACGTCTTTTGTGTCAAGCCAGTTGTCACCTATTTTTGATTCTAATAACAAAGGAACGTTTACTTTTATGTTGTATTCTTTTTGAATCATATCATTTAGATTAGTGTTAATCAAATCAATTGTACCTAACACATCATCTATTTCGTCAGGGTGTGTGTCAATTACCATACTATCGTGAACACTGTTGACTAGACATGAGTTCATAGGGCGTAACAGACGGTCAAGTTCTATCAACACAACAGGCACGACATCTCCTGTAGCGAAGCCTTGCACAGGATAGTTCTTAATCATAGTGAAGTGCGACACAGTGCCATTCTCTCTGCGTATAACATCAGGGAATGCGTACTGTCTGCCACTGACGTTGGTTATCTTACCTTCATTGACAGCCTCGTTACCTAGTCTGCTATGCCAACTAGCTATGCCCTTATACTTATCAACAAACTGTTTATAGTACGCAGCCTCTGCTTTAGATCTACCATATCCAGTAGCACCGAAGAGAGGGGCGAAGGTGTGTGCCTTTGCTTCCTGTCTAGATGTAGGTTGCCCTGCATCACTGATAACCTTTGCAGTGTAGGAGTGTACATCAAATCCTGTATCAATCTCCTGCATAGCTGTCTTATCTTGTGCTAGGAACGCAGCCGTTCTGAACTCTAACTGGGCAAAGTCGGCCTCAATTATTTTGCCACCCTCCCACCTTGAGATGAACACACGTTTTATTGGGAAGGTTCCTCCTCTGGGCATGTTTTGCATGTTGGGATTTCGTCCAGAAAATCTACCTGTACTGGTGATATGCTGGGTAAGGTTGATGTGTAGTTTGCTACTTCTTTTGCAGTTGGTGATAATGCCATCCACAAAGCTACTAAGATAACTACTAATAGCACTAAGCCTCTTGACGTCTTGTAAAAATCCAATTGCTTTCTCCATGTTGTTGTTTTTAGCTGTGGCTATAAGTGCGTCTAGGTTTGTCTTACCTACACCAAAGCCATTGGCACTGACCCACTTCTTACTTGGTGGAAAGAACCCAAGCCCTGCCATTTCATTTGTTGCTGTGAGTAGGAAGCCCCTAGCTTCACAGGCTTTGCATTTGTTTGGTATCTTATGTAGTTTACCATCCTTTCTTGTTTTGTGGACTTTACCAACACCATTACAAGTAGGACAAGTACGTGCTTTTGTTTTAAAGATCATCTTACTATTCTTTTTTACTGCATCCTTAAAACCTTTGTCATCTACATAATCAAAGATATCTACCCATTCTTTCTTATCGTTGGGCTTACGGCTAAAGATTACCCACGACATCTGCTCTGGTGAGTTAAGATTAATAGGTGTGCCACCCATCAACTCTCGTGTGGTGGCTTGCAATCTATCAAGTATTTCTTTGCGCTCTCGCTCGAATGTATCACGGACGTGTTCGAGGGCATGTCTATCCACCCTGATTCCTGCCATTGACATTCTTGTGAGGACTTTGCAGGTTCTAAACGTAACGTTCTTGACTGCTCGTAAGGAAGCGGAGGATGGGGTTGAAAAGTCAGCCTCTGTTGCTTTGTACAACTCGCCAGTGGTAAGCAAGTCAAGGTCAAGATAATGACTGAGTTCATCAAGTGGTATCTCATTGGTGTTGTATCCTTTCTTATAGTACGTCTTTAGTGTATCATCTTTCTGATACTGTAGCTCACGCCTAATAGCACACTGCTCTAAACTTAGTGGTTGCTTTTGTCCACGTAAAAGTAAATACTCTGCAAGCATTGTGTCATATATGTCACCATCATACTTGAAACCGTTAGCCCAAAGCCAGGCTAGATCATACTGTAAGTTATGTCCTATCAGTAGCGTTGTATTGTCTAGCATCCTTTGTAAAACACAGTCGTTCTTTTTGTGTTTGTCTGTGGCTTCTTTGTGGTCAAACGGTAATAGTCTTTTCTCTCCTGTGTCCAAGCACAGTACACCCACCTCAGTAAGTGTGTTGCTTGGCTCGTAGGGATCGTTAAATATTTTACCATCTCGTAGAGTTATTGAGTTCTCTACATCTACTACTCTTCTCATGCTGAGTACCTTGCTCTCTCTCCATCTAACTGACAGTGGACAACCCCATGCCATCCACCCTTTAGTTTATTCTTAGCTACGTTCAAGTGTCGCTGTGTGTCTGACTCATACTCACCCTCTACCTGTGGGTTCTTAGATATCAAAACCATGAGGTCACACTCAGCAGCTTTACCTGTCTTACTGCCCTCAAGCATAGACTGATCTACATATATCTTACCCTCTGCCTCTGCTGATAGCTGAGACATCCAGATAACTGCACAGTCGTATTGTTTAGCTATGTTTCTGGCATGTATGGCTGCATCCTTGAGATACACATGAGAGTCTGCACCTGTCTTGTTAGCAAACTTGTCACCCATATCTAGTACCACAATGTCAGGCTTGTGATGCTTCACTACGGCCTCAACCCACACCATGTCCTTGCCTGTACTATCTACTATCCGTATGTTGTCATATACTGGCTTGTACCGTGTGGATGCGAGAGCGTAGTTGTCCTTGATCTCTTCCATAGGCATGTTAGATGCAGCACTGAGATACCTAGCACCGACACGAGTGTAGTCCTCTTCGTTACACAGGACGATACACTTAGCACCTTGTCTAGCAAAGCCACGCTCAGAGGCGATCAGAGAGGCGTGGAAGGATGTCTTGCCTGTGTTAGGTCTAGCACCCACTAAAACTAGATGTCCACCTGATATGCCCTCTACCTTGCGCTGCAGTGACGGTATGTTAAACTGCCACTTAGACTGTATCTCATTAGCAACCAACAGATTGTCAATAGATATGTCACCCCACTCTACTTTTAAGTTAGGCAGGAAGTTATCTTGATAGTCTGTTATTATGTTACGCAGTGGCTCCAGTGTATTCTTCTCACCATTAACGTAATCAAAACCTAAGTTAGCTACCTCTTCACCTACTACCTGTTGAAATAGGCTAGACATAACTTCTTGAGCTACCTCTTGGTTCATAGGCTTCTCTTGCCGGAGCTTATCAAACAATCTCTTATAGGATTCTTTGTTAGCTGTAGTCAGTGTCTCTCGTGTGAAGAACAACCCCTCTAACTCTGAGAAGTTTAGATCCTTATCGAACTGACTCATAGCGTAATCTATTGTTCTTTTGACCTTGCGTACATCTTTAGTAAACAGTTTGTCTGGTGTGTGTATCCCCTTGTTGCTGTCATAGAAGTCTTTGTCCATCAAAGTTCTAAGTAAAGCTAACTCTCCATGTTCCATATCATTCTCCTTAAATGGGATTCATCATTTTAAATATCTCGTACCAATCTGAACCCTCTATTGCTAACCACATTAATACTGGTACACCTAGTATAAAAAATATACATGTCAGAAATGCCCACCCTAATCCTTTTGTTGTACAATACTGTTCGCTCACCTGTTAAATCCTCTGCTTGTTTGTTGTATTTGTGCTGACGTTTCATCTTCCCAACCATCTTGAACTGACTTACATGATTCCTTTGGGCATGATGTGTACTTAGTTGTGTCAAAGTATTCCTCGCATATAAGACACTTTACTTCTTTATATCTTCTCATAGTGTACTACCTATCAAGTTCCTGTAAAGCTTTCCATGACTTAGGATATAGTTCTTGCATACTTAAACTTATACCTCTAGCCACAACTCTAGTCTCATACTGTGTATCTTCTTTCAATCGAAGTGTACACATATCTGAGAATGCGTCAAGACTACCTGACCAATACCACTCAGTCATGGTGCTTTGTGGCAACACCATACGTGCTTGCTCTGGTGCTACACCTTTATCTAATAACTTTGAGTACAACGCACGACACCACTCTGTTGTCTCTACTACATCACCTAAAAGTTCTTCGTCTTCTTTTAAATCTATAAGACCCTCACTGCCTTGCTTTTTATCTTTTGCACGTCCACGCCACACATCATCTTTAGGCCAATACCAATCAGGCTTTTCATCTACATATCTACGGCTTACCTCATTCCATCGTAGAAACTTATGCTTGACTAGCTGCCTGGCTACAAAGATAGGAGCCTTAACATGAAAGGTAGCAAAGCAATGTCCAAAGGGTGACATATGTTTATGCCTTGCAAGATACGATATAAGGATACCATCACTTACTGTAAGTGTGTTGTCCTCATCCCAATCGCTCTTCTTGTTAAAGCTAACACGAGCAGCGTTCACTACAGTAAGGTCACTACCCATGCTATCTATAAGTGTTACATCAATCATAGTTATTAGCTTTCCTTTTCTCTGCTGCTGCCTTACGTTCCATGTTGTTCATAGGGCGTATGAAAGTCTTTACGCCCATATGATCTTGTAGTTTCTTCTGCTTGTACGCTACGTCCTCCTCAATACTTTTACGTTGAGTTTCAGATAGCGTCTTTGCGCTGAGAGTTCTTATCATACGATAGATATCTTTAGTTAGTTGACTCTCTTTTTTGTTCATCTTCAGTTTCCTTTATGTGTTGCAATATTGTCACAGCTTCTTCACTTGCTATCTTAAACCACTCACCTTGTCTCTCACCACACATAGCAGCAGCCTTGTGAGCTACACGCTCTGCTTTTTCTCTGTCAGGAGTAGTAATGGTGTGCACTAACTGGTAGTCACGCATAGGTGAGTAAGTATGGTAGTCTTTAAATCTATTCTGTGCATCAACGGCACAACCTATCTTTACCCACTCAGGCCAAGCTGGGTTAGTAATAACGTAGACGTAGCCCTCTTTTACTTTCTTATCTTTCTGTAGTGAATCAAAGTTGGCATCACCACGAGATATATATCTGCCAGGTTTATGTAAAGGATGTGACTCTTTAATATATTTACCATCGACATACATACGATTAGGGTTACTCTTTACGTTTCTCTTTCTTTGTATCTCTGCACTGTTACCCTCTTGATAGTAGTATGGCTTACCTGTTGTTGGGTTAATCTCCTGAGACATCATGTCTTGCTCCTTTATGTTTATCTTTACGTTGAGGTTTAGATTTCTTTTTATCGGGTACTACTTGTTGTCTATACTTTGATTGTCTTACCTCCTTCGCCATTGGGTTTTGTTTGTTTGTGTGACTTTTCTGCAACATGTATCCATTCTCCTATATGTTCTATATCTTCTGGGTCTTGATACTTTACATCGTCACGTAATCTTATTGCTCTTGTAGGTATGTCACACCACGCTTCTATTTCCTTACGCATAACCAAAGTCTTTCTTAGTGCATCAGGATCAAGCGCAACCATAACATAGGCAGCGTTGTCACTCAAGCATTCTTTATGTGCATCGGTCAGACTTGTACCTAGTAAAGCAAAACCTGTGACATCTGGGTATACCTTTGCGACTGTTACTGCACTGATTACGTCCTCTACTACAATGTAGATACCGTTAGGTTCACCGTAGCAATACTTAGCATACTCTGCTGCACCACCGTAGCGTAACCACTTAGGTTGCTTACCATCCAGTGCTCTACCTATTGCATCAACGATAAGTCCATCATTATAGATAGGAAACACTGCACGTTTATCTTTAAGATCGTACAGTAACTCTATGTTTTCTAAGGGATTTGCGTACTCGCCCACCCAGCGCATACGAAATCTTTTTATATATTTGTTACTTACATCAGTCGTTACGTGTTCTGGATAAACAAAGTGCTCTAACCTCTTGTTTATATTACCTGTTTCGATCAGGGGCGTAACTAGATAGTGCTCTAGCTCATCCTTTGCTATACCTGTGTTAGCATAACCTCCTACATCACATGATATCTTGTAACAGTTGTAAGCTATGCAGCCATTACGTTTGGTAGCAGTAAAAGTATTCTTACCTTTACATCTAGGGCAGTCATGTCTGATAGTCTGACCCTCAGATATATCTAAGCTATTGATATCTATAAACATTATTTCTTATCCTTGAATGCTTGGCGCTGGGCTAGTGCTTCTGATGCACCAGTGTAAGTGTGTTTGATGTAAGGAGTCAAGCTATTTATGTTAGTGTGTCCACTTACTTGCTTGATCTGTGTTATATCTACACCAGCCTCTACCATCTCAGTGATGGCTGTACGCCTCATGTCCATAGCTGTGAGATAGTTAGGTAGTTCTGCTGCCTCTAGTACTGCATTGACGTGGACGTGAAGCATCTCTTTACTGTAGGGCTTGTACGATCCATCACTAGGCTGCACCTGTGGGGCTACTAAAACCTGGAAGCCAAACGTTTCGTGCTGTTGCTTGAGTACATGCATCAATGTGTCACTGATAGGTAGGTGTACCTCTGCTCCACGCTTGCTCTGCACTAAGTCACAACGCTTCTTATCGAAGTTGATAGCTGCCCACGTAAGCATACGCATGTCACCTACACGCTGCCCCCACTCGTAAGCCATCTGTACAATCAAGCCAATGCTACGCCACTTCCACTCGCTGTACGCTGTAGTTAGGAACTGGTTTACTTGCTCTGGTTCCCACATTACTGTACGCTGTGGGTTAGGTGTCTTCTCTACCAGTGGCATAGGGTTTTCTATATTGATGCCGTTCTTCTTAGACCAGTTGATAAGTATAGACATAATGGCAGCTATCTTGTTAGCTCTGTATATACTTAGTTTACCTGTCTTTACATACTCACCTCTCTTTAGCCATGTGATGTAACACTGTTGCATTAAAGACACACTTAATCTCTTCATGCTTGTGTCACCTATGTCATCATTTATAACCATAAGACAGTCATAGTAATCCTTCTGAGATGCAGCGCCTAACTTAAGGAAAGAGTCTGAACCCCAGTATTCTACTACTACATCTCTTACTGTGTAGCTTTTACCTTGTTTGAATATTGTCTTTTCTTTTGTCATCAGCATTACGATAACCTTTTACTAAAAAATATATGAAGCCTCCAATGTAGGCTAGGACGAATGGTATAATAATCTGAGTTCCTGGTTGCATTAAAATGGTGGCTCCTCTTCTTTGTTGCTTGGTGTCCACACTATATCACAGTGATGCATGAACCATATGTATTCTCTAAGTGTTGTTGGTATCAT
>Ga0208666_1001009_pt1 | contig 12763 bp, 5 predicted proteins | sample 5B_taG_FD_184078 | JGI IMG/M metagenome (GOLD analysis project Ga0208666, IMG submission 184078) | Marine viral communities from the Subarctic Pacific Ocean - 5B_ETSP_OMZ_AT15132_CsCl metaG (SPAdes) (version 2) | ecosystem: Environmental > Aquatic > Marine > Oceanic | place: Pacific Ocean...
ACATCGTTTTGTCTTGTTTGATATAACTCTAATTTTCTTTTAAAAGTACTGTTTAATACTTGCTCAGGATTTATACTCATTAGTAACTCCCCGTAGGCGTTAGCAATACGCTGCGCTACCTCTGAATTTGTCTCAACTGTTTGTCTTATTATATCGTGCAAGAGCTCGTGGGCAGCGATGTTAGTAGCATTAGTGGATCTAGCTACTTGCTTGTTTATTATTTTAACACCATCAAAGTTAAAGCCTTCTTGTTGTGCAGCTTGTTGAATTTGAAATTCATCAAGTACTTGAAATTGATCAGTGCCTAGCTCACGATTAGCTTCTTTAGCAGCTTCGTTAAGTTGTCTTATTATATTTTCTGCTTGAACAATATCGTCAGCAACTAAAAAGTTAACACCTTGAGTTATTTCTTCTACAGACTTTATAGTTTCTTCTAAGTTTTTATCAGCTACCTCTTGTACTTTAGCGTTTTCAAATTCAGTCTCTAAACCTTTTACTTTCTCTCTAATTTCTTTTTTCTCAAACTCAGTTTTAGTACCTTTTAATTCGTTTTCTAATTGTACTCTCTGTCTTATTAATTCAAGCTGTTCATAGTTTACGTACTTAGGCGCTATTCTTTGAGCTGTTCTTAAAGTAGTATTGTATGTTCTAGCGGTTTGGGCTTGATCAATATCTTCTTGCAAGCTTTCTAATCTACGATTTTTTTCAGCTTGGCTCATGCCTTGAAGCTTGTTAATAATATCAGCTTTTCTTCTAGCTGTTTCTATACGGTCTTGAAGCATAGCATCAATTTCATATCTTTCGGACAACAACACTTTATCTATGTTTTTCTTCTCAGCTTTGTATTGTCTTACAGCACCAACAGTACCTATACTACCACTTAAACCTATTGTGGCAAACAATAATTCCATGTGCGCCGCAGCATTCAAGTACTGAGGATCGTGATGTAAAAATGAAGCGTGCTTTAGTGTTTCTTGAGCAAAGTAGTCTAACTCTTCTTCACCAATTTCTTTAAATATATTTTTAGTGTAAGTTGTTACAGCTGCGCTTACTGCTGCTTTTGTTTTTGCAGCTGATAAAGATCCTGAAAAAGTTTTTAATATAGCTTGAGCTTTTGCTCCGCTAAAAAAGTATTGATCAGGCATTATCATTTGCGTAAGACCTGTTACAGTAGAAGAAGTAGCTCCAAAAATTAAAGCCTTTTCTTTACTAAGCCCGTTGTCAAGGCCCATGTGATACATGTCAAAAGTTAACATACGCTGCGTATTAACAAGCATGTTATAATCTCTAGCTACTTGAGCATTAGTTCTAACTTGTCTAATACCTTTTGATTTATTAAAAACTTTTTTATAACCGTTTTTGTAAAGATTAGATACGTCTTTTATAGATTTTATTGTTTTTACTTTTGCTACACCATACACATATGGCACTAAAGTAGATATTGTATTAAATGCTTTTCTACCTAAATAATCTTCATTAAGAAACGATTTACCGTCAGTTTTTATAGCTTGATCATAGTCTGCTCTTTTAATAGTTTCTACTTCTTCTGACGTGTAAAAATTAACAAATCCTTCTCTAGGAAACAGCTGCCTCATAATGACATCTGTGTTAGTTACTTTTTTATCAGGACCAGCAAACATGTCATCAAGATTAAAAGTGTCCGCAAGAGTTCCACCAAGCCAAGTTCCAAAAACAAAAGGATTAATATAAGAAAGTTGATTTATAGCTTTTTCACCAAACAATAAAGCTGAATCAACGTTTCTATACAACCAACCGCTAAAAGCGTTGTCAGCGTTTTGAGCTCTATTGTAAAATCTTTCTTTATACTCTTTAAAAGCTTGTGTAGTTTCTTCAAACGGTTGATTATTAAACTCTTGTGTTATAGCGTTGTAATCTAATTCTATTAAAGAATTTACATAGTTTTCTGTAATTGACTCTGTTAAACTATTTATATTATTACTGCGCGATCTTAAAAAGTTTTCTCTTTGCGTAAAACTATCTAGCGTTAGCTCGTAGTCTTTGTTTAAAGCTTGGTATTGATTTACTAAATTATTATAAGCTTCTATAGATTCAATAGGAGAGTTTTCATCTACAGGCCCAAGAATTTCAAACTTATTATTTATATCTTGAAATTTTAAAGAATATTCTTTAATTTTTTCTTCAGTGTCATTTTTAAATATATTGTAGTTAGCTTCAAATATTTTTTGTTTTTCAATTACTTCTTCAAAACCTTTATTTGCTTTTAGAGTTCTTCTATTTAAAACATTATTTTGTGCTTGCTGTATTATTCTTTTTCTCTCTTGTAAAGATATACTTTTTAAAGATCCAGCTTTGTCTAAACGTATCGCCATCTCAACGCCGTTACCCTCTTCTAAGTTAGATACAATGCCGATTATTTCTCTTTTAATTTCTTCAGTAACTTCAAACCTTTCTTTTTCAGGCATATTCTTCATTAAGTCAAAGCCATCAAATAAATCGTTTAAAGGCCCTAAGTCTCCGACGCTAATGTTTAAAAAGCTACCGTCTAAACCTTCTGTGGTAGTATATATTTCTAATACTCTTTCGTATTCTTTTTTCTTTCTTAATATTTCTTTGTCAGAAAAGCCAATGTTTTCGTAATTAATTGTTGATTTAACACCTTTTTGTACTTTAACAGCGCCATCTGGAACAAATTCATTATCAATACTATTTCCAATAACTTCGCCGTCAACATCTAAATAAACATCAACATTATCAAAGCTTTTAGGATATTTTTCTTGTATATCATTAGCTGCATTGTTAACGTAATCGTAATCGCTTTTTCCTTGATAAGTAGGATCGTTAGCTTTTTCATATTCTAACTCAGCCATTTTATTTAGTTGCTCTTGTATTTCAATAGCTTCAGTACTCATTGCAGGCAAGTTTTGCAGCTTAGTAGACAGTTCGTTGTATTTAGGGTTGTTTGCAGCCGCAGCTATCTTTGAGTTAATTACTCTTATTTCTTCTTGTCTTTTCTTATCTTCTTCTAAAGCTTGAGCTTCTTCTAGCTGTTTTTTATTGTCTTCAAGAACTTGATTTATTTCTTCTATACTTCTAGCTCTATCTTCTCCTACGGGAAACTCTAACTCACCAGAATCAGTTTGAACAGTTTCAACTTCTTTTACTGGCGTTTCAAAACTACGTCCTTCACGAAATGTTTGCATTTCACCACCACCTGTATCTGGACCTATAGGCAGCATGATTTGTTTTAGTGGCGATACTTGACTTGTGTCAGCTTTGCCTAACTGTTCTACTACTGCTAATCTTGTTGACAGTGATTCCGATGAATAATTTACCAAGCTGGATGCCATATTTTTTTTCGACGCTACAGGGGCATCCTGCGTCGCAACGTCGAGTGTCTTTTCCACTTCTATCTTGTTTATAGAAGGGTTATTAGTTAAATATTGCTCTGTTGACAGGCCTTTTTCTTTAGCTCTACTGTCAATTTGTTCTTGAGTGAACATTGTGTTTTCAAACTCGTATTCAAACATATTTTATATAATTAAGGTAGTTTTACTTCATTGATAGCATTACCAATAGTATTGCTTGTAGGATCTTGTTTTCTAGATGTATAGTAATGGTATTGTTCGCTAGTTCTAGCGTAATAGTTGACAAGTTCTTCGCGTATATATTCTCTAACTGTTTTACCATCTTGAGTTGTAGCGTCCCAGTCTTTAGTGTCAGGATCAAACAATATATCTATAGCTTCTTGAGTCATTACTAAAGGCTCGCCGTCTGCAGTTATAGCAAGCTCTTTGTTTAAAAAGTAAGATTTAAACTCATCGTAAAAAGAATTTTTAGTATACATGTTATATGGCTTATCGTGAATCCAAGACAATAAATCGCCATCATCAGTTCCTTCTTCGTAATCAGGAGCTATTAGTGTATTCCAAAAGCTTTGAGCTTCACCTTTATTAAACTCTTTTTTATCTATTATATCTTTGTATATTCTTCTATGATAATCTGCTATAGTACTTGATTCGTCTACTTTTAAAAATAAATTTTTATTTAAATCATCAAATCTTACTTGCGTTGTTTGCGTCGGATCATCTAATGTAGCAACGTTAAATACAACTTGACCGTTTTCGTTTAGCTCCATGCCAGCGGTTTTACTCATCACTTGATTTAAGTAATGCATTGTAGTTTTAGAAGAGCCTTTTGAGTACAAACTTTCAGCACTACTATTGCCCCACTCTTTTTTTAAATTTTTAAGACGTGTTTGTTCTAAATTTAAGTTTTTAGTACTTTCAACTAATGAATTTATATCTGCCATAGTTTCTTTGTACTTCATAGAGTATGGATTGAGCTTTAATGCTGCATCTCTTTTTTCTGCTATTTTTTGTTTTAAATCAATACCAAAATTAGTAACAGCATTTTTACCGTTCATAAAACCGTTAAAACCTTCTAAGTCTACAACTTCTGGCGAAAAATCTTCTAACTCTTTTACAACTTTATCTCTAAGGACTCTTTGCGTAGTTCTTCTAGCCTCTATAGCAGCACCAGCTAAATCATCTATAAATTCACTAATATTTTTAGTATCTTTTCTATTACCACCTGCAGCTGCTTTTGCGGCGCCAAACAAACTTTGTTTTATTGGGCTACGCATAGGCATACCAGGTTTAGATATTTCAGCGTCACTAGGGTACATACCAGAAGTAATAGCATCTTGAGCTTCTTCTGATGTAGTATTTTTTTTGTTAGGATCAAAGCCTTCAAGTTGCTTATCAAGCTCTTCTTTACTTTTTTTAGCATCTTGTCTAGCAGCTCTACGCTGAGCAGCAGCAACAGCCATTTGATCAGCATAAGTTTCAAACACTTTGTTAGCAGCATCAACTAAAGCGTTACTATTACTTTCTCTTCCACCCCCAGCAGCGCGATAAGCCATATCTCTTAAACTTGGTCCTGTGTTTTTTGCATCTGCCATATTTACTTCTTTTTATTTCGTTTTTTCATAGTTGTTGGACTATCTCCAGCTGTAGTTCCAGGTCCACCAAAATACTGCATACCAGCACCAGCTACAGCACCAATACCACCCATTATCATTTCGTTAGCTTGACCCATTTGCTCTTGCCGAGCAGCTGTTTGACCCATACGCATACCTAATATAGCTTCATCTCTAGCTAAAGCTCTTTGTTGACGCTGCGCTTCACCTGCAGCTCTTTGCGACTGTACACTAGCAGCACCTTGTGCAGCTGCACGTTGATTAGCAGCTTCTTGCTGGCCTATACTAGCAGAAGATCTAGCTGCGTCTTGAGTAGCTTTGTTAGCCATAGCTTGTGCAAGCCCTGCAATACCAGAACTACCAGCAGCGCCTTGAAGATTACCCATAATATCTGCTTGAGCTTGTTGGCTTTGTCTAGCTTGAAACTCTGCTTGCTGTGTGTTTACTTGTAAGTCTTCGAAAGTATTTTCTAGGTTTTCGTATGGATTAGTTATTTCTTGATTTTTAAAATCTTGCATAGCACGCTTTTGTCTTTTCTTAGCATTTTTAAGCTTTTTTTTAGCTTTCGACCTTCTGCCTAAGCCTATACCTACTTGTGCTAAACCAGCTGCTGCACCTATTATTGCTACTGTTGCAAATGCCATATTATTGTTTTTTAATGTATTGTTCGTACTCTTCGTAGTCTTTAGCTACGTTATATTTTTCTAGCTCTATTAAGTCTTGAGTATTGTTAGGATTTGGATGTATATTAACAAATATAGTATCTTCAAGAGCTAATATAACTCTTTTGCTACCGCCGGGTGAAACTACGTAGCAAGGAGCTTCGTATTCTTTTATTTTATCTTCTGTGGCTACACCAATACAACCTTGTAGTAAAAACCAAACATGCTCTCTTTTATGTATTTTACCTACAACAGCCGTATCTTTAGGCATATACATTTTTCTAACGTATACACCGTCTGCAAAAGTATGCTCTAGCGGCGCTAGCTTATTGCCAAGACCATTATTATCACCAGCTACAATGTTTTTATCGTCAGCTGCAGATAATAAATCTTCCTCAAGCTTTTGTATTTTACTTCGCATAGTTAATACATGCTCAGCTTTTTGTAATTTACTCATTTAATTAAATTTATATGTTTACTATTACACTTATTTGCTACTTTCAAACACGTCTGTAGCTATGTTAAATAGTTCTATTTTTTTACTACTATTGTTTTCAAGCTTTATTTCTGCAAAATATCCTAGTATATGCGAATTGTTTGCCGACGCTTCTTTACTAAAAAATATAAAATCTCCTACAGCCGCCATTGTAACTAAACTGTCTTGATCTATAATTATAGACCCTCCGCTTGAAGTTCTTGTTATATTTGTTATAGTACCAGCTTTAACAATGTCGTTATATGATAATACTGTATCAACCGGATGTGTAGTTACACTAGCTGAAGCATAGTACAATGTATCACCTATTTGAACAGATCTATTTATCTGTGTTGTAAAATTATATGTTACTGATATTACTGCCATTATGATAAGTCTTGTGTCATACCTTCTGTAGGAGCACCGCTTGCTTTTACGTAAAAGTATACTGTTGTTGCTTCGGTAGCTACAAAATCTAAAGGTGGATTAAAAAATACTTCTATAAATAGAGTTACTGGAATATTAGTGCCAGTGAAACTTGCACCTTGAGGATTATTATTTGTTGGCGCAAAAGAGTTTCCGCTTTGCTGTATTAGCGTTTGTTTTATTTCTACAAATGGAGCGTGACTAGCTGGTGTTATACTAATTGAATCATATCCAGCATTAATAAAGTTTACAGCCCAGCCTTTGTTAGTTCCAGCTGAAAGTCTAAACGAGTTAACAAGATTTAGTGTATTAGAAAAAGGTGAGCCAGTAGATACTGTAGTTACTGTTTCATCGTCTGTACCACCTGTTTGCCATGTATTAACAGTAGTGTCTATAGTATAGTTATCACCAGATTTTATACCACTAAACGATAGTGTTACATCATTACTTATTGTGTCTGCAGAAGAAAGCTCAAAAGTAGCTTTGTCTGTTATACTAAGAACAGTTTGACCAGCGTCAACACCTGTGCCAGTCACTGTATCACCAACGCTAAAATTACCTAGTTTTGCAGTACCGTGTACACCTGTACCAACAGGGCTTTCGTCAACAACAACTGTAGCGTCACTACTAACAGCTCCATTTACTAAAGCAGTTGTTTCAGCGAAAGGGTGTGTACTAGCTCCAGACTGATTATAAGACTGTAGTATACATTTTATTATATGTCTGCCTCTAATTTTAGGGCTTGGTCTATCGTCTGGTCTTTCATCATCTTCACTTCTGTTTTGAAGTGTCATAGATATAGGTACAGCATATTCTAAGTCTGCGTCAAGAGTTGTATCTGCGAAAACATAATTAACTGTAACTGTGTTAGTAGGGTCATAAGCAGTAGCAGTATCAGTAAACGTAATAGCTTTAAGTGGTTTGCTACCAGCTACAGAATTAAGGCTTATACCATTTGTCCCGTGTGTAAACGTTGTTCCAGAAGAAGCGTCTGCTATAGTTCCTGCACTACCACCAGTAACAAAAAAGTCTGCGGCAGCAATACCAACCCCTTCTGAAGGTGTTAAAATTACAAGTGAAGTTGGAGTTTGAGAAGGTGTAAATGTAATAGTGCCTGTAGCTGTATCGTTAGAATTTGCTATAGATTGAACTCCTGATATTATAACACTATCGCCAACAACATAGCTATTTGATTGACCACTTACATCTTGTTGATCTAATATATCTAGTTTTATATTAAACAATGCGCCTGGCGTAGTGCCACCTTCAAAACTTCTTGAAGTAGTTCTTGCTATACCTTGAACAGAAAATTCTTGAGAATCAATATTACCTGAAGCATCAGCTGCTAAAGTTTGATTTGTAAAGCTTGATGTGACACCTTTAAAATAATTAAACCATTTACCTTCTTTTTTAATAAACTCTAACACTTTAGCGCTTTGTAAATCTGTTTCTACAGAAGAAGCAAACCAACCGTTTTTAATAAAGTTGTTATAATATTCTTGATCTGCAAAAGTTAAACTAGCGCCACCACTTACTGTAGTAGCCACTGCAGCTGTTAACGTTAAAGTTGTACTGCTTATACTTTGAACAGTTCCCACTTCAACACCAGTAGTTGTTAAAAATACAGTTTGGCCAGTAGCAATAGCATCGTTTGAAGCTGCTAACGTAATGCTTGTGCCACTACTTACCGCAGCGCCACTATTTAAAACTATAACATCAGGCTTTAACACTCTTGATTGTGTGCCTTCGTACTTTAAGTATTGAAAACTTTTAACAGAACTAGGCGCGTCATTAAATATAGTTGTAACAGTACTATTTGAAAAAGTACCTTGAGTAACAATAACACCAGTGCTAATATTGCTAGTATTTGTTGTAGCATTAGATATTGTAATGGTAGGTGCGCCAACAGTTGTGTCTATAGCTGTAATAGTAGTATCTTCTGGTATAAATCCAGTAGACACATAGCTATTACCGTTTTGACTAGTTGAGTGAAATACTACATCACCAACTTTTATATTTGGATTTATAGGTGAATTAACAGGTATTGTAGTTGCGCCAGAAGAAAAAGCTGCTCTTACACCTGTTATAATACCGTAGAAAGAGTTTCTAAAATTATCTACTGAATGCTCGTATATATTACCAAATTTAAAAGTGTAGTATTCACCATCTAAACTTACGCCTTGTTCTGGTGCGTATGATCTAAAGCTAGACCAACCATTAACTTTTTCATTAAATGATAACGTGTTTACAGTTTTAGTAGCTGCGGTTGTAGGGTTAGAGTGTATTGATATATCATATTCACCTAGTCTATCATTAAAACTACCTATACATACTAAAGAGTTTTTAAGCGTATCTTTGAAGTAATCTGACATGCCATACTCAGATATTGGTGTTAGCCCATCGTTTGATAATCTTAAAACAGCGCCTCTAAATTTATCTGTAAAATAAATTCTATATCCACTTTGAACAACAGACTCTGGATTTTTTGAAACACCATACTCACCACTAAAAGGTATTGCTGTACCTAAAACAGCAGTATTAGAAGTTAAATTAGTATTACCATCTGCGTTAAATAAAGCGTTTTTATTAGCAAGAACTTTTAATATTTTATCCTCACACAAAGCTACTATATCAGTATCTCTAGCAACTAGCTTTTGTATACCGCCGTATATAGGATTTAAATCTTTTGTTATTGCTTCTGCTTGTATAAATTGATTTAATCTATTAACTCCTGATGTAGAGTTATATATACCAGAAAATATAAAGCTGTGTTCTCTCTTTTCTTCTTTATAATTTTCAAATACAGTAGAAGCTTTAACGCCGTTAGCTAGCGTTGGTGCATTAAAGTCGTCTCTTACTCTATCAGACTCTACACCGTTTCCAAAACTATAACAGTTAAACCAAGGCAATACTACAACAGCTTCAGACGTAGTGTTACCAGCGCCTTGAGGATGCGTAAACTTTTTTATAAACACCGTAGTATTATCTGCTCCAGAAGCACTGTTGTTGTAAGAGCCAGTTCCAGAGTCAAAATGTATCTCAGATATATTAAAAGATCCGTCTTTTTGCTTAAAGTGAAGTGTTCCTGACTTTGAGTTATTTTGAAAAGTAAAAGCTCCACCTAAAGCTTCATTTGGCGAGCCTGGAGCGTCACCATTAACAGACTTAAAAGTTAAAGCCCAAGCCTGTTTAGCGTGATCAAAAGTTATAGTGTTTACAAATAAAGAAGCAGCAGTATCGTAGTTAGTACTAGTTGTATTATATTTCTCTGAAGTAAGCTCAACAGAACCAGCTGCATCGGCTACAAAATCAAAGCCAATTACTTCATCACCTGGATTAACCCACTCATGTATAGTTTCTTCTGTAAGCTCTATAGGATAACATTGACTAGCTTCATAGTATAAGTTAACTTCTCTATCAGGCGAAGGTAATACTTCAAACACAGCAGCATTGCTACTTACTGTTGTACTTGGCAAACCACCGCCTCCAGTTCCAGATGTTAAAGTATCTATATTTTTAATTTTAACAAAAAACTTACCTTCTTTTTCTTCTGCATTTACGTTTATTTCTCCTGGGGCTTCATTGAATATATCTAAAACTTTTATTTTATTAGTAACAGCAGCGTAAGTCATTGCGCTACCCTCACGTTTCTTTTTTAAAGATATAAAATCACCTTCTTGTATTTTATTTCTGTCTGCTGACTGAAAAGACAGTATAATAAAATCGTCACTTGACTCACCTTCTGCTATTCCGTAAGACTTGTGTAAAACTAAGTTGTAGTATTCGTTTGATGTTTCTTTAATATAAAACTTATAATGCGTGGCCCAATTAGGTGCTAAAGATCTTATTTTAGCAAATAATTTTAAGTGTCTATCAGATCTATCTATAGTTGTAGTTAAAGAAGAGTTTTTGTCTATTAACACAGAAGTTTCTCTACCTAAAAAATCTTTATATACTACACCAATTTGATATGTTCTTTGAGATTTTATAGACTGTTCTGCAGATCCAGCGCTAATAGCACTAACATCTCTAATAGATAAATCTATGTCAGGTCTTAAAGTTTTTTGGCTACCATCACTATTAATATCATCTATAGTTAAATCATAAGCTTGAACATAGTTTGCATATATTAATCTGTTTGCGCTTATAGTTTGAGCTTTTGCTGTTTTTGGAACATTATCATAACTTCTTAACAATTGATTAGCAGGTATAGTAGAGCCAAACTGCTCAGCATCCATTGTTATAGTTCCTTTGTTTTTAGTATCTACCCAAGGACTTGCTAAAGCTGCATAAGTACTATCAGTAGCTAATGTTTCGCAAGTAAATCCAGCTGCATCAAACTCACTGTCATTAAATCCTAAATTGTTTCCATTAGCAGTTGTAGATAAAAGTTTATTTCCTTTTATATTTCTAACAAAGTAAATATTAGGTGATATATCTTCTTTATATAATATATCTACACTAACAACATCTTTTGGCATGTTTGCGGGCGCAAAATCATGAAGTCTTAAAAAAGATAAATCATTTTCCATACCTTTATTGAAAGCTTCTTTAGAATCATAAGAATATGATCTAGGTAAAAAAGCAGGGTTTGTAAAAGGTGACAAAGAAGAAACTTCGCCGTCAGGATAAACATATCTATAAGCAAATCTTACAAACTGTTCTTGAAATAATTTTTGATTTTCACTTGATATAAAAGTTATATTATGAGCTACTTGAGAAGTGTCTGGCGTATCTAATATTTCTGTTACAGAAACTGTAATAGAAGTTGTACCTGTTACTTCTGTTATGGCGCCTTTAATACCTTTTGTTTCATCTGCAGTTTTCAATACACTTACAAGATCACCAATTACAAAGCCATGAGTAGCAGTCGTAGGTATTACTACTGTTTGACCAACGACAGGATTTAACGCGCCAGTGCCGCTTGCGCCTAAGTTTATATTACCTGTATTTATATCTGTAGTGTCTGCTGCTTCAAACTTTGCGTTATTAGACATAAACAGCTTTATTGGTGTAACAGGCGCTTTACGCATAACAGCAATATGCTCTTCTTTTACAGGCGTGTTGTATCTTTCAAAATCACCTGCAGGCTCTGCGTTTCCGTTAGAGTCTACACTTTCATTATATACTTCGTTCCAAAAGTCATTGCTTAAGCTTGATTGTTCTGACGTTGGCACTCTTAAATGTGTAGTATTGAATATACCGCCAGGATTACTACCAGATACAGTTCCTTTTAAACAACGCTCAATATTTATTTTTTTAGGTTCATTTCTACCATCAGTAAAAAACAATAAGCCATCAAATATATCTATTGCTGTTATTATATCTGTAGGTGTTGGTGTAAGTATAGAGTCTCCATTAGCGTCAGTATATGTAGCTTCTGTTCCTGAAGTAAAATTTAATATTTTTGGCTTTGTAAAAACTAAAACTACACCAGCATTAAATTGAGCGCTCTCTAATACTGTATTTTTATTAGTTGTTATTTGAACGTGATTATTAGTAGAGCTTGTGTAAGTATCAACACCTATGCTTGTTACTTCTACATCATCGTAACTACCTTCCCAAACGCTAACACCGTTAGCACCTATAGCATCTACTTTCATGCCAACTTCTATGCCGTTGTAATCAACGCCAGACCCATTAGCTCCGCTTATAGTAGCTGAAGAAGTATAATTAGCAACTCTTATTCTAACTTCGTAAGTATCAGTAAGCACAGGTAGTACAGACTGACCTTCAAAACCTTCTCTAAAACCATTAGGCGTAGCTTCAAATATACAATCAGATCTTACGCCTGTAAAAAAAGTTTGACCACCACTACTTGTGCCAGGCTCAAAACCAGCTGCATCTTTTACAAAATAATAAATTCTATCAGTAGTAGTATCTTCTTTAGCTCCTACGACTTGAGCTGGTTGATATGTAAAAGTATTAGTAGAAGAGTCTAAGTGACCAGTATATAAGGATTCAACGTTTTCAAAGTTATATCTACCATCATTAAAGTTTAATGGCTTTTTAAATACAGTATTGTCTAAAAACTTTGTGCTTAATAAATTTTCAATAGCACCTACATCAGAGTTGTCAGACGTAGACACGGTGATGTTCATAGCATCTCTATACTCATTAGGTGGCAATAACCTTTCATCAAGGTCTTTATTCATTTTGCCTTTAATAAAACTTCTATTTAATTCAGGCATGTATTAGTGTTTTATATGTTTAGCTTTACCTCTTAATTGTTGTACTATT
>Ga0208666_1001011_pt1 | contig 12745 bp, 8 predicted proteins | sample 5B_taG_FD_184078 | JGI IMG/M metagenome (GOLD analysis project Ga0208666, IMG submission 184078) | Marine viral communities from the Subarctic Pacific Ocean - 5B_ETSP_OMZ_AT15132_CsCl metaG (SPAdes) (version 2) | ecosystem: Environmental > Aquatic > Marine > Oceanic | place: Pacific Ocean...
ATTTTCAAATATATGAACAAAAAACTCAAAGAGCTTTTTGAACTTATTCGTCATCATAATATACAACCCTTTATCGTAATATCCAAATGTTTTTTTGAAAAAGTTTTTCTTATCTTTCTCACTTACCTTTGGACTACCCAACATTTCTCTTGTCTTTGTACCACTTATGTTTCCAAATTGTGGAGCAGTAACAAAGTATCCATGTTTTTCATATCCTTGTATATCACCTTTACTTTTTTTATAATCTTGATAATATGTTTTACCACCATCTTTCTTTGTACCACCCTTTAATCTACCAGCATCCTTTTCACCAAAAGCATAAACTACTGCTGTTGTTTCAGGATTAAACTTCTTAAGTAGATTGTCTGCTACATATGGTGTCTTTTCTTGAACGATACGATTCTTTGGGATACCCACTTTTACCATATGACGAACTTTTTCTTTGAAGTCCATTGGATGTCTTGGTGGTTTCTTTATGTTAGATGTGGTTATGTAAGCTTCATCAACTTGTTTAGATAACCACTTGTATGTAGCAAGATGTCCTGAATGAAATGGTTGAAATCTTCCACCGAATACACCGATGGTTTTTTTAATTTTTGATTTTTGTTCTATAAGTTTGACATCAAATCTTTTACCACTCTTTTCATCTCTTACATGAAAGGTAGATTTACCTTTCTTTTTCATATGCCCTATAACTGTCCATTGTTTAGATTTTCTTTTCTTATCAAAAACTTTATCTGTTACTGTTTTTTGAACTTCTTTCAAATTAGATGCACTATCCCCATTATCAACATTAGAATATACATCATTTTCTGTATGTAAGTCAAGCTTTTTCTTTACTTTTTTATAACCACTACCATAAGGAACTGAGGTGTGTCCTTTCTTCTTCATTTTTTTTACTTTAGAAACTTTAGAACCACCTTTGATAGTTCCATCACCAGACACTATACCCATCTCATCTATGACGGGTTTGGTTATTTCTTCTATTAGTTTTTTTAAGCTCATAAGTTTTGATGTTCCTTTACATCTATAAATATATAGATTTAAAAAGAACTAAACTTCTAATGCTCTTCTAAACCAACCAAAGTAAAATTTTTCTAAATCAGGTTTTCTTGTAACTAAATCAGCGTAATATTTAACACGGTATGCCCTAACCCTCTGTAACTCAACACCATCCATAGCAGCTATCGTCTTAGGTCCCATTCCACCATCTACTTTAAGTCCAGCACCTTTAGCGTTAGCAGCCTGTTGTAAAATTTTAACTGCTCTTCCTCTACCTTGATTTACACACATATCAAAGTAAATATGCCGTAGGTCTTCTGAAAGGGATTCTACCTTGTTACCATCCCAATACACTTCCTTGTATATTTCTTTAGCACCATCTTTTGTAAGGTTTTTTATATCCACATCAGGATGACTTCTCTTAGCTATGCCAAAATTAGTTTCTCCACCAGGATCTTTCGGGTCATTAACGTATCCACCTTCGTGGTGTAATACTACTTCTATTATATCGTCAAATTTAGTTAGCATATGTAACTCCTATTGTTTTTTTAGTTTTTCAATTTCTTTTTGTTGTTCTTCAACTTTCTTTGTTAGTTCTTGAACAGCTTTTATCAAAGGTGTAATCAATTCTGTTTCACCGAGTTCTTGCATCCCATCTGAATTTTCTTTCCATACAGGAAAATCAGAGTGTCCTACTGAATCCATAGCTTCCTTAACCTCTTGTGCTACAAACCCATAATGTTTTCTGTTTGGATTTTTTCTTTCCGTTACTTCAGCATCATATCCATCAAACTCTGTTGGATATTCACTTGGAGCTTTTTTCTTAAAGGTTCTTGTTTTTAGTTTGTTAATAAACTCTAAACCTAAAGTGTTATCCTCAATATCTTTTTTAATTCTTTTATCGGAAGAGTGTGTCCAAGTAGCATTTTCACCAAAGTCATTTGTGATATGGTCTGAATCAACACCTATCCGAATAGTTTCGGTTCCAGCACCTGTTACATTTCCACTACCAGCTGCTATTACTATTTCATCACCCACACCAGTAGCAGAAGCTTGACTTTTACCAATAAATACATTGTAATCTCCGGTTTGTAAATTACTTCCCGCTGACTTACCTAAATGAACATTACCGTCTCCAGTTGTTACTGCTTTTCCTGCTCGGTATCCATACATAACATTTTGCTGACCTTGAACATTATATCCGGCTTCATATCCTATAGCAACATTTTCACGACCACCATCTGAATTTTGTCCAGCAGTATAGCCTAAAAATACTTGTCTTATACCACCATCTTTAGTAGTTCCACCCCCATAAAGAGCTCTGTATCCAATTGCTATGTTTTCAGAACCCGATACCACTACTTGCATAGCACCATCAAGAGCAGCAAAGTTACCACCATCATTTCCATTAAATCCAGCAGCATTACTTCCTTGTTCTAAGGCTTTTAGAGCACCACCAAGAGCAATATTACCGGTAATATTACCAGAATCTGTTCCTTCTACGCTATTCATAGCATTTGTTCCGATGGCAATATTATTGCTACCATTTTTTATATCACCTAAGGCATTATAGCCTATAGCAACATTCTGAGTAGCTTCAGCTCCAGTATTATTATTATCTTTATCACCCATAGCCTTATAGCCAATCGCTATATTATTTGATCCGGATTCCATTTCAAACATAGCATCTAAACCAATTGCTATATTACCATCTCCCTTTTCTAAATTATATAAAGACCTATATCCTAGTCCTATATTATCTGATATATCATCTCCATTTGCTCCAGCATTTTGCATTGCCGAACGACCAATAGATACATTGTCATGTCCATTTTTATTAGCATATCCTGAATATTGACCGAGTGCTACATTATATTCTCCGATTCGATTATTTAATCCAGCTTCGTGTCCTATTGCAACATTATATTCTGAACCTGGTTCTGAATGTAATAATGCTCTATATCCCATAGCTATATTTCTATAAGCCCCTTCACTTTGACCAGCAGTCCAATGACCTATAAAAACATTTTCTTCACCTAAATCTTGTTCGTTATTATTAGCAGCTCCTTCAGCCGTTCTATATCCGATTACCACATTTTTTGAACCGGATCTAGCATATTTTGCTGCGTTTTGACCACCTAATACTACATTAGAGTATCCTGTTTGAAAATATTGTGCTGAAAAATATCCCATAAAAAGATTATTGGAGATAGATTTTCCATGGTCACCACCACTACTCATAACTTCCTGACCGATTAATACATTTTGTGATCCATCTTTCATCTTTCCACCGGTAGAATATCCCATAGCTATATTTTTATCATTTGAAACTCCGGATAATCCATTATTAGCTTGATCTAAAGTTTGATAGCCTAAGGCGATATTGTAAGAACCCGTTACGGTATTCATCATAGTCTGTTCGCCAATTGCTATATTACCATCTCCCTTTTCTAAATAACGAAGAGTTTCTCGTCCAATAGCAATTCCATCATCAATGTTAGTTCCATCTTGACCTAAATTACTCATACTATTATAACCAATAGAAACATTGGATTGTCCTGATCTTAATTGACCAGCGGCGAATGTTCCGACCACTACATTATATCTAAAATTAGAATCAGTAGCACTTCCATTTCTGAGAGCTTGTGATCCTATCCCAATATTATATGATCCTGATTTTGGATTTTGTAAAGTTTGTTTACCGATGGCGATATTTTCATCTCCAAATGCAAGTTGTGTGCCTGCTTGCCGACCAAGAAAAGTATTGTCATCAGAACCACCTTGTAAATCCTCTCCAGCTGAGTTTCCTATCGCAATAGTGTAATCAGCATCATTGGCTAACTTCATAGCATTATAACCAAGTGCTACATTATAATCTCCTGTAGTTTCTGTTTTTAAACTATCAGTTCCCATCGCTATATTACTATGCCCACCAACAATAGCTGATAAAGAATCAGTTCCTATGCCTACATTTCCATTACCACCATCATCCGATGGGGCTACATCATGCCCAATATAAACTGATGTATGCGAAGTTGGATGCTGTATTCTAATAGCTTTTGCATCATTAAGTATCATCTGACCAAATGAAGCAGTTAAAGATGTTGCTCCTTGAAAAGAACCACTTATAGAATCAGCGAGTTGAGCAGAACTTGATAATGTTCCGGCTGCAGCAGCTGCCGAAATATTTGTTATTTGACTTCCGTCACCTAATAATTTTCCAAACGAACCTGTTGAAGTTGCTGAACCACTTACATTACCTGTATGAACTTTTGCTCCAACATCTTCACTTAGATAAATGTCTGTGATGTTATCGTCACCTAATACAACAGTATTACTCCCTTTACCTACAGCATTTTTTCCTATCGCAACTTCATTTGAAGCACCATTCGTTGCAGTAGTATATTCTCCTAAGTAAGTACCATTCTCAGTATTACCACCGTTACCCGCATAATAACCTAAAAATACATTTGAACTTCCACCGACTAAATCTTTACCTGAATTATCTCCGACAGCAGTATTTTTTAAACCTGATGTAGCATCTTCTCCGGAATGATATCCGATATAAACATTTGAGCTTGCATTATAAGTTCCACCACTTCCATCTAAACTGCCTCCGGCATTTACACCTAAAAGTATATTTTTATCGCCTCCATCACCACCAGCCACTCCACCGGCTCCCGTACCAATTGCGATGTTATCACTTCCAGCAGTTCTTTCTTTCATAGCATTATGACCGATAGCGATATTCTGAGAATTACCATCATGAGCAGATAGAGCATGTGAACCAATCGCTACACTACCAAAAGTTGCTTCGGTTAAACTTTCACCAGTACCATCATCACCCACAGCAACATTATTTCCAGCACCTCTGATTGTAAGATTTTTAACATGTACCATATTAGCTACATCTACTTGACCAAACGAACCTGTTTGTGATATACTACTTGATATACTTCCTCTTAATGGCATTATTTAATCTCCTGTAACATAAACTTATATTTTTTTCCGTTCTTTCTGTTTAATAAATATAACTCTTCTTCACCTTCCTGTATTGTCCAAGAGCCTGTTGTTCCATCTACCTCGTTACCTTTTTCTTTTCCTTCATTGGATAACTGTAAATCTGTTGTAAAAATATTTTTAAATCTTTTATCAGCAGCACCTAAATCCACACTATCATCAACCTTTGGTGTTATGTTTCCAGCAGTTTCTAAACTACCAACTGAAAATACAGAAGCGCCAGAACCACTTATATCATTTCCATCTATTCTAAGATGTTCCGTGGTACCTGTCATAAATCTCATACCATCCCTACCATCGGATTGCATAGTTAATCCCAAGTAAGCTGTTCCTGAAGTTCTATCTAGTCTAAGATAAGCTTCAGCATCATTTGTAGAATTATCTAAATCAAAAGTTATTCCAGCATTACCAACATTTCCAGCAGCATTTCCATATATTTTTATGGTATCGGTGGCATTAGCAGAACCACTAGCTATTATTTGACCTGTATGAAGTGTAGCTCCAACATCTTCACTCATGTAAATGTCTGTGATATTATCATCACCGATTAGAGCAGTATTACTTCCCTTACCGATAGCGTTTGCACCGATTATTATTTGATTGGATTCATCATCAGCTGCAGGTTTTGTTTCTGAACCAATGAATACATTTGAGTCTCCATCAGAAAACTCGGTTGAACCATTTGTAATAAAAATACCGGCTCTATATCCAATGGCAACATTTTTATCTGCTGATTCTGCATTTATACCATAGAGAGCTTCAGTTCCTAATGCTACATTATAATCACCAGCTTGATTAGAAAATAAAACATCCTTACCGATACCGATATTATCCGTTCCACCGACCAAACCGTGCATTACCCTATCACCCATTCCAATATTTCTACTTGCACCAGCGCCTATGGCTTGCATAGCATCCGTTCCAATGGCTATATTATCATTATGACTACCTTCACCATTTTTCATAGCCTGATAGCCAATCGCTATATTGTCATCTCCACCATTATGGTCATATTGGGCTTGATATCCAATGGCAATATTTCTATCACCATCTGCATCTGACCAATGTCCTTGAGCGTCCCAACCAATAGCAATATTTAATGAAGAACCAGCATTTGAAAAAGAACCAGCGTTATAACCGATTGCTAAATTAGCGTCACCAGCTCCAGTTGTACCAGCACCAACTCCAAAATTTACATTGTTATTATGACCGATACCACCATTGTATTTATCTAATTCTAATATTCCAAACGAACCTGTTGAGGTTGCTGAACCACTTATTGTTGATTGAGAACCATCTGTAGCATCGGGTGAACTAGTTAATTCCGAACCACCAACCAAAAGGTGTCCAAACGAACCTGTTGAAGTTGCTGAACCACTTATTTGGTTATCATTTGTTAATATTAGACTAGTATCATCATTTTTTATTGTTATTGGCTCACTAGTTGCAACGATATTTATTGAAGCAGCTAATGCCTGAAAATAAACACCAGCATAAGCTAATTTTACACCTGAGGAATTACTTAATCGTAAATTTGGATTACCACTATCTCCATAAAGATATCCACCAGGTTCGGTATGAAATTCGTTTAATATATTTAATCGGCCAAACGAACCGGTTGAGGTTGCTGAACCACTTACATTACCAGAAAATATAGCTTCGTCATTTTCAGTTAGAGTTAAAACATTATTATTACCAATTGTTGCTGAATAACCAAATGTCAATCTATCACTATTAGATTGGTCAATAGCCATATGCCAACTTCTATTATTAATCTCCTCTAAAATAATAGCTACATCAGCATCATTTTTAGCCAAATGAAGTAAAGCAGTTGGGTTAGCTTTTCCAATACCGATACCATCAGCATCTCCAAAAATATGTTGACCACCGACTTGTAATGTTCCAAACGAACCGGTTGAGGTTGCTGAACCACTTATGTTACCACTAAAATCTTTTACACCATGAAATGTGGCACCTGTTGAAGAACCTGAAGCAAAATGAACATCTGTTATTTGATTATCACCAAAGGTTATCGTATCCGTTCCATGACCAACTGCTTCTGAACCTATTACTATTTCATTATTAGCATTTGTAACAGAAGTTCTAGCATATTGTCCTATATAGATACTATTTTCAGTTGTGGTGTTTGTTACACCAAATCCTGTTCCAGCAAAAACACCGATTGCAACATTACGAGAACTATCGGTGAGAGTCTTTCCTGCATCAGAACCAATAATAACATTAGCTATACTCTGTTGACCAGCAGTTCCTGCAAGGCTGCCAATAAAAACATTACCATCCGAATTTGTGCTGTTTATAGCAGTTCCGGTGTTTAATCCGATGAAAACATTCTTATCACCGAAATCATCACCATCTGTTCCGCCGGCACCATCGCCTATGGCAACATTAGAATCACCACGAGTTCTTAATTTAGCCGCATTTTTTCCTATAAAAACATTTCCACCATAATCAGCCATAGCTTTTCCGGCACTTAAACCAATCGCAATATTTATTTTATTGACATTTCCACCAACAAAAGCACTACCGGCATCTGTTCCAAAAGCAATATTTTCACCAGGTGCATTGGTTTGTGGAAAGTGTTTTCCATTTTGCATTACCGAACCAAACGAACCGGTTGAAGTTAAAGAACCACTTATGTTTCCACCATAAGATGTAGCTGTGAGGGATGATAAACTGGCATCAGAGCCAGATACTATAAGTTTTTTCCAAGATGGCATATTTACTCCTATTGTGGTTGGTTACTCTTATTGAGCCCACTTCCCATCGTTGCCAAACGACAGGCCAACACTAAGATTATTTATTTAATAGTTGTTTATAAGTATTCTGTAACTTAACTATTAAATTGTAAGTTAATTCTATTTCTACACCCTTAAAATCAAAATGAGCAAACTTTGATAAAATAAAAGTTATCTCGTCCTTTGATAATTCAACGGGCGCTTTTAATTCTTTTGGTTGTTCAACAACCTCTTGTTCTATTTCTTTTTTCAATTCTTCCTCAGTAGTTATTTCTACTGTTTTTTTTATTTGGTCTGATATTCCAGCCATTATAACCTCACTTACTTATTATGAATAAATGTATATTTCCCCATCATCATCTACATGTATTTCCCCAACTCCATATTTTGGAGAATTTCCTACTGGACTAGCTGAAGCAGTATAAACCGTAGCAACAAATCCACCCCACTTACTATCCGGCACATTAGTAGCAGTTGATGCTATACTTTTTCCAACCGACCATCTTTCAGATGATATGTCGTGATATAAAGCACTACCACTATCTACAAAAGAACCACTCTGAACAATAATACCAGCATCAACATTTGTTCCAGCAGATCCTGTAGCAAAGAAACCAAAAGCATCTTGAACTAATATGTTACTTGTTGATATGGTTGTAGTGTCGCCATTAACGGTTAGGTCACCAGCTAATGTCAATCCACCTCTATGTAATGTTAGATTACCTTCTTTGGTTAATGTAAGGTTATCTTGCATACCACCATCATTTTGTGATATAACAAACGATACACTTGTTTCATCAAATGCTACTTTATTTTCACCACCTAATTTTATTTTTTGTGTTACATTTGCAACTTGAGTTGTTAATTGAGAGTTGTCTACTTTAAATTTTTCGGCACCAGCATTTCTATAAACTAATTCGTCATTATCATAAACTAATGAACCTTCATCATCAAAAACATAACTAAAAGATGTACCCTCTGTTCTACCAAACGAACCGGTTGAAGTTGCTGAACCACTTATGTTTCCGGCTACTTCTAAAGTTGCAGCAGATGCTGTTAGATTTAAATTACCACCAACAGTTAAATCACCAAAATTAGTAACTCCGTAAGCTCCAGAACCACCTATCTCTGTTGTACCATCGGTATTTATTTTAAATGTTTTCTTACCTTCAGATGATAATTGTAATGCCCTTGAATTAGCGTTAATATACATAGCACTACTATCGCCGGCATCACCATCTATTTCACCTAATTTACCTGAATTATCATTTGATAAATAAACAAGAGGTGTTGAAAATCTACCATCTTGTCGTATTGATGCTTTTTGATTATTAGAAGCATCTATCAATAAAAATGGAAATGTATTAGTACCTGGATTTCCAGCTTTTTGCCAGACATATCCATTCTTACTAGCAACCGATTGTGAAATAAATAAGTAAGAGTTTGCAGCATTTGAATTTGTTCTATCAGCATGATTAGCCATACCAAAAGAAGCACTCTGCATCATTACATGTCCAACAAACTCGTGAGTATCATCTTCGGTATCACCAAATATGGTTGAACCACTTATGGATTGGTATTCAATGTTTGTAACAGAAGAACTTACAATAAAGTTTTGAGCAGTTATTGTTCCAAGAATATCAATATTACCTGTTCCGGTAATGTTGTTTGAATTAAGGTCTAGGTTTCCACCAAGTTGTGGTGTTGTATCATCTACTACATCTGCAGTTGCCGATATTCCGGTTAAACTACTTCCATCCCCTAATAATTTTCCAAACGAACCAGTTGAAGCAGCTGAACCACTTATTAGGGCATCTCCACCAAACACAACATGAGTTTGAGATGAATTACCTATTACAGTTTGGTTGTCTCCTAATCCGATCACATCCGAACCTATTGCTATCTGATTAGTTCCATCATTAGCAGATGTATCAGTAGAATGTCCTAAAAGAACATTTGCAGTTCCTGTTGTTAAACCATCGCCTGCTTGCGTTCCCACAGCGACATTTCTTGCATTCGTAGTATTTAGAGTTTTAAGTGCTCTGTATCCAATTGCAACATTCTGACTATCACCAGTAGCAGTCTTTAGGGCTTCCACACCCATCGCCACATTCTTATCGCCTGTCGTTAGGGCAGAACCAGCATCTTCTCCTACGATTACATTTTGAGTACCACCAGCTTGTAAATTTTGTCCTGCATTATTTCCAAATCGGGTATTCTTAACCATTCCCTCTTCCGAACCCATTGTGATGAATCCATTTGAAGGTATTTGTATTGTAGCAGAACCTACTTGTAATTTACCAAACGAACCTGTTGAAGTTGCTGAACCACTTATGTTTCCACCATAAGATGTAGCTGTTAATTGATTTAACTCAGCATTACTTCCCGATACTATAATCTTCTTCCAACTTGGCATTTTCTATTCTCCCGTTCCTAAATAGAACTCATTTTCATCCGTGTTATAATAAAATCCACCTTCAACTACATCGGGCTCATCTGTAAAACCACCTAAATTCATAACTCCCTTATCATTTACCTCAAAAGCAGAAAAACTACCTGACTTAACTAAGAAAAGGTCTTTCTCTACATTCGTAGGTGAAACTGATAAGTAAGAACTAAAACTATTATCACCAACATTAAGTTGTTGAAGAGAGCCTGTTCCTTGTATTAAAAAGTTTCCTGTTCCACCAATATCTTTACTATTAAGGTCTAAGTCACCACCGAGTTGTGGTGTTGAATCTACTAATAATGGAATCTCGTCTGTTTCTAAATTTTTATTTCCCCAATAAAGAACACCACTACGGCTATGCAGTTTATTACCACTTACACCTTGACCATCTTCTATTTCTAAAAATTCACTTGTGGTAAAGGAGCCGGATAAACGAAAATCATCTAATACATTTCCAAGAGCATCATACAGAGTTTTGTCATCTTCACGAACTTGTAGTAGATGTTGAAATGTACTGGATATTGCATCACCGGATAAGTTTAAATCTGGTCTATCTGCCATTTTAACTTAGTCCTTCTAAAACCTTTGATAAGAATTCATTAAAACCTTCTTGAATTTGTGCTTCCTTATAATAATTATGTAATACTTTAGAGAAACGAGACTTATTTTTTAACATCACCTTTTTGGTTATTCCACTTTCTCTTAACATAGATAATAGGTCTGTTTCTTGAGTTATCTTTTCTACAACTATCTTTGGTTTTTGTTCTTCCCTACTTAATACTTCTACCGTAACTTTCTTACTAGCAGTAACTTGAAATTCTTCTTCATAAGGTTGAAAGTAAGCATCCTCAGCAATCACTTCTAACTCCATAGTTCCTTTTTGTCCGTCTTCGGTTAAACCTTTTAACTTTGGAAAAACAATCTCACCTTTTCCACCAGATTTAATCTTACCTTCAATCATTAAATTTTTATCTTCAAATTTTAAGATAGCTCTAATCTTTGAGTCTTTTACATTAACTCCTTCTAAAGCTACATTACATTCAAATAATTCTTTTTTATCTGTATAAAGTTTAAGCATACACATTCACCTTCGGTTTGTTTAATACTTCCTGTATTACTAAATCTATGTTTGATAAAGCAATATTAACATTGTCTGGTATTATTACATTATCTTTTATTGTTTTTCCTTTTACTTTTAGGATAAGACCAATCATCTTCTTTTTCTTTTCTTTATCTTTTTGAAAAAGATTTTCATATTTTTTTCTACTACCTTTACCTCGTAGTAAATATAATTCATACGCCAAACTAAACTCTTCAAACGTAAATTTAGAGAGTGTAGGATCAGCAGCTAATTGTGCTGGTGATATATCAGCACCATTCCATGTAATCGGCATAAAGTTATCCTAATTATTCATATATAAATATAAAGTTATTTTGTTATCCACAATGATAAGTACAAGCAATTAGTACTGATTTGTATCCTAAATCAGAATCATTACTAGCCGATGCAAAATTGTAAGGTTGAGTGGCTTTTGCTACTGTATAGTTATGTAATAAATCATCATCTTGTTTTTCACCATGTCCTTTTCTAACTGAAGAACAAATATAATCACCGGTTTCTATGTTTCCACCAGTATCCGTAACTCTAATCATTCCTTCACCAACAGCGTTGTAGTTTATTCTTGGAAGTGTTCGGTCTAAATATTTATCTTGATGACTACCAGATGGATTATTTGCTTCCCAAACACCCATAACTGCTTTGTCTTTTTGTGTTGTTGTTAATTCAACTTCTGGCCAAGCAAGTCCCATTGAACTACCAGTTGCTAAAATATTACCAGTTGATTTTACTATCATACCAGGTTTCCAATCATCATAGGATGAGCCACTTGGTCTTTGTGAAACGTGAGCACCAGTAAACGTACTATAGACAACTTCAGAATTTATAGTTCCAACTTCACCCCCTTGATCGTGGAATTGAATAAAATCATTACTTGTATCAAGTGCGGCATCATCATCAAATTCTAACTTTAAAATAAAATCCCCATCATTTACAACTGCTTCCGAATTAACAAAGTGTGCTACTCCAGAATTACTATCACCCGACTTTCTAAAAACATTTAATACGGAGGTTTGAGTAGATTTTTCACCAAACTCAACACCATTGGATATACTAACACTACCTGACATTTGAATTGTTTCATCAGATTTTAATTTTATACTTACAGTTCCGTCATATCCGTATATTTCAGTAGCTACTGATTCACCGCCGCCATTTATTCTAAAAGTTGAAGCTGCAGCATCTACTATTTCATTTAAACCACCTATTGAAAGTTTTGCAGCAAAAACTTGAGCTCCACTATCTTGAGCCATATAAACTGCAGTTGTATCAGCGTTTCCAAGAGTTACTGAGTTATTGGCTACACCCGTAGCATCCTTACCGATTACTACTTGGTTACTAGCAGCTGCTGTACTGAAATTGGTGTTTGAACCTATCGCTATATTATTTGAACCGTTATTA
>Ga0208666_1001013_pt1 | contig 12727 bp, 10 predicted proteins | sample 5B_taG_FD_184078 | JGI IMG/M metagenome (GOLD analysis project Ga0208666, IMG submission 184078) | Marine viral communities from the Subarctic Pacific Ocean - 5B_ETSP_OMZ_AT15132_CsCl metaG (SPAdes) (version 2) | ecosystem: Environmental > Aquatic > Marine > Oceanic | place: Pacific Ocean...
CTTTAATTCCTTTTCTATAATCCCATCTCCCTACTATTATAAAAGTAAATTTACTTTTTTTCTGTGGTCTAGAAGTAGGTTTAAATGTTCTACCATCAACCCCTTCAGGTATTACAAATATTTTATTAGCTGGATATCCCTGTTCAATAGAAATTTGTTTTTGCCATTTAGTAGGTACCCATAATTCATCTAAAGTAAGTAATTGTTGAAAAAATTGTTCTGAATATCTTGTGGATTCCCAAACATTATAACCTATTCTATATCCATCATAAGCATCATAAAAATAATGATGATCATGTTCTTCTAATATTATATCTATATCAGATATATAATCATTTTTATGGTGATATATAGGACTATCATATCTTTCATGATGACCATCCCATAAAGTTTGCAAATGAAGCATTTTTTTCATTTGCGGTGTTATGTAAGGTTCTTTATTATGAGGAGTATTACTAATACCACTCCAAGATTTTCCTACAGTAAAATTTCTAACTTTAACAGGTGTTAATTTATCTAATTCTGTAAAAAAAGATTGTGCATGGTTAGCATAACCAGTTGTACCTATAAAACTCGTATGAGCTTGGATATTCATACTATAATATAATAACCTTTTTAATTTAATCCTAGAAAGCTCCGATAGTTACTTTTTTCCATTGATTACCATCATAAAATGCTAAATTAGAACCTGTTACAGCTAATGAACCAGATCCTATTCCACTTGTGGGTAATGGATGAGATGGTGCTAATGTTAGTACATGTGATGAACTTATAAAGGCTGAACCTGAGATTTCAATTGATCCACTTACAGAAGAATTAGAACCCGTTATATTAATACCACTAGTTATTGTCTCTAATTTTTGACTACCAGCATGATATAAATTAACTTTTAATGCTTCGGAATCAGTTTTTAATAAAAGATCACTATTCCTATCATTAATTCTAAAGTTAATTCTATTTCCTCCATTATTAACTGTAAGAGGATAAGGAGTAGAAGAATCTTTTTCTAAATCTAAAAAATTAACACCACCGGCATTTAATCTTATCTGATCAGTAGTAAAGTTTACGAAGGTATCCCCATCTCCTTTGTGGTATATGTACTGATCGGTTGATAATGAAGATGCAGTTACTTGACCGATTAATGAACCGGAGAATGAACCAGTATAAGATCCTGTAGCTATTAAATTATGTAAATCTGTAACTGTAGCTAAATTACCCATTCCATTACCATGGGATGTACAATAATATTTTAAAGAGGATGATGTTGAAAAATTAACGTCAAAATCAACATATGCTCCTGCATTTCCAGGTGTACCTACTGCTGTTACTCCTGGTGAGTATGAGGTATCATCTGGTAATCTAAACCTAAGGGGATGACCACCATTAGTTGAATCTGATAGATCAAATCTATATAATTCTCCTTTATTAAGTGATAATTTTGGAGCAGTTACTCCATTAAATGCGTATTTATTTCCTCCATCATTAACTACTGTTACCGGAATTACATTTGATGTTACTGCCTCATCTGCTTTATCTGCATAACTTGCCGTAACCGTAGAAGCTAAACCATTAGCCCTAATAGCAACTGAAGCTGTTTGTGATAATACTGCTGTAGAAGATGAAATTGCTGATACTGCAGATAAACTGGAACCATCACCTTGGAATGAACCGCTAAATCCTACACTTGAGGATACAGCCCCACTTACAAATAAACTTCCTGTAAAGGCACTACTACCTGATACTCTAAAAGCTAGTGTTGAACTACCTGTTATGATTATTGAACCAGATATTTCTGAAGAACCTGTAGGTGCAAATTCACCCGAAGTACCTGAACTACCTGAACTACCTGAACTACCTGAACTACCAGAAGAGCCATCCGCACCTGAAGTACCAGATGAACCAGAACTACCTGATGAACCATTTGTACCTGATGTACCTGAGGTGCCTGAGGTACCGCTTACTCCATTTGAACCATCCGCACCTGGTTGACCTGCTAAATCTACATTCCAACTACTAAAAGTACCACTACCATTAGTTTTTGTTATAGTAACACTTATTGCCCCATTTCCAGAATTATAAGCTGTAATTGTACCCGTTACATTATTAGCTGAATTTGCTGTTGAGACAAAAGTAATAAAATTACCGGCTACATAAGCTAAACTTGCACCTATATTTACACTAATACCTCCAGTTGCTATTGCTATGCCACTTGAGGAAGTAGATTTATAAAGACTTCCACTTGATCCGGAAGATCCAGAAGAACCTGATGTTCCAGATGTACCATTAGTACCTGATGTACCTGAACTACCTGATGAACCACTTGTACCACTATTACCTGAAGTACCTGATGTACCTGCTGCTCCATCAGCTCCCGATGTACCATTAGTTCCGGATGTACCTGAAGTACCTGATGTATGACTAGTATGTCTAACATCTCCCGAAGCGGTATCATAAGCTAATACTACAGCATGGTTTGAAACTTGTATAATACTAGAAGTAGCTATTCTAAAACTACCTGATGCGTTTAATGAACCCGATATTGTTACATCAAATGGTCCTGTTTCACCATTTAATGCTTCTATTGGTCTTAAAATATGTGATGGTTCTATTACACTACCACTTGCTATTCCTGAAGTACTTATTGTTGCCATATATAATAAATATATATTAAATTATTGTTTCTTTAAATACAGTTTTAGTAACATTATATGATTTAGGACTAGGCCCAGCCATTGCGGCATTTATACCACTAGGTATAATATACCCATTAACTAAAACATTCATTGTTGTTCTATTTGCTCTATCACTACCATTCTCTAATAATACAGGTGTATTAAAAGTTTCTATATTAGCCCTGAACATAAATTTTTCTGGATCACCCCAATAAGAACGAGCCGCAAACTCTATTGCTTCTGTAATTTCATTGGCTTGTTCAACATAATCAGTAAAAATAGACATACTATAAGTTACATCTATATAATCGGGGATTATACCTAAAATATATTCTTTTTGAAGTTTTTGATTTTGTAAAACATTAAAATTATCATAAACATTTCTTTTAGAATATCCCGTTTCAAAATATTTTAAATTATTTACTTTATTACCATCTAATTTATTACCTATAGTATTATTTTTTACAAAGCTATCTCTTTTAAACATTACAAGAGGTACCATTGTTTTACCATTTTTATCTCTATAAAAACCATCCGCTTGCATAGATTTCCATCTTTCAGGAGAACCATATATTATAGGGACTGATAGTCTTCTATCGTTTTGAGTTACTTGAGGTTTTATAACATTTTCTAAATAATATAATATGGCACTATCTATATCTTTTAATCCAATAGATATAGTTTTGTTTTTATCATCATCTTTTAAAGATACTTCTAAAGCTCTATTAATTTCAGGTTGCCCTGGTTTTAAGGGAAGTGATGGGGGTGCCTGTTTAGGTAGTATTTCTTCCTTAGTATCAGGATTAACATAGGGTTTTTGTAATTTAGACAAAAACTCTCTTTTTGTATATGGTCTAGGTTTGAATTCCATTATATACGTTGTTCTTTAATTCCTAATCTCTCTGGTCTTGTGTAATGGCATGTTACTATTATAGATAAACTAGCACCAAAATCATCTACTGTATCACTATAAGGATATAAAGGATCTTTTCCTACTAATAATTGATTTTCTACTAAATTATCTACTTCATAATAATCTTCATTCCATAAAATAGCATCACCTATTTCGGGTATTATATTAGCATCTACTAAATCTTTTCTTAAAAATCTTACTGATAAAGGTCTATTTCTATCTACTCCAAAATCATCATTTACTACTTCTTGTTCTCCTCTATCTAATAAACATTTAAGTAAAACGGGGCCTAACCAGGTTTTATTTTGGGCTTCACCATATATGTTAGCAGGAGTATCCTCTAATACGGGTTTGTAATATCCTACTTGTTGTTCTATAATGTTGTGAAGGAGTTCCCTATTTAATCCTTGTATAAGTAAAGCATCCTTATTTCTTCCATATAATGCCATATTATGCTATATAAATTGGTAAAGGAACTTGATCTAGAGTTTTGCCCATAGCATCCGCTTCCTCCGCTTTTCTTTGTAATTGTAGTTTCCTAGAATTTTCATCTAAATCATTTCTTAGTTTTTCAATTAATGAAGCTTTTTCCGTAGTGGCGGCAGAAATTAAATCACCTTGATTTAATGAAACTTCAGCTCCAGGTATGGGTACCTGTTGATATTTTCCTCTTACATATCCTAATAATTCTTTTGCTAGTGCTAAAGTGTATTCAAAAATCCAATAACGACCAGGAGCATTAATATATTGATAAGTAGGGTTTTCATATGGGACATTAGATATATCTGTAACTAAATTTTGTGCTGCAAAAGCAGACCCAGTAGGTGAATTTCTTTCATCCACTTTAATATATTGAATAAATAATTGTCCCTCCTGATTAGGAATTGGAAATATTCTTAATTTGTTATTTACTAATTCAAATGTAAATGCAGATTTTCTAATTGTATCATTTAATTCTATGGCTTGTATTACTGATACATCATAATATATAGGCATTAATAAAAAATTAATAGCTGGAGAATAATTTCCAAAACCAAATACATCTAAAAGTTGTTGTGATCCATATCCAGTACCTGCATATGGGTCAAAATATCTTACTATGGCTGGGGTATTTTGGTAAAAAACTTGTTTTACTTCAATAGATCCCGTAATATCTTGAGTATCTTTCCATGCATTTAAGTCGTATTCCTGCACTGAAGATGTTAGTGGTATAGAACCCGAATACCAAGTTGTTGTACCGCCGGATCCCGCTTCAGAGCCATAATTTTCGGCTATTCTAATGATGTTCCCTAAATTAGGATTAATTACATCTTGATTATGAGCGGAACCAGTACTAGTTGCTTCTAAATTTAAAAAATTGTTTCTTATTTGGTATAAATAAACTTCATTTCCATATGTAGTAACTGCTTCTTCAAAACAAGCATAAAATGAACCACTACCCATTTCTACATCAACTGTGGGAAATCCTAGACGTGAAGCACAAAATGATGCTACCTTATCTGCATCAGTTTGAAAATTAGTATCATAATCATAAAAACCAAATGGAGTTTGTCCTGGTATAAAAGAGGACGAACCTGGGTATATAATAGGGTTTTGTGCCATAGTGTTTTTTATATAAATATTATATAGATTTACCTATTTTAGGTTTTAATACTTCAAATTTACCTTGATCATATCTTTGGGCATGAACAATAAAAAAACAATGAGGTTTACCACAATCACATCCAACTTCTATTTCTTTTTTATTTACACTTACAACAAAATGTTGACAAGCATTACCTATAGGGGTTAATTGTACTGTAATATCAATATCATCCGTTAAATCTTCCCAATAATCGGGTAGATGTATAATATTTGATGTTTTTAATTTACCTCTATAATATATCCCTCTTTCAGGACCTTCTAATGAAGAGTGCATTAACCAATAACCCGGTTTTTGGGGATGGTTTATTCTAAAATTTTTAGTGGCTGCATCTAATTCACCCTGTACAAAAACATTACCTAAAACATTAAGTACTTCTCCACTAAATGTAAAATCATTTACAGCATCTACACTTCCAGTAAATGAACCAGTAAATGAACCTGTAGTTAGAGGTAGGGCTGATGTACCTGATGTACCTGCAGTTCCAGAAGAACCTGATGTACCTGCAGTACCGGAAGTACCTGATGTACCGGCTGCACCTGTATCACCTTTATCACCAGTTACTAGAAAAGCAACTATTATATCTTCATTATTAGTAAAAGGTGTATCAGCAGAAAATCCTACATTATTTATATCTACTTTAAAATAAAAATTATCCGTATCCGGGGCTAAATCTGAAATTTGAAATAATAGATATTGTGATGGATCTATTTTATTAGATATTCTTACATGTCCTTTAATGGTGGAAGTAGCAGCATCAATAGTATTTAAAAATGATACTATACTTGAACCACTATCATCTACATTATCTATAAAAAGTTTAGTACTGGATCTTTGTGTACCGGCATTATTTAATTTTAATTTACCATTACCTGGGTCATTATCTACTGGACTTGAATTAAAAGTAAAATCAAAGGCTGCTCCTCCAAAATTACCATCTTGTCCGGATGTACCAGAACTACCGGAACTCCCCGAAGTACCATTTGTACCTGATGTTCCATCTGTCCCAGAAGTACCAGATGTTCCGGATGAACCTGCTGTTCCTGAAGTTCCCGATGTACCTGATGTACCCGATGCACCTTGAACTCCTGAAGTACCAGATGATCCGGATGTACCTGAGGTACCTGCGTCTCCCTGTACTCCTGAAGTACCAGAACTACCTGAACTACCTGATGATCCTGAACTTCCCGAAGATCCAGATGTACCATCTTGTCCTACTCCTGAAGTACCTGATGAACCAGATGAACCAGAGGAACCAGAAGAACCTGCTGTACCTGATGTACCATTTGTACCTGATGTACCAGAAGTACCAGAAGTACCATCTTGTCCTATTATACCTGATGTACCAGAACTACCTGATGAACCCGATGTACCAGTTGCACCTGGATCTCCTTTAGGACCTGGTGTAGTGACATTAACTACTCTAGAAGTTTCCTGGGTTAAATTTACAGATGTACCAGTTTTATTATTAGTAATAGTAATATTTCTGGTATCTTCATTTATTACTATTTCATTAGAGGGAGGAGTTTGTAAATCTACAGTTTGGTTTGTAATATTAACACCTACTGCATTTGGATCAAGGGCCTGTCCGTCAACAATTACTTGATTGTTGGTAGCCTGGAGATCGAGATCACTGGCATTGGGTTTTATAGTGACTTTATTAGTCATTAAAATGATCCTGTAGTGATATTTTTAGATACTTGAACTTGTCCTTCTAGGATACGAGTTACTTTTGTATTAATACCACTACCTGATGCAATTTCTAAATCGTAAAAAGCCCTTTCGAAATCTAATGTTGAAGATGTTAAATAGGAAATAAATATTCCTATTGAACCAGATTCAGGTGGGTTAGTACCTCCCGAACCACTTATGTTTAAACCAGTACCATCACTATTTAAACTACTAGATAATGTTAAGTATAATGCACTAGAACCAGTTTGTTCAGCTCTTAATTGCATTCTAGCTTGATTATCTTTTAAATCAATAGGGGTACCAGAAGCGTCTTTATATAGGATTTCAAAATCAGTAGTAGCTCCTTTTTCAATAACAAAAGAATATTTTCCTGCGGCCATGTTTTATTTTTATTATAAATATTTATCTTCTTTGTGTTCCACTACTACCAGCAGTCCCTACTATTTTATTTTGATCATAAGCATCATTATAGTAATCGATTAGATCCTGTACTACATCTGCTCTATTATTAGTAATTAAAGTAATAGATTCCATTTCTTTTATTTTTTTAGCTCCATTATATAAAAATTTAAATCCAGAATCTTCTTTTTTCTTTAAATCTACTTGATGTGTATCACCACAAACTATCATTTTAGATCCTCTACCCAAACGAGTTACAATCATTTCCATCTGATCATGTGTAACATTTTGTGCTTCATCTACTATAACAATGGAATTAACAAATGTTCTACCTCTCATAAATGATACAGGTACTATTTCTATTTCTGATTTTTCAATATATTTTTCTACTTTACCTTTATCATATAGTAAAAACATATTTTGGTAAATAGGTTGAACCCAAGGATCCATTTTTTCTCTAAGATCACCTGGTAGGAATCCTATTTCTTCTTTTGATACTGTAGGTCTTGTGATTATTACTTTATCATATATTCGTCTAAAAAGACCATCTAAAGCTACATTACACGCTAATAACGTTTTTCCAGAACCGGCTTGTCCAGCTAAAAGGGTAATTGTGTTTTGTAAAATTTCAGCTTTTGCCTGTTTTTGTTCATCATTTAGTTGTATTTTAAATTTAATCGGGTTTTTTGGAATCCTTTTTGGACGATAAATATCATCCGTATGAGGTTTACTTGACATAAACAATTAATTAAGGGTTAAACAATGGAAAGAACGTCTCATATAAATATAAAAAAAATCCCGCCTAAAAGGCGGGATTTAATTCAAAATATATTTGTTATTCTTAGATTACATTTAATCCAGATACAAATACTTTTCCATAAAATTCAGGTCTTACCATTTTCTTAGCGTATCTGGTCATAATACCTTTTCTTGGAGTGAAGGTATTAGGATCGTACACTAGAGGTGTCATGATTAATGGAATATATGGAGCATAAACAGCACCACTTTCTAGGAATTGGTTACCTCTAAATCCTAACAAGATTGTGTTTTCAGTCATGTAAGGGTTTTTGTAAACTTTATATCTAGAGTTTAATGCACCAATTTTCTGAACACCAAAAGCATAAGTAGCTTTTGATACATCACCATCACTATCAGCTGCAAATCCTGGAATTGATTCTAGGACAGTAGCTACTGTTGGAGATACTACCATAAAGTTAGCACCACCTCTTAAAGTTTTCTGGTGAATGATGTTAGAAATTTTCTGCAATTTAATTCCAAGTGTTTGGAACCAGCTCATTTGTGTATAATACACACCATCAGTGTTAGATGTATAAGCTGTACCAGCTTCATTGATTTCCTGTCCTACTTTCGCAGACCAGTTAGCAATGTTACTTGTTGGTACGTTATCAATTAACATATCTAGAATTTCTAGATCAATTTCTAGTGAAATATATTCACTTAAAATGTTTGTTAATTCAGCTTCTGCATCTAGAGAATGGAATGCATTTAAATCCTGAGAAAATTCTGGTGTCCATTGTGCTTTTAACTTTCTTGTTTTAGCAGCAATAGTTTCACTTCTTAATTGAACATTAATCTCTGGGATGTTAATTGCTCTTCCTGTTCCACTTTGAGATGCATAATCAGCACCATCTTCAAAGTCGCCTCTTGCGTTATCAGCTGTTTTCTTAGAATAGTGAACTACATAAGTGTTACCATCTTTAATTTCAGCAGCAGATCCTGTAAAATAAAATCTTACAGCAGTTGCACTTTGATCATGTGGTTGGAAAGTAAATGCAGGTAGTGATCTGCTTTCAAGAATAGATCCTGAAGACACTACAAATGCTCTAATTGAATCTAGATCCATGTTTGCATCAATAGAAGCAGTTGCAATTCTAACATGCTTAATTTCATTTCTAGCAACAGAAGCTGATAGAGATGAATCAAAGTTTACTTCACTCCATGAAGAAGAGAATACAGTAACTGAATCTACTGAAGATGAAAACTCATTAACTGAGTATCCGAATCTTCCTGCACCATAAAGACCACCTGAAGCTTCGTTACCGAAGTTTTGTGTACCTTTACCATACATTGAATCACCAGCGGTGAATGGTTTTTTAGTTGTTCCATACTGGAAGTCTAGGTAAAATACAAGACCTGCAGGTAGGCTCATTGGTTGTACAGAAACAAATTCCTTAGCGGCAATTTGTCCAAATACTTTTCTTACCAATGGAAGAGCAACAGCTGCGTATTGCTCACCTGTACCTGGAGTAAATGATCCTCCTGTTCCAGTTTGAGATGCTTCTACTACAAGCTGTTTAGCTTGGTTTTCTAGTAGAATAGCCATATTACCTTTATCAGCATCTGAATCGATACTTTCTAGTAATCCTGACTTTTCCCACTTTCCAGCTAGTCTAGCAGCATCTTTAGCTACAGACGTATATGGATTAGCGGTTTCCAATAATTGATTTACTACGTTTGACATTTCAAATATTTTTAAATCGGTTAATTAAATAATTCCGGCTAGTTTTTGCATTCTAGACACGAAATCGTTACTTTCGACAATAGGTTGCTTTTTAGGTGCAACACCAGCGGACTTAGAAGCAAATGAACGGTTTTCGTTTACTGCTTTTTTAGTATCTGTTGTTACAGCATCCTTAATTGTCTCAAAAATGTTCTTAACTTCTTTTACAGATTCAGCTCTATCAAAAGCATTAATTACTTTAACCTTTTGGTTTTCAGTTAATGTTTTGCTTCTAAAGAGTTTATTAACGTAAAGAAGTTTAGCGTTAAGAAGATTGACTTCGTTTAGTTCTGATTTTAAAGTTTCGATTACTTTAATAGCTTCATTTAATTCAGCTTTTTCTTCGTCAACTTTTTCCTCATCTATTTCGATATCTCCGTCTCCGTCTCCGTCAATAGCAACATCCATGTCACCATCTCCGTCAACATCAACTTCCATATCTTCTCCGCCTTCGCCACCACCCATTACGTCTTGTAGGACGTCTTTGATGATGTCTTTAAGTTCGTCTACTGTGATTTCACCCACTTCATCCTCAGCGCCAGCTTCCTCTTCAACAGGAGCTTCTTCTGAAACAGTTTCTTCTTCAGCAACAGGTGCTTCTTCAGAAACAGGAGTTTCTTCTACAGTTTCGTCTTTCATCTTGTCTTTACCATGTACAGCTTCTTCAGCCGCTTCTAGTTCAGCAAGTAGTTCATCCAGATCAATTTCTTCAATAGATCCTTCTTCGTACATGTCTTCATCCATATCTTTATCTTTCATTTCTTCAGATATTTCATCGGATTCTTTCATGTCCTCTTTGTCTTTTGCTTCGTCAACTTCAGCTTTAGCTTCTTCGACTTCTTTAGCTTCATCTACTTCAGTAGTTTCTTCCATTTTCTTGTCCTTATCTTTCATTTCTTCAGATAGGTCATTAGATTTGGCTTCATCTACTTCTTTAGTTTCGTCCATATCGTCCTTGTCTTTAGCTTCATCCATTTCGGATTTATCACCCTTTTTTTCTTCCATTTTCTTGTCTTTATCTTTCATTTCTTCTGAAATGGAAGTTTCGTCAAGATCTTTTTCTTCTGCTATATCTTCACTTTCTTCAGAAAGTTTCTTTTCTAGCATAGATTGGATTTGTGGTGTGAAAGCTTCTTCAAGTGCGAGTTTGGCGTTTGCTAGTGCAGTCTCACGAATAGCTTTAGCTTCAGCGATAGCATCGTTGAAAAACTTAGTATTTGACATTATATTAAGATTTTGTCGGGATTACTTATTGGGAAGTAATATAAGTGTTATAATCTTGAGTGAGATAATATTAGATTATCTATCTTGTTGTAGATAAATATATAAGAAAAATAAAAAATAAGAAATTATTAACGAAGACAGCAAATACCTGATTGAGTACAAATAATATCTGAAACTATTTCTTGAAGTTTTGAATATTTACTAATATTATTGTGATTTTTTCCTTCATTTAACCCTATAGGTTTTACAAATGCACCATGGGTGGATGGTGTGGATACAAAATCCCAACATAATAATTCAAAATCGTCTTCTACTTCAACTCTATTTTCACCTAAGGGTTTTACAGAACCCATTCCTCTAGAGGAAATACCAACAGTGATATTATTTTTAAATAATTCTTTTAAAATATTACCAGATGGAGTAGGTAAAATTTCTATACTACCCATTAAATCATTTCCTTCAAAAGATAATTCTTTTATATTATGTGAGGCATTTTTTAAATTGATAACTGAAGATTCTGGGTGGTCCAATTCACCTAATGCTCTATTTTCAGCAATAGGTCCAGCAATATATTTATCAACTTCTCTTTTTAATATTTCAAAAGGATATCTTCTTCCATTATGATTGAATTCTTCGGCTCTTTGAACAACACCTTTAACAATCATATTTTTACCACCAGTAACTGCTTCGGAAATTTGAGTTTTGTGGGGAGTAAATACGGAATATTCTATAAGTAAATTTTTTGCCATGCTACATACCCATTTTCATTACCTTAACATCGGCATTAGGATCTTTTTTTGCAATTTTTATAGCTGTATCTTCATCACTAACTGTAATAGCTTCATTATTAAACCCTTTAATAGAATCTAATTGAAATTCTCCATCACTTAAATCCATAAGGCTTTTTTTTAGTTGTGCTTTAGATAAATTACCTTTTCTCCATTGAGCTATTTCATCTGCAATTGCTAATTTTGTTGCTTTATCCATAGCTTCATTTCTAGTAGATAACTGGGCAAGTTGTTCTCTTTCGAAATCACGATCCGTGTTTCCACCTATATGACCATCACCATCTTCTCTTTCTAAACCATCTTTTTTTTCTAATCTGCGTGCTTCTACTCTATCTTTTAATTCATTAACATCAACCTCATACTTTTTAGCATATTTTTCATAAATAGAATCTCTAGTTCTACCTAGTTCTTCTATATTATCTTCCATTACATTAGATACATCATCATAATGTTCTCCATGCTCACGAATAACTTTTCCTGCTTTTTTCTTTAAAGCTTCAATAGATTTAGGATTTACTTCAACTACATCTTCTGTTTCCCCTTCCATTTGAGGAATTAATTTCTTTTGGTAAAAATAAGGATCCTTAGTAAGGTTTTTAAGTACTTTCTTTTGTGCCTTTTTAATTTCTTCAGGAGTTATTTCTTCGATATTGTTACCCGTAGCTCCATCTATTAATTTATTTCCTACTGAATCTATAACAACGTCTAATTCAAAATTCATACCTCTAGTATACTCATATGGATTAACCATATCAAGAGTTTTGGCAAAAATTTCTACTTCTTGTTTTTCTTCACGAATTATTCCCTTATTTTTAAGAATTTGTACTGCATCCTTAAAACTATTTATATTAGTTACAAAGGGTAAATTTTGATCTC
>Ga0208666_1001021_pt1 | contig 12656 bp, 17 predicted proteins | sample 5B_taG_FD_184078 | JGI IMG/M metagenome (GOLD analysis project Ga0208666, IMG submission 184078) | Marine viral communities from the Subarctic Pacific Ocean - 5B_ETSP_OMZ_AT15132_CsCl metaG (SPAdes) (version 2) | ecosystem: Environmental > Aquatic > Marine > Oceanic | place: Pacific Ocean...
GCAGCAATCTGAGCACGATTGCGGATCAACTGAACAGTCAGAGAGAGCAAGAAAATGCATCCAGATTAGAGGGTGCTACTGACGAGCAGATTCGTCAAGACATCGATCGTTTTGCTGGCGATCGTTATCAAGACGTAAAAGCTGCTACAAGTGGTGCTACTCCACAAGCTGCATCGACTACAACCACACCTGCTGGTCAGGTGGCTGCTGAAGAAGGCTCAAATACAAAATTAGGACTAGAAACGGTAGATCCTGGTCCTTTTCAGTCGGGACGAACAGGTAATGCTGTAACTTCCACGGGGACAGATGAGTACTTCTCTGCTCTATATCCTCGATATGTCAGAGAGGATACCGTAATGGGTTACGGAGCTAACTTCCCTGGTGCACAGGTAGGTGGAAGCAATCCTTATAAAGAAACCACTACTGAGTATCTGGGCACACCACTTCCTCCCGTCAACACTACCCCAGTTGATCCTGGTCCTGGTCCTGGCCCCGGCCCTGGTCCCGGTCCTACTCCTGGAGTAACACCTCCTAAGAAAGCGGACAAATTTTTAGAAAGAACTCTGCGATCGTTTATCGGAGAGCAAGCTGGTGAAGCGGACACCATTGGTGCTCGCGGCATCGGTGAGTATATGGGCTACTACGGCGATAGGTTCGGTGGTAACGAAGAAATTCTCGCGAAGGCACGTCAAGAAGGAATCAAGTTTGGTCCCACAGCGGCTACAACGCTTGGCATCGATACTGATACTGATTCTGCTCGTGGTCCTGAGGGTCCTGGAGGTTCCACTGCAGGTGCGATTGGTCTTTCCGCAGTCAATCGATTGCGCGATCGTGGTCTGAGTGACACTGCTATTAGACAGTTTGCTCAGGAGCAGGGTATGCAATACGGACCTGAAGCTTTGAAATCTCTCAACGCTGACGCAAGCTTTGCTTATCAACCCCCAGCTCCGGCAGCTCCGGCAGCTCCTGCAGCTCCCACTCCCACTGCTGCAGCTAAGAGCATCGCAGACCGCTACCAGTACAACCAAGCTCCTACGTACTACAACGCAGGTCAGTCAATTGGTGAAGCTGGACTCGATCGAATGGCAAGAGACCAGGGAATCTCATTCGAGGAAGCACGCCAGAGAGCAGTCAGTGCTGGTATGTCACTTGGAGAACGCGCTCGCAATCGATGACAATATTTTTAGCGGCAATAGTAACCATGTGGGTCACAGTCTTCGCTGCAATGTTTTGGAATAGCAGACCTGCGTCTGCTAAACATAAACATCGAGTTGACGTTAACTAACTCCTAGTTAGATTAATCCGAAGCTCTTGAATTAGTCATGACAGTCGGCTCATCTATTCTACTGTCGTCATTTATTGGCGAGAAAGGCACTCCCGGTATTATCGGCCTTGAAGCACTTAACCGTGCTCGTACTTGGGGCTACACAGAAGATATGATCAAATCCATGCTTGCTGAAGAGAAGCTTGGTCTTGGCTGGAAAGCAGCAGCGAGCCTGAACGGAATCGAAGTTGAATGAGAATTACACACTGATCGGATTTAGAAACAAGAAGACTAGATCGATCGGTGTTGTAGCTAACGACAGCAACCACGCTCAAGCTCAGGCTCTAGACATCAGTCGCGCACTTGGGCTGGAGCGTTTCACACTGGATTACAAACATAAAAGTGTGGAAGATCCAGTCAGCAAGCTTTTTTGCGACCTCGCATACAGTAACTTCAGTCACTCAGTTTGTTACGAGTGGGAAGGGTCTTACACAAACAGCTCTCCAGTGCTGTATGCGTTTGGTTCTCGCTTGTACCTTAGGAACCTCATACTCGATTACATGGATATCAGAAAGGACAGTGTTGTCAAGACTGAGTGCAATAATAAAGAATGTGTTAACCCATACCACTTCTCATATAAGACAGACAAAGCATCGAAATTGACTGGCGGGGACAAGAGAATGCTGTTAGCTTTCCATAGCCAAGGCGCTTCTGTCTCGCAGATTGCCAAGGCACTAAACGTACACCGATCTACCGTCTACCGAAATCTCAATGAACATCTTCATGCTGGGCCTTAGGGTCACAGACACTGCCCAAGAGCAGGAAGGTCTAGTCGATCTTATTACTGAAGCGCTTCCTTCAAGCGACAAAAAAATCCCCACAAAAGTCCAACTCCTGGACAAACCGGGTAGCTACGTAGCTAACCAGCTGAAAAAATTTCAGGAGGGCGACCACATCCTTGCTATCGGGCCAACCAAACCCATTGCAGATGGTGAAGGTCTCAAAATGAAACCCATGATGGTTGTCACTAGAGAAACCTTCGACGACATCCTTGCTATGAACATGTTTATGGCCACGGGTGGTTTGGGTCCGAAAGCTGATGAAGTCCAGCTTGGAGACAACACTGTCACTAATCGCTCGATCGCTTGGCAGGATGAGGACCAAGAAACTCAGTGGTTCAAACTGACAGCCTGGGGTGAAAAAAGCAAACAACTCTCGGAGTTGCCCCCTGGAACCCCGACTGTCGCAGTAGGAAAGGTCTCCTGTTCTTCAAAGGAGGACAAGCAATTCCTTAACTATTCAGTGGATAAAGTGCTTTATCTGCCACGTGGCTCGAAGCCAACCCCTAAGAAAGCTGCTGACCCTGACAAGGGAAAAGTAGCTGCCGCTGCTCTCGGAACTGTTGACTTTAAGTTCTGATCCCGATCCTTTCTTTTACCTTCCTACAACCAACTCATGCCGTACATCGCTGGAAAATTCGACGCTGACGAAATCCTTTGTCAAGTACCGCCCCACACCTTACGAGTCGATCTTCAGGCTCGTCGTTGGAAATCCGATAACGATCCTGACCAGGCCATCATCGACTCGAACGATAATGGTATCCCGATTGAGTTCATCCTTCTTGGGTTTACTCCGTTCTTCGGGAACCTGGGCATGCGTTCTCACGAGGAGTTCATTCGTATTGCTTACATTGGTGTTAGCCCTACCCATCGCTTGCTCCCTAAGCGTTGTGTATCTACTAGCATCATTAGTGGTAAATCTTCTCAGAAAAACTTTATCTCTTATTTCCACACGCTCTACAACAACAGGATCAACGTCGCGGAAGTAGTTACTTCTACTAGGTTCTTGCAAAAGAGCTTTAACGAGACTGATCCCACCACAGGTGAAGACAAAGGTAAGATCAACTACAACGTGTTGGAGTTTAAAGATCGCCCTGTCTCAGGTAAAGAAGAAGAGCAACTTGTCAAAGACATTGAGAAGTGGCTCGAAGGCGATGGTGGAAACTTGGTGGGAGCTGCACTTAAGAGTAGTATCTCCGGCAGCAATCTCATTGAGCTTCCTATTGGAGCAGACATCGCTGCGCTTAAGGAAGCTTTCATCGAAGCAAACCCCAAGCGCGTAGATGGAATGCAGATGGGCGGTCTGTCTTCCTTGCCTGCTGGAGCTGGTGTAGCTGGTAAAGCACTGAACCCAGTGCCTGAAGCTAAGGTCGAGAAACCTAAAGAACTTACGGAAGAACAGAAAGCAGCGATCAAAGCTGCTGGTTTGGATGTATGATTCGCAAGCGCCAGCGGTCTGAACAAAGCCGTAATTTGCACCCTTCCTCTAAGGGAGGCGCTGTAAAAAGTAGAGGATGAACTAAGGCTCAGCTCCCGGTGAAGACTGAGCCTTTTTTCATGTCTCCCGTTTTTCGAAGAGCGACGACATGGGAGGCAGGTCATAACCACGGGAGATGCAGTAAGCCACGAGCTTTTTAAACATCTCAGTTTTAACTAGGTAGTTCGTATGTACAATTCCAAGTATCTCCGTCAACTCCTTCTTGTCGAGACTCTTACAGCTGTCTAACACCCTACGGTGATGGAATTCCTGCTCCATTGTTAAGTACCCTTGAATTCTTCCGAGTATTTCGTTTTCGTTCATGTTTTACAAGATCCCTGAATTAGTTTTCTCTCCTCTAGCTGCCAAGAACATTGTCCTTGGCCGAGTGCTGGTGATCAACGACCAGGAGCAGCTACTAGAAAAGCAGGTAAGCAGAGAAGGTTGCGAAGTTTACTCCTGCACATTAGACGATTTGGCAGATAGCGATAGCTGGAAAGCACTACCTAGAATCGACTGGATGATTTGTGTGACACAAGGGCTAGGTAAAAAAGCAGAGTGGGTAATGGATGCAGCCATGAGTATGCCCGAAAAAGGCTTCTGTTTACTGGATCGCATCAGCTTTCTTGAGCCCACGCGCTCGCGAGAGGTGTTACTAAAGTCTCATTCCCTAAGAAATTTGATTGTTCTTTCGCCACGTCCTGCGTTCCGTGCTGATAACAAACAAGCAAAAGACTCAGTGACATCAGCGTGGTTTGTATTCTCCACTGACTCAACGCACAAAAAGAACACAGAAATAGATTTTGCACTAAACTGGCAGCGACCTCAGGCTGTATGTAGTGGCTAGTGATATCAAAGAGCTTTTATCTAAACTCATCGACATACAAATCGAGCAAAGCAGCAAACTCGACAAAATTGCTGCACTTCTTTTAAGCGATCAGCTACTAACTGAGTGCATTGATCAAAACGGTAAAGGTAGAGACGCAGATACTGCAGGAGAAATAGTTGCTGAGTCTTTCTCCGCAGGACTCTGTCTGCTAGGTGAGCTAGAGAACAGAAACAAGCAGTATCTCTACCAAATGCAGGAATTTTTTCTGGACGACGACAACAGTTCAGTAGGCAACGACGACCTAGCTAATCCTTTCTGAGCATCCCTGTGAGTGATACAAGAGTAACTATTAATGGCCTTAGGCACTACGTTTGCGGTGGTGTTCCTAAACCTCTACCTAGCGTCACTTCAATTCTGTCAGCTACACAATCAGAAGAACAGCAGAGAAAGCTAGCTTATTGGAACAAAATGAATCCAGGAGTAGCCGACTCTGCCGCCACAAGGGGGACCTGGATACACAATGCAGTAGAAAACCACATCACTGGTTTAAAGGTAGTTCCTCCTAATGACTACTTCCCTTACTGGCAAGGCATGCCAGAAAGAATCGACTCTTTGCTCGAAGGAGGGAAAGTCTTGTGGTCTGAGCGTCCCTACCAACAACCACGGTGGAACAAATACGTTGGTGATGACGGAGTAGGGCGTATCTTTTATTACGACACCAAGCGTCAGCAAGGTTACGCAGGCTGCTGCGATCTCATCTACGAAGACGCAAACGGTGAAATTATCCTCGCGGACTTTAAAACATCCAACGGACCCTACGCTGCCAAGTTCCCACCAAAGGACGCAGACATAGATATGAAAACCAGAAAAGCTTTAATTTCAGGTGCGTTCAAGGCTAAGAAGACACGTCTGCAACTAGCTGCGTACAAACTCGCAGCAGAGGAGTGCCTTGACATCAAGATCTCTAAAACGCAAATAATTGTTACCACTGCTGTAGAGCAGTTCAGTACTCAAGTATTCACTTTTGGTGAAAAAATGGTGGAAAAAGACGAAAAGAAGTGGATGGAATTAGTTGGGCAATATTATGATATGCAGGCAGCGAGCGCCTAAGCTAGCGAAAAGCTACAGCTCACCGTTGCACCCCTTGCGTACATTCCGCACAGGAATCATAATAGCAGACCAAGCTGACATCAAATGAAATTCTCATGCTCCATCAACACTGTAGTCGCAAAGTATGTCGACAATGAGACAGGCAAGATTCTTCAGGGTGGTAATTTCCAGGCTTTCAACGAAAACTGGAAAGCTTCAGAAATAGACTCGCATGAGATATCTGAATACGTTGCACTTAAATCTGGTCTTTGTGCGTGGCAATTACTAGATGGTAAGAGAGAGTCAAAGAACACAGGGCTAATACAAGCCGGTCTTATTATCGTTGACATCGATAATCAGGCAGATAAAAAAGGACCTAATGGTGAGAAAATTCAGCAGCAAGAACTTACATATGCTGAAGCTCTCGATTTACCTATATGTCAAAAGTATCTCAGCTTTGCTTATGACTCACCTTCTGGTACAGAAAACTGGCCGAGATTTAGACTCGTCTTCGGTTTAGAAAAACAAATCCGAGACCCCAAGTTCTACCAGTGGTTCTCAAAAACAATTGGTAAGCAAATTCCTGGATCGGACTTCAGAGCTTTTTCAGTTCCTCACTTGTTCTACGGAGCCCACGGCGTTGAAGGGATCCTAACAGTCACAGATAAATTCATACCCTCTGCTGTCATCGACGAGGCTTACAAAAAGTACGCTGCTACAGCACAAGAAGAGGAACAGGAAGACGATAGTGACGGTCACACAATTCTTTCTAGAAACAACACCAGCCCTGACGGTCTCGATCTAACGAAGCTCTGCTCTCAGTTAGTGAGAAACGTCCTTGAAGGAAACGAGGTCGACGACCGTAGCGCCACCATGGCCAACGTGTTCAAGGAACTCATAGGTTGGTGCAACTGGCTTGATAAGCATAGTTTGTCAAGCAGTGTATCTGGGTTGACAGTTGCGCAAGAAGCGTTTTACAATATCTACAGCTACCCACACGACCTCGACGGTAAGTTTCGTCGGATCCTCGATTCGATTCGAAACGCACCCGACCTTCTACCAGCGATCTCCTTGGCTTCCGAGTTGGGAGTCGTAGCTTGCTGGAAAAAGGTAGCTCTCCTCGACCACGCTCTGTTCGAGAAGCTTGCTCCTAAAGAAGACCAGCAAAAACTCGCCGAAAGGCGACCTGGGCCTTCTAACAACATCCTCTCTCTAGACGACTACGTCCTAGAGAACACATCAAAACCTATGACAAGCATCAAAGAACCCACCCAGAAGATCGACCTACCGGACGCAGGTGGCGACAAAGCAGCATTTGCTGAGAACGATGTAGCCAATGCAATCAGCAACACCTTTGGTCATAACTTTGTGTATGACAGTGTCCAAGACCGCTTCTACACCTATGACGAAGAGATGGGTGTGTGGTACTCCATGGATGAGCAGCACATCAAACAGAAGATCTGTTCTGCTCTGGATACCTTTGTCAAAGCGACTCTGATTGCCAAATACACTGCTACCACTATTGACTCGATTTTTAAAATCCTTAAAGGCAAGTTCTTGAAGTCTCTAGACAACGGACGTAAGTCCATCTGGAGCACAGCTCAAGGTTATATCCCTTTCAAGAACGGTGTCTATGACACCAAAGCAATGAAGTTCCAGGAGGGACTTCATAAAGACTTGTTTATCCGGGCAAAACTAGGGTTTGACTATGACGCTCAGGCTACTTGCCCTCAGTTTCTTAACTGGCTTGAGACTTCTCTGCGGAAAAAGCAGTCTGTATTGATTCAGGCTTACGCTCGTGCACTGCTGACTGGATACACTTCCGGCGAACGTTTCCTGCACTTAGTTGGTCCTGGTGGTACTGGTAAGTCAACGATGCAGCAATTGATGATTGCGCTTGCTGGCTTTACTTCCACCCACACGTCGTCCTTGGAGATTATCGAAACCAACAAGTTCGAAACGTACAACTTGATGGGAAAGAAACTGCTCCTGCTCACTGACGAGTCCAACTACAACAAACGTATGGACGTTCTAAAGAAACTTACTTCGGCGTCTGACACCCTTCGTGCTGAGCGCAAGTACGGCAAAGAAACCATCAGCTTTAAACCTGAACTGTTGGTGTGTATTGCATCTAACGAGCACATCTCTTCTAACGACTCCAGCTCTGGACTTGAACGTCGTCGCTTGACCATCGTTATGGACAAAGTAGTCCCTGCGAGCAGCAGACGCCAGCTTCTAGATGTCTACGAAGATCGTATTGAGGGTGCTTTTGTGCCTGAGATGAGCGGCATCGTGGCGTGGGCATTGTCGATGAGTTTTGACAAAATGCGCGATGTGCTTTCGAATCCCGTTAAGCATGTGCCTTCGCTCGCTGTCAGTAACCTCGAAGCACTGAAGATCAACAACCCTTACGTGTCGTGGCTTGATGAGTGTTGTCTCTACTCCCCCAATACAACCACTCCGATTGGTAAAGGTGCTTTCAAAGCTTCAGCAGACGAGCAGGAGAGAGGACTAATCGTCAAAGATGCATACAGTGAACTATATGCAAGCTACGTGCAGTACTCACGTGCATGTCAATACAGACCTTGCAATAAGCCAAACTTTACGGGACGTATAAAGGAGACTTTGCAAAATATCCTTAAACTCCCAGCTTGTGGCAATATAGTGCAGAAGAATGGAGGCTTTGCCGTCCAAGGTTTACGACTCAAAAAGTATGACGTAACATCCGATCGAGCTTCTGTAGGTGACACACGGCTTCCCACGCCTGTCGAGTTTGCGGAAGACCCTGATTTCAACAAGTGGGACAAAGCATTTAAAAAGCATGATTCAGTTCAAAGCAGTTGACGTAGCTCTAATCATCGGAGGTGCAATCGGAGTTGCCACCACCATGGTTAATCCTGTTTATACCGGAGCCTCTCTCGCGTTTATGGGAGGACTACTTGGGGGTGCTTCTCTCCAGGAGCAACGATCTGTCAAGAAGGAAAAAACGGATAAGGAAGCTGAGAGAGTAGGAGTAACCTTCGCCACTCTCTACGACAAAAACCGAGGGCTCGTAGATCCGGTTGAGCTTTCCTTCTTGGCTAACTGTCCTCTTAACCATGCTCACGATTTTTTAAACGTCATTGCTGAAGAGTCAAACGGACAAAAAATCGCTACTAAACAGGGAGTTGGAGTGGTGTTCAACTTTCCCCACGCTCAAAATGCCTTAGACGATCTTTCTAAAAACGCATCAAACTGGGCCCAAGCACAAACCAAACAACTGCAGCAAGACTTGGATCAGCACAAAAGAGCGATCCAAATGATTCAGGCTCAGCAAGCAGCGGCTGCAATGCAATCAAAACCGACAGAACTTGAAAAGCCCGACCCTTGGAACGGAGTAGCTCCTGGGTTATAGACTTATTGAATGATCAGAATCCGAATGGCAGGTGGAGTTAAGCTCCCCGACAAAATGGATCCTCGGTTACTCAAAGCAGCCGAGGAAGCTATACCTAGTAGTCCCAACGTCACAGTGTACGAAGGGATCGCCAGCCGGACAGGGCCGAGTCCTCGACTTCCGTCCACGCTCTAGACTTTGAGTAACTAATACAAACTGATGCCATTCGCTCGCTTGGCAGGTCTAGTAAAACTGCCTGATAATTTAAATCCTGACCTACTTAAAGTAGCAACTGATTTGATCAAGACAGCTAATGACGTAGGGTCTCATGTTTATGGCAGACTAAATGAAGGTTATAACACTCTAGATAGTGCAGTAGGAGGGAGACTACCTTATGGAGTTCCTGAGACTCCACAACCGTCTGAGCCCGCGCCTACTAGATATGTACGAGCTAGCGAGAGATGGACAGATGCAGATGCAAATAGTCCTATATCAACTTACATAAATGAAATTCCTGATAAAGGTGCATTCCCAGTTCCCACAATAAATCCAACAATGGAAGCATTGCTGACTGCAGCTAAGTATGCAGCAGGTCCGTTTGGTACAAATTTTAGAATACTCAGAAGCCCAGGAACAGCAGAGCAACTTCAAAGACAAATTGATGGTGCTTCAGTTAGAGATGGCAAGTTGTACCACGGGCTAGGAGAGCCAAACTACGAAGAGACTAGATTCCCTAGCAACATAGAAGGCGCTGGAATTGTTGGACAGTTTGTAGGTATTCCCGGCTACGACAATAAGGTCACAGTAAATGAGTTGTATGACACCCGAGGTGACGGTTACCATCAAGGACAATTGATGGATAATTTGGCAAGAAGAGATGTACCTAAAGCAGCGGAGTCAGTAGGCAATATCTTATTCAGAGCACTAGATGATTCTGGGTGGGCCAACAAGTATCCCCGTGGTCGAGAGCAAGTAATTGGTGAACTTAATCCTGACCATCCCTACTACCGTGGCGGCCCAACATCTGCGATAGCGCCACAACGGTAATAATATTGCCAAGCAAAATCCAGTTGCCTTCAGCAGCAACGTTCATTCGATGACGCATCTCAGCGTCTTTAGCGTTGACTGCAACTGCTTGCTCTAAAGCAGGCATGTCTAGAGCAAACAAACCATAAGCTGAAATTACAGAAACACCAACACCATACAAAGCAAAAAGGAAGAAAAGTAAATTTTTCATAGTAGTTAGAGAGTCAGAGGGTACGAAGCGATTTCCAACCTGAAAGAGCCGAGTCCTCGACTTCCGTCAACGCTTCTGTAATTGTCGGCAGGAGCTTTTGTAGCTGTCTCCCAATAGAAAGAGCAATTTTTCTATGTTCCAGCTGAGTATCACCCTGGCCACGCAAGCCAACGTAATGCACAAAAGTGCGAATGGGGGCAGCCATGTGGAGTCTGCTCGGCGTGTAGAGCGGGAGGATATTTCGAGCACATTCACGGGCAACACCTGCATCGAGCATATCTTCGTACAGGTTTCGCGCAGTTTTATCTAGCAGTTGGATCTGTTTACGAAACTGAGTTTGAATCTCGTATGGGATCTCAACAGAACTGCTTTGACGATTGTTGGTTGCCTGCTGACGCATCGAGAAGTCAGTCGCATCGATCTCCAACTCTTCCAATACTTCCCACGGGTTCGAGTACCGCTGAGAAAGTTCCTGAAAATTCGCAGTCTTGTGACGAAGGATCTGTGGGGAGATCGCCCTGGTGGTCAAGATCTCGAAGCTCGCACTGGCTTGCTCGAACACCGACCAATGACCGTGCTTGATGCAAAAACTAATTAGCTTTTTGAACTCAGCTCGATCAGGGTTTTTCGTCGACACCCTTGCATGACGAGCAATAACTTCCTCTGCATGAGGAGTGATCCAATCGAGTTCAGCAGTATGCACTTAGCGCCAAGATAATGGCACTCAGCATACTAGGTTCGGGGGAACGCCTCTTGATATCGGAGTCTTTTTGTGATCTCAGAAGGGTTGCTCACCATTCGAATCACTTCGGAAGGTCCCAGCCCAATTTGCATACCTGCCATGCGAACGCCAGAACCTGGCATTTGCTCACTGCGGAGACGACTATTCACCTTTTTTCTCCTCAGGAACCACGCCTGGCATGTAGAGATTGTCAGGCATGTTGTAGTTAATCAGTGGGTATGTAGAAGGATTCTGATCGTTAAAGAAGTTCTGCTGAGGTACAGAAGTCGCCATAGCAACCTCTTGACGCAGAGCAGGATTCAAATTATTAGATTCTGCAATCAGATACTGTTGGTGACTCAAGTCAGCCGCTTTTCCAGGCATAATCATCTTGCCTGCTTGGTTGTACCCTGCAACGCCCACGGGCTCTTGACTTGGCATAATGTTGCCCAGCTGGTAGTTAGTAGTCCCTACTGCTGGGCGCTGGTACTTTCCCGTGTCTACCTCGTACTGAGTAATAACACGATTAATGTTGTCCAAACCTCGCAAGCCGGTGACGGCTGTATTAGAGGAGTGGTACATGGCAGGCGGAGGAGGTAACTGTGTAGTTACAGCTGCCATCCCTCCTAAAGGAGTCATCTTTGGCAGTGGTCCGTTCCCGCCTGGGCGTTGTAGATAAGCCATGACTTACTTTAACTCCTTTTAGGTTGTTTTTTAAGGTTGGTTTTAGCGTCGACTACCCGAAGATTCTTAGAGCTGTTGTCCTCCGCGTTGTAGTTTTTGTGGTCGACGTGTTTTCCGTCTCCCTTAGCCACGCGACCACTCTTAGCAAGATGTCTACGTGCCTTATTACGCGCTGCCCGACGCTTTCTTTGTTCTGGCGTACCGTGGTAATCATCGTACTCCTTACGATAATCGCGGTCAGATCTACTCAACGTGGGACCTTTTACGCTACCTAATTATACTCGGTCAGCAAAGAATGCTTCACGAGCTTCTCTTCCAAAACCCTCGTTTTCTTTGTCCCACGCTTGCCAAAGCCCAGTCAAAAGACCATTAGTGCGACCACTACGCTCATACAAAAATTGCATGAACTCAGCTTTCTGGTTTTCCAGAGGGCAGTCCCAGTCCTTGAGGTAGTCGGTATTCATGGCATCAGAGTGAAGGGCCTCACTCTAGGGGTGTTCTGCCACAATGCCCCATCCGTCATGGGCAGATGAAATAGTCCATCTCTTTCCGAGTTTTTCTTTGTTGTACAGCTGGTTGGCACCATTCGCAGAAAGGTAAACCCCTGTGTCCAGATCGAGGGATCCGAATGGGTCGTGACAGATAATATTCTTTCCGTCCGGGCTAATTCCTTTTGCAAGGATCCAGTGCCCTCCTCCACTGGGGGAATCCAACAAGCCTCTATGCAGAATCCCAAGGGGGCAAGGAATAGAGTTGCGCAGCAAGTTCTCGACATCCTCCCAACCCATGTCCTGCCTGAACTCGGCTTCAACTCCATAAGAAGAGAGTGCTTTAAGTTGCACCCACGCTTCTGTAGTGTCTCCAATCGAGAAAACAGTTTTGATGTAATCATCGTCATTACTAATTATTCCTGGTTTTAAGTAGTTCAATAACATCGCACAAGAAGAAGAATAACAGGTGCGATCAGAGTCCCTGTAATTATCTCGCTGTGAATAGTATTTAACATCCAGATCTATACCAGATCCCTTGTTATGTGTGACTGCACCGGGTGGAACATCATTAATCACCTTCCAATGTTCGCCCCAGATATACCAATTCTTTTGGTCAGCAGTTAGAAGCACTCGTTGGTGAGTTTTACCAGCA
>Ga0208666_1001023_pt1 | contig 12653 bp, 13 predicted proteins | sample 5B_taG_FD_184078 | JGI IMG/M metagenome (GOLD analysis project Ga0208666, IMG submission 184078) | Marine viral communities from the Subarctic Pacific Ocean - 5B_ETSP_OMZ_AT15132_CsCl metaG (SPAdes) (version 2) | ecosystem: Environmental > Aquatic > Marine > Oceanic | place: Pacific Ocean...
CATCCCAACTAAAGCACTATTCGCATAAGCTCGTTGATCGTATGTAATTTCTACATAGTTTTCCCACTTAAAAGCATTAGATAATTTTGAACTTGTTGAATCATCTGTAATTCTTGAAACTTTTATTTTGACTGGAAAGGCACCATCAAGTCTTATTAGATATTCTTTTTGATAAAGATCACCAGTTCGACCTGTAATCTTGCCTTCATTACCAGAAACCTTTGTTGTATAACTTCCACCTTGATATTGAACTTCTATTGTTAATTGAATTTCCGTTCCATAAATATCACCTTTATCGGTCAATCTTTGTAAAGAAGGAACAGAGATAATCACCTTGACAGCATCAACATCTGTATCTGTAATGGTTACAACTCTTATATCAGCCTTTGCAACTGTACTGAAACCAGTCGATTTAGTCGTTGAAGTATTTTCAGTTAATGGGATTACTGATTGACTAGAAGTTCCGTTTCTTGATTCCCATGAAACATCTGCAAAGTTATAAGAACCATCTGCATTTTGCAAGGCAGTATTGTTAATAAAAATAGATTTTGCACCATTAACTAATCCACCAATTTCACCTTCAGAAAGAAGATCTAATACTTTGGCAAATTGTTTTGAGTCAAGGTTATCTCTAGCTTCTGTGGGGCTACCACCTCCACCGCCGCCTTTACCTCCACCACCTGAACCGATAATTAAGTTGCTCATGCTTCCACCTGTACTGTGTCAATTGCTGCTGAGATAACAACAGAGCCGACCATCACCTCGGTTCCATAGACCAAAGGAACTGGAACACCAGCTCTAGAAGTATTTTGGATACCACTAAAGCTAAAACTACGCCTCGGATCATCTTCTGTTTTAGGAACATCTTGAACTGGTGTTAATAGTCCAGCTACACCTGATAAAACAAGAGCAATACCAATATTGCCAGCTAACGCATAAGCAGAAAAAGTACCAGCAGTTGTAGCACCAAAGCCAAGCCCACCTCCAGCACCAAAAGCAGCAGTTGAGCCAGGCAGCATTACAGCAGCAGCAATTAAAGTAACACCAAGAATAATTCTTGTTGTATTACCACCTGCACCTCCAACAACAGGAATGATTGATATATCGCTTTGACCTGTTGGGTATCGAATCTCATCTTCAGCTAAATTCCAATCATTAGCCATGACCTTGTAGTACTGATCAGCCATGTGTTTTTCAATGCCTTTAAAGTTAACGCATAAAAAACGAACAGCTTGTGCAGCACTTGAGACTTCAGCTTCTAAAACAGGTTCACCCACAAACTTAGCCAATTGACCATAAAGTTTAATTTTCCGAAGCGACATAACGAATCCTCCTACCCATACATTTTAGTAGCCATTCATCCAACAAGTCTCTTGATGAGAGTCGATGCTGTAAATGATGTAAGACTAATTGATTATCCAGATATAAGCCAATATGGTTTAGTCCTGGTGAACTGATACTAAATAACAACAAATCATTCTTTTTTAAGTCTTCCTCTGGTTTTAATTCTCTAAAACCTGTGGCATGAAACGAACGATCAAAGAATGGATTTAACAGGAAAGCATCAGAAGATGTTGGTCTATCCCAATCTCTCAAAGTGATACCTAATTCGTCTTGGTAATAGTCTCTACATAAGCTCCAACAATCATTAACTCCCCATACCCACTTCCGTCCTATTAATGGTGCTCTATATCCACATGGTTCATATTCAACCCATTGCTCAAGATTAGGTTGAACAACATACCATTTAAGTTTTGTTTTTTCGCAAGCAACTTTATCTGCCATCGACAATTGAGGTGAAGTTGTTGGATGACTATGAACAATGGCAGTTATCTCACCCTTATCTTCCGCTTCTGCCCAACATTTTGGGTCAAGGATAAAAATATCATTTTTGTTTTCAGAAATATTTATACACGGGACATATACTTCTTTCCCTTTAATAATAACTAATAAGCCGCAAGACTCTTTTGGGTTCTCGTTTTTAGCATGTTCTAATGCTTTATCTTTCCAGCTCACGAATAGAAACTACCTACACCAGGAAAATCAAGCGGTAGTACTTGTCTTTTAGGTAAACGCAGATTCATTACATCAATTTTGGAAGCTAACTCAAATTCAACAATTTCTCTATTCTCAATTGATTTCCGATCAATTACGAAAATCTCGTCTGGAAATATAGCAGAATTATCGGGAGTATATGGGCTACTACCGCCTGAAAAGTTAGTAGCATCTAAATATCTTAAAAGTGTTCTTCTCCTTGTTACTTTCGCTCCTTCTAACCCCATAGATAATGTTAAAAGGATTGTAGTAAAGGTTCCTAAAATATTACTTACTCTAAGTTTTGGTCTTGGTAATTGTTTTCCGTTATATTCAAAACCTTCAGCTTCTATAGGCATCTTTGTATAAGTTTGAGCGTTAAAAACAATATCTCCATTGTTATTTTGATTTGTTCCAGAATGAAACCGCCAAGTCATTTGAGGCTGGCTCCCATGAATTGTTGAATCTAGTTCAAGGATAAAGAGTTCAATAATGGCACTAGGATTTGCCTTTTGTAACTCGCTAACAGGTACAGCCATTAGGGTTCAAATACTTCTTGGAAAGTTGCTGTGATCGTTGCGTAGCCTGGATAATCCATTTTCTTTGACCACTTAAGACAGATATATTCACTAGCACTAGCTTCATTCGGAGGAGTCCATGTAAATGAATCCGCATCTGAAGCTCTAGCGTCAAGGAAAGTTTCTATCGTGTCTGATTGTGCTTCTGTGACGTTCTTCCAAACAGGACTCCAAGTCTTTGGGTTTTGATTCATTCCAAAGCTAATACGAGCTTGATAACCATCACCGAATTTAGTTTGTCTTATTGATGGTTTTGAGCTTTTAGACAATCCATAGGATGCCTCAATACTTGGGAAAGTAGCCATAGTTATGCTGCTGAAAGAAGCCCTCCTGGTCGTTTTTGTTTAGCGATTTCTTCAGTTACAGCAGATGATATTGCTCTACCTAAAGCTGCTGCATTACCTTCATCACCTTGAACATCAGAACCAGAAGCATCTACGTTAACAACTACTGAAGTACCACCACCATGAGCTATAACGCCAAGTTTCCCGTCACTACCTCGTTTTAGGGGCATTATACTTTCTGGTCCCGCCTCTCCCATCAGGCCAACTCCCTTAGAAAATGGGAAGTAGGTAGGCTTGTTAACTATGCCTCCTCTAGCGAAAGGAACAATACCGCTTTGAGCAACGACTAATCCATTAGCTCCTTTCATTAATGGCAAATCTGGGGATCTGTTCATAGCAGAATTAGGACCAAGACCTGAACCACCAAATTTATTACCCAAGAAATCAAACATTCCTAAGATCTGACTTCTAATAAATATTCTTGTGATGTCAGCAATAACAGAACGAGCAAATTCTTTAAAATTCATTTTTCCTGTCATTACAAAATTAACCAAAGCATCTTCCATTTTTGTGAAAGCAGCTTTAGTCGCATTTTCTATTTGTTTACTTACATCTAATATTGAATTTTTATAAGCAGTAACACCAGCTTTCATATTGGCGAAAACGTCTAGGCTTGTACTTCCTAATTCCTCTGTAGCTTTTTCTGTTTTGTTAATTCCACTGGTTACAGAATTCTCCCCGTTAAACATTGATGCTAATGCTTCCCAATCTTTCTTTGCTTGCTGTGCTGTATCTTCCAGACCTTTCTTCGCTATATCCATAGCTTTCCCGAAATTACCCATTGCTAATTCACCAGCAATTCTCGTTAAATCAATTAGTGATCTCGCTAAAAAACGTACAGCAGCAAAAGTTGAAAATGCAGCAGCACCTACCACTTGGAATGTTCCTTTCAAAAGCATAAGAGCATCTTCTGACTCACCAATTTGAGTAACCATCTCTGCAATTGAGTTTTGAAAAGCTGCACCTATAGGAATAAGAGTAGAACCGATAACATCTTTAAACTCACTCATAGCTGTTGCAAAACGATCACCTGCTGCCTCTGGACCTTTGGCTAATATCTCTGCACTTTTGCCGTATTTTTTAAATAAGAGATCAGAAAATTTCATAAAGTCGTCTAACGTCACCTTGCCTTGCTCTAACGCCTTATCTAATTCTTTCGGAGTAATACCCATTGATTCAGCAAAAGTCGTAAAACTGCCTGGCAATCTTTCTGACAATTGCTGACGCAATTCCTCCGCAGATACCTTGCCCTTACTGAAGACTTGGGAAGTAGCCCTCATCGCCGATTTCATATCTTCTAAGGTTCCACCTGTTCCTCTAATTGCAGAAGCTATTGATTCAAATACCTTTTGTGCATCTTCTGTACTCTTCCCTGCACCCTTAACAGAAGCAGTTAATTGAGTAAATTGTCTAACTATTACATCTTGTGGAATAGCTAATTTCTTACTTTTTCGAGATAAAAATTCTTGTGCTTTTGCATATTCATTTGTGTCGGCAATAACCAGGCTTAAAGCCTTTCTTTGTAATCCTAGAGAAGCAGCATATTCAGCAGTCTCACCTATTGATTTCCTAACCATTCCAACCTGAGCACCAATAGCAGCACCTAAAGCGGCTGCGGCTGGACCTCCACCAGTAGCCAATCCGATAGCACCACCAATTGCACCTTCAGGTCCACCAAATATTCCACCAGCAGCAATAGCACCTAACCCTTTTGCAGCACCTTTTAAAGAAAGACCCGTTCTTTGACCTGAGACTGAAACTCTATTTAAAGCTGCTTCCGCTTCTTTTAGATCTCTTGTAAATAGTCGATATCTTGCACTTGTTGTTGAAACATTTGCTCTTAATTCAGTAAGAACGGCTACTTGTTGTTTTAATTCATTTTCAGTGACATCACTTTGAGAACCTAATTGTTTGGCGGCTGTTCTTAACTTCGTAATTTCTAGTGAAGTTGGACGAGCAACATTAGTTAGTTCTTTGACACTATTTTTTAACTTGTTAACACCTTCTAACCCCTTTACGGTAGCCTCAATTTGAAATCTTGTAGCAGCACTCATTTATTTATCCTTCTCGTTAATGACGTTTAACGCTGCTCTTTCCATGATTTGAATACCTTCTAACATGGCTCTGGAATCGTCAACTAAGTATAGGCGACAAAACCATTCTAATACCTCATATTTCAAACCAATCAAACCACTCATAGAACAATTCCACTGAGTTGATAGACGTAAAAACATTATTACTATCTCCCAGTTCTCTTCCCAGATTTCAATGTTATCTTCTTTGGGCTTTTCAATTCCTTTGACTCCGAGTGCAACTGCGTCCTCATAGGTTTCATCTATGACAACACCTTTACCAGCCCAATACTCAGCAGCCTCTATTAGTTTTTTTCTGAAGCTCCCTTTTGCATTTCAATAATTGCCTGAACTGTTCCTTTAATAAAATTAACATCATCTAAAAAGAGATCTAATTCTTCTGTGCTAAATGGGATCTCATTACCATCCTCATCTTTAATGTCTTCCCAAGCTTCTAATACTTCTCTAATTAGTTGAGGATCACCCTTATCGGCTAATTCTTCAATTTGTTTAATTCCTACTTTTTTAAAAGTACCTGTATAGGTTTCATCCTTCCATTTGCCACCATCAGTAGGTGAACTAATGGAAACAGGCCACTTAATTGAAGTGACCTTCTTTCTAATTAGAGCCATTAAAAAATGTATTGGTTACTTAACGATAATACAAACGTCAAGTCATAACTAATGAAAATTCATTATTGCCCGCACTTGTAGGTACAGCCATGAAGGGTAAATTCAACATGACGATGCCATCAGAGTCTTCATAACTTGGAGCACTGAAGTCTGACTGAGGACAACTCACAGTAACGATATTTCCAGCCCCACCGGAATGTTGCCAAGTGTTAGTTCCTGTTGAACTACCTGTTGCATCAGTAAAGAAGTTATGTCCAGAAAGTGCTGGTGCTTCTACAACTAAGCTTCCAGATGGTCCCCTTTCTGTGATCATTACTTCCTTAGTTCCACCAACTAATTCTCTGTAGTTAAACGTGTTATTCATATCAAATTGCCAAGACTGCAAGATCCCTGCATAGCCAAAGATTGAGAAGGCTGAAGTATTGCCGTTTCTAAAGATAACGGGTGCAGCTTGATTAGATTTAGTAACAGAGGGTGTTGCTGTATCAGTCGGAGCCACATACACTCCCTGCATTTGGAATTGAATTTGGGGAATTGAACCTACCTCGGCTGAGATCGAAAACGATCCTCGGCATCCAGTGGCTTGATGTCTAATACCATCGGTGTAATACCAAATAGTTGCACTATCAAAAGTAGATGTATCTTCTGGAGAGTAAGTAACGCTAGTATTAGCAACTACCGCCTTATTTGTTCCACATGCAAGGATGGCTGCATCCCACTTAGCAGGTGTGCCAGCCGTACCAGATCCTGTTAATTCGCAAGTGAAATTGATATTGACTCTTGTGTTTGCCAATAAAACTTCTGCATTTCCAAGATAAGGTCGAATTACTTCTCTTGTTACCTCATCACTTACAACTGGCTCAACAGATAAATCTGTCACTTCCAAATAGTTCGCTGATCCTGTAGGAGTAGCTGGTGAATAGCTAGTCTCAGTTTTTATTAGGATCGCTTTTTTTCTTGTAAGTTTTGGCATTACTCAAAAGCTTTTTACATATATCTGCATCTTAGTAGGTTATTTCCCAATAACGTCTACTTTATTGAGTCAAGTCGTTATTTTTAGTCCTATACATAATTGTCCAATTGGTACTAATTGCACCTGTTGGTTGATCAGCATCACCCATCATAAAATCCATTCCGTTGGGTTGAATATCAATTGCATTTCCATTTAGCGTTAAATCATTCATCATCTTGGGGAACAATGACTCCAAGATTGGATCTGCAACTTGATCAGGGCTAGTTGTAGTTGTTCCTTTGACTAAAACAACAATTCTGACCTGCATTGTCCAGTCAAGGAAATCAATACTTGTAGCTTGAGCAACTGAGTTACCTGTTGGTTCTACAACAAGGGCTGGAAATTCATTACGAGTAATCGGAACCACACGACTGCGATAGATTCTATCGCTAACCCCAGTTGTACCAGCGAGGTTCGTCATTATCCGAGCTAATATGCTTTCTGCTTTACAAGTCATGTTTTCTGTATCGCAATAGTAACAATTTCACCATCTAAAGAGAAACGAGTCTCCCTGACGGTATAAGCAGTTCCGGCAACTTTGATTGAATCGTTAGCCTTTAAATCTCCGAAATCTATTGCCTTTGCTATCAATGTGTAATCACTAAATAAGACCATTCCATCTAAAACAATCTCAGTGGGCTGTGAAAGAATTGCCTTAGCAGTTGTTGTACCAGTAGTACAAGTCGTGCCAAATTCACCACCTACAAAGACTGAATTGTTATCGCTAAGTGCCATTAGTTGCTTTCTTTGCTTTGGGCTTTACTGGAGGCTTTGGAGGGCAAGCTGGAGCTTCAGGAGCCTGGATAGCTTTGTTGTTACGGATTAGATACGATCCATCAACATCGCTGACTTCACGAACTTCACCTGCATCTAAGTGTTGACCTGCTACGGCAACATTACGGATAGCTTGAATCTTCATAAAAGAAAAAAAGGGGCCATTGCTGACCCCTAATAACAATTAAGTTGTAACGTCAAGGATTGCAGAGAATCCGCTTGCCTGACGAACAGCTACGTCAAGAGTAGTGATCGCTCTAACTGATGTAAGAGCCTTGGTGAAATCCGTTCCATCACTGTCACTCACAGCGATCTCCATCCCATTTCCCCAGAAACCAATAAGGGCTTGAGAGAAGTCACCAAAGAGAACAGCAGAACAAGAACCACTGGTAGAACCCTTAGTCAAGTTAGAAGGTACTTGGTTAGTAATTCCTATTTGATAGCCATTAACTACACCAGGAGTTGAACCACGACCTCTAGCTGATAGATCAGTGTTCCAAAGGAAAGCACCGTCTGTACTGGAACTTCCACCTGCTCTGAGGCGTTTCAACGCACTGAGCACCTTCGCATTTGTAACATACCCCATGTTGTTACCACCAGCGTTATCAATCAAAACTTCTTCCTCAAGTTTGATGAGGTTTTCCATCGTGATTGCAGCCCCGTTAGTTCCACCAGCTACAGATCCAATACCTGAAGTCTGCATGATTCCTGTTGGCTGACCTGAAGAACCAGAGCCATTAAGAATAGCTAAGTCAACGCCAAGATTCACAGTGGAAACAAGGTCGCTTCTCACCAAAGCCTCAATACCAGGAGTTGCCTGTAAAAGAGTCTGACGAGAATACTTAGATAAGACTCCATAGTTCTTAGGACTTAATGAAATCTGATCGAAAGTTGACTCACTTTGAGTGATCGCTGTTGTCTGATTCGCGAGCCAATAACCTGTCGAATTTCCAGAACGTCTAGGAATATCGACATTACCTACTAATCCAGGCAATGTTCCAACACCCATCTGAAGCATCAGAGTGTTATTTTTCAAACTCTCGATGAAGTCTTCAGCCTTCAATTCTGTCTCAACAAGGTTGCCACCAGTTGTTGCTCCAGATGTGACGTAGGTAGCACGTTTTTCAAGTGCTGCGTAAGGAACAAGAAAGCCTTTTTCTGTTGTTCTCTTAACACCAGAACGCTCAACTTCTTGAGATAATTCTCTAACAAAACCAGCATCTTTAGATGACCAGTCACCTGTTAAAGCAGCACGAATACCAGCAGTAATGCTGTACTCAGTACGCTCTTTCTGGTTGAGTTCTACAGGAGCAACAGTTTCAACTGGCTTCTTACCAATAGTGTCTAAAACGGCTGCTCTCGCATCGTCTATGGAACTACCGTTCTCTACAAGCTGAACGCCTAACTCTTCAAAGTTATGCTTTCTGCATAGTGCAGTAATGTTTGCAATTCTGGAGCGTTCTTCTTTTTGGGCCTCAGAAGCGGCCTTAGAACGCACCTGATCTAAATCAAGACTTTCGGTCATCTTAGAAGTGGATGTAGGTGGACTTGCGACAGATGCCGCTTCAGAAGGAGCCGTAGCTCTCTCGTTATCACTAATTGTAGGTTGTTGTTGCGTATTAGTAACAGTTTCGGCTACAGAATCATCGTCTTTAGCTCTTGAAACACCTACTGAGAAATCTGCTGGCACACTAACCAAGCTAACCTCGGCTGGCGTAAAGCTAGTCACTCTATAGGCTCCATCACCCATTTCCTCAGTTTCATTAACTGAATAACCAAAGGAGACGTTACGATAAATGCCGTCTTTTACCAGATTTAGAGCTTCTTCACCTGCTGCATTTTTAGCAAAGCGAACAACTGCCATCCCTCTTTTAGACTTTTTATCCAAATAACCACGCTCAACAACACCTAAAACAGCATCAGGAGAGTGGTTAAAAAGTAAAGGAGCAGCAGCATTTAGACGACTAAAATCTATTGATCCCTCTCGGTGATCTAAGATTTCCTTGCCTAAATAGCCTCTGTCTACTGGGGTTTCAGAACTAAAGGGAAACTCAATAGTACGATCTTCTTCATTGAGGTTTCTTGATTCAAGTAACCCAGTGAAATCCCGTAATAAGGTTTTTCCCTCTAAATCACGTTTCTCCTCCATTTGATTCAGAGTTGTTATTTTCACTCACTTTAGTAGATAATTCCTTCTTAACGTCAATCTCTGCGTCGGTATCAAAAGTTAAACCTAATTCTTTGGCCTGTTCAACTTCACTCTTTCTAGCATTTAATACTTCCTCTAAATCGTAACCTTGCTCCATTAGAACTTGAGCTTGAGTCTTGAAACCTGCCTTTACAGCTTCTTTATTAGCTTGGCACTCCTTCAAAGGATCAACCCAATCAAACGAGCGAGGTATCCACTTAACACGCCTATATCTTTCTGGTTCTGCATCAAATGTAGGTAGATTTAATGTTCCAGATAAAACAGCCATATCTAAGAAAGTTTCAAACACTCTGGAATGAAGATTTTCAATTAGATAGTTTTGCAAAGTTCTAAATTGAGCACGATCTTCTATTAATGCAAGACGACTGGAACTGTAGTTACTGGTTGAATAGTCACGACTTAAACTTTCATAACTAACTCCTATTCCAGATGCCATTGAACGCAACATTGATCTCATAAATGGTTCAAATTCCCCACTAGGAGAATCCATATCTGGAATAGAAATTTGCTGTCCATTTTGAAGGTAATGAAACATCCCAGGAGAAAATTCTGTTACACGATCACCTTCATAGACCTCACCACCAGGATCTAATTCACCTTCTGGAGAGGTAATAAATCCCATTAACGCACTTGAAGCCCTGGCCCGAATTACTGAACTTTCCTGAAATCCCGCTAAATGATGTAATGGCTGAATAGCCGTTGCCATCATTGGAACCCCTCTTGTCTGACCTGGGCGTTCTGATATATACAGATGGATTACCTCATCGGCTGGCAAAAGCATGTGCCGCCTCATTTTGTCCTGAATAGGGAATGGAGTATCCCCAGGATGTTCAGTTAAAAAGGCATAAGTAATAGGTCTAAACCATTCATCTAATTCAACGCCCATCCTCCATCTATTGTTTTTAACAGTGCTCGGACCTGTGTAGTCATCATCTAATTGATCCGCTTCTAATATTTCTAAAGCAAGTGGAACTTTGGACCTACCAAAAGGTTTTTTAACAATACGAATAAAAACTTCCCCTGACTCAACCAAACTCTTCAAACAAAGTCTTTCTATATCTTGGAAACATAGTCTCCCTGCTGTATGGCACGAGTCATAGTGGCCCCATTCACGCCATGCCATCTCAATTACTTCATTTACCCTTTGATCTAACTTTCCACCTCGTTGCTTACGAATCTGTGATTGCAACTTGATCCCATTAGGTCCAATGACATTTGAACAAATTGTCCTAACTGCATTTTTGGCATGTGGATTATTACGAACCAGATCCCTAGACCTTTGCCGTAACAACTTAATAGCTCCTTTTAATTCAGCATCAGCAGATGCAGCACTAGCTACCCAATTAGAAGTTAATCGACTTTTTTGTGCTCCAGTAAACATCCGTTGCTTTGGAACAACAGTAGTGACAACTGGTTCTTTAGATGCTTCTGGAACAAGTGTCTCTGAAGTAAAAAGACCTTTAACAGCGTTAATTAATCCCATAGTGTCCTCTTAAAATCGTACGAAATACTTATGTGGATCGCCTTTTCCATTTGCGATCATGTCAGCTTTCTTTTCTCTGACAACTTCAGCCTTTAATTGAGATTCACGCCGTCTTAACTCAGATAAATCTGCATACTTAAAAGTCCTATCACCAATTGTGTATTCAGAAGCCTTATTTAGAATTATTTGCCTAATTGCATCGGTGACTGAAGCTAAATCGACTTGGGCTGTAGTCCTATCATCAAATGGCCCTGGTGTAGAGCCTGTATAGGACATTGAAGCATCGACTTCAAATCTGCCTCTATACAAGGTGACATCATCACCACCAGACTTAGAAGCTATTGCTTGAAAAGTCCATACACCAGAGTCAAAGGAGGCTGAATCAGTTGCACTGATAACAAATTCCCAACCGAGGCCATAGCTTGTACCCGTTACGGTCAAAGCTCCTCCATTGGTTGCCCTTAAATAGTATTTACAGGTATAATCGGTGTTAGAGACTGACTCATTAAGCCAGTTCACACCTGCATCATCCCTCCAACGGATCGTGTCTCCCGCAGTGAACTTGCTAGGTATTGGCACAATAAATAGCTACCAGTTGTTGATGTAAGACCGCCTATTAGCGGTATTTCTAGATGATACTCCCTTTTTCGTCGATTTTTGGTCGTTATTTAAGAGCCTTTTAGCGTATTTATCCCACATTAAGCGTCTTTTATAGATCGGGAAGACCTGATAAAGCCTTAATAAGCACGAATAAGCATAAATAAGCTCATCCCATGCCTCATTTCTTCTTCCTGATTTCAAAGTCCATACTCTGTCGTAGATTCTGCCAGCTTTATATTTCCTAATCTCCTTCTCTGCTGTTAATTCTTCAAAGTAATCTTCAGTGATCGTTGGATAAAAATGTAAGTATCCATCATCAATTTCTGCATCTCTCAAACGTCTATAAATGTAGGTTTTTACTTTATTAACACCAATGCTATATAACTTAATGCTTGATTTTAAAGCATTTCCCCTAGATCCAAACTCAACTTTATTAGGCTTGCCGATCATCACATCACCTTTCAATTTATCAACACCCTTAATAGGAACAACACCTAAAGCAACTCTGTTTTTGCAGAAGCGATAGACCTCCTCTGTAAAATGGCCTCCACTATCTATAGCAGTTGCTTCAATCTTGATTTCATTGCCATCCTCGTTGATATAAGGAGTCGTTATGACCTCATCTAATTGGTCCCATACGTCTTGACGACCAGGATTTCCGTAAAGCACTTGACGGTCAATTAAATAAAGCTGCTCAGGTCGATCATTCTTCTCAGACTCCTTTGGTGGGGCGGCTCCCCAGACCGACAAACTAAGGCGATCATCTTGGCAGTCACATCCGCATAGGAGCAAAACAACATCTCTAGGTGGTACGCCTCGTTTATATGTAGCTTTTGAAGCTCGCTCCATTAACGCACTCGCTCCTACTTTCCTTTCAAACTCGTCATCAAATAATTCACCTTGAATTGTATTTTT
>Ga0208666_1001024_pt1 | contig 12643 bp, 12 predicted proteins | sample 5B_taG_FD_184078 | JGI IMG/M metagenome (GOLD analysis project Ga0208666, IMG submission 184078) | Marine viral communities from the Subarctic Pacific Ocean - 5B_ETSP_OMZ_AT15132_CsCl metaG (SPAdes) (version 2) | ecosystem: Environmental > Aquatic > Marine > Oceanic | place: Pacific Ocean...
GGTTGGAACCCTTGACCCTTCGCAAGTTCGGCATAATCAGCCGCCTTGTTATCTTCGTTACGACCAAACGATACGGATATCTCATTTTTGATTATATCGCCTAAGCCATTTTCACGAAGCCAGTTAAACGCCGCTTCTTTGTTTGCTTCCGTTATGGTTGCACGATACGACGTTGAAACTTTTAAATGTGATCCATCATGCAGTTTTAATTCTGCTAAACCCATCTCAGACATCATAGTAGGTATAATGTCACCAGAAACTTTTTGTATTTCTGCTTTTGTGCTTTTCATATTTTCTTCTTGTAGTTCGAGTCTCTTTTGTAGATCCTCTAATTTTTCAACTTGATCTGCAAGTGACTGAATACCTTCAGTCCTTTTCATTGCATCCTGTTGATCTTTTTCAAAATCAATTGTCATCTATTTCTCCTTTCTCGTATAGATTAATTTCAATGGGATAATATTTTCTTTCTTGTTTATCCCACTTTAACAAATTGTATTTGCCTCCGGTAATATCAGACACAATAGAACATGCAACACCTATGATTGCAGGATCACCTGTAAGTAGTAAATAATCTTTTTTCTTATAATTTTTTAATCCTTGTCTCAACTTATACACGAGTGGACCAGGTGAAAAAATAATTTGTGAAAACTCTGGTAATAAAAATTTAAACTGACCATAATTAGATGCACCCATAATATTTATTTTAGGATTACCTGCTTTAGTTCCAGCAATCTCTTGTATTACATAAACTGTAGATACAAAATTACTTTTTAAATTTTCGTATTTATTACTTTCTGACATTGACAAATCATATAACATCCTTTATATTAAAGTCAATAGAAAGATGAATTATAAATTTAAGACAAAGCCGTACAAGCATCAGTTGACTGCTTTAGAAAAGTCGTGGAATAAAGAAACGTATGCATACTTTATGGAGATGGGTACGGGTAAAACAAAAGTGTTAATAGATAACATGTCCATGCTTTATGATAAAGGTAAAGTTGATGGTGCATTAATTATAGCGCCTAAAGGTGTAATAAAAACTTGGTATGAACAAGAACTCCCTACGCACCTACCAAATCATATAGAAAATGTGACCGTATTATGGCAACCAAATATTACTAAAAAACAACAAGAAAAACTAGAATCTTTGTTTGAAATAGAAACAGCATTACATATTTTAGTAATGAACGTGGAGGCTTTTAGTACAGACAAAGGTGTTAAGTTTGCATCTAAATTTTTAAACTCACATAAAGTATTGATGGCTATTGATGAATCTACAACTATTAAAACACCCACAGCAAAAAGAACTAAAAATATTATTGGTCTTGGTAAGTATGCTAAATATAGACGTATCATGACCGGTTCGCCTGTTACCAAAAATCCTTTAGATTTGTATACACAGTGTGAATTTTTAGATCCGTACCTTTTAGATTTTACTTCTTATTACGCTTTTCGTAATAGATACGCTGAAATGAAAACTATGCATCTTCGTGGCCGATCTATTCAAGTTGTTGACGAGTTTAAAAATTTAGCTGAGTTATCTGAAAGCTTGCAAGGTTTTTCATATAGAGTTTTAAAAGAGGATTGTTTGGATTTACCACCTAAAAATTTTACTAAAAGACATATTGTTCTTACGAGCGAACAAAGAAAAATATACGATCAAATGAAAAAAGCTGCTATGGCTGTATTAAATGGTAAAGTTACAACCACAATGACTGTGCTTACACAGCTTATGAGATTACATCAAATAACTTGCGGTCATTTTACTGCTGATGATGGTTCTACACAAATGATACCGAACAATAGAATCACAGAATTAATGAATGTGTTAGAAGAGATTGAGGGTAAAGTTATTATCTGGGCAAACTATCAAAGAGATGTAAATCAAATTATAAAAGCAATAAGTGAAGTGTATGGTCCGGGGTCCGTGGTTGACTATTATGGATTAACACCACAAGAAGAAAGACAAGAGAATATTAAAAAATTTCAAAACGGGGGTGATTGCAGGTTTATTGTAGGCACGACTCAAACTGGTGGTTATGGTATCACACTTACAAAAGCAAACACCGTCGTATATTATTCTAATGGTTATGACCTAGAAAAGAGACTGCAGTCAGAAGACAGAGCACACAGAATAGGACAAAAGAAAACAGTGACTTATGTCGATCTGATTTGTGAGGACACTGTTGACGAGAAGATTGTGAAGGCTTTAAGAGATAAAATAAATATTGCATCTGAAGTCCTTGGTGAAGAATTAAAGGCTTGGATCTAAACTATTTCTCTTGCTGAACCTAATATAGGTTTGTATTTTGTTTTACCCTCTGATTTGTACGCATGTAAATAAGAAGCTCTTGGTGTTCCTTCAATCCACGAACAATGTATCCATCCACTGTTAGGTTCACCCGGAGTATAGAACTCAAGGATGAGCTGGTCTGGTGATAGATTGTTTTTTATCCAATCAAATAATTCAGCGTTGTCGACGCCAACACATTCGAAGTCTGCGGCCTCGGCTTTGGCATGCTGTGAATTTACAGAGCTACCAATAGCAAGGCATAACTCTGGACTACGGAAACCGCTGGTGATCTTGACCCTGCCAAAATGGTCACGTATCGGTTGCAAAATATTTTCACACAATGCTTTTAATTTTTCTATTTGTTCTGGACTAGGGTTATTATTGATGCCCTTTCTAATAGCAGTGTCGCTTTTGGTCAGCTCTGAGAGGGTGAAGTTCCGTGTCAAGTTCATGCTATATCCGTTAATAAAGTTATGAGAACAGCTCCCATGCCTCCGACTATCCAATACTCTAGTCTTTTAATGCGTTCTTGCATTTCTTTAATTTGTTCAAACGTTTGCTTTTGCATTATCCTGCAAAGTTTCTCGTGTGATTCAATTTTTTGTAGTGCCGATTTTCTCGCCATTATGTTCTCCTACTAGCAATAACTTGCTCTTCAGGTGATAATAGAGCTTGTTGTGTTCGTGTCAAGTTAGTATTTGTACCCGGTAATGCTGCTGTTCTTACCACTGGCATTGGTGTATTTGGCAGTGGTGGTGTCTGCACAGTCAATGGATTAATGTATTTATCAGTTACTTTTTTTATAACTTCAGGTATAAATTTTAAACCACGTTTTATTAAACCTTCTTCTTTTATAGGATTACCTTTTTCATCAAAAATCATGTTTCCTTTTTTGTCTAATTTATAATCAAATTTTTCTGGATCATACTCGTCTCCTCTTTCAAAAAATCGTTTATCTTCATAAGCATCTTTTACTGTATCTAATTCATCAATAGGAAATACGTAATCATCGTTCAATTTAAATTTAAATTTAATCTCTTCTTTATTTGCTTTTCTAAGTTCTTGATCAATAGTATTAACTTTTGTCTCAAATCTAGCTGTTGAATAATTAACTGGTGTAAATATACCATCTAATAAATTACTTCTAAGAGTTGAACTAACTCCTGCTTTTTCTAAAATATCTTCAATATCATCTTCGCTTAAGTCTAAAATTTTTAAATCTTGTATTCTAATAAACATATCTTTTTGTATTCTAAATGCCTCATCTTGCATTTGTCTAAAAGTTTTAACTTGTGACATTGGAGTATTTTCTGCATAATTATCCACGTTATAAAATTTTTCGTTTTCATCAACAGCTCTTAACATTCTGTTCATATCAGATGCAAAATACCTTAAATCTTTTTTAGTATCTATTCTAATAATTCTAGTACCTGCAAACAAAGCAAGTAATTCATCTCTAAGGTTTAAAGGTTTACCACCTCTAGTTAAATCTTTTCCAATAGCACCCTCTATTTTATCTGCACTAACAAATACACCTGGTTTGACACCATCTAATATATATGCAAAAGATTTTGCAAACTTATCTCCTATACTATCTGATGCAGAGTAAACTGTTCCGCCTTGATCTTTTCTACCATTTCTAACAGTAACATCTAAAACTCTATCGTATCCAATAGGCTCTGTAATAAATGGTGATAAGAAAGTCATTACTGGTCCATCTTCTGCAAACATTATACTCATTACATAATCATCTGTTTCTTGTGGATTTAAATTTTGTTTGTTAGCTTGGTTAATCGCTGCTTCAAAAGGTTGCCATAAACTGTCGTAAGGTGAAAAATAAGAAAAGTTAATAGCTGCAGATTCACCATCTTTCCAACCTGTAATAGGAAGTAAGTTTGAATTTCTATCCCATGGTGCTGCAGAAGATCTTTTGTATGCGTCCCACTGAGAGTCAGTAGAATTAGTGAAGAATTGTGCTAGTTGTACAAGTCCTGTTCCAGCTGCATAACTTGTTGTAAAGGCACCTAACAATCTTCGTAATCCCATCTGTCTTATTGCAGCGTTACTACTTGATGTTTCTTTTAATCCAATAGATACAATGTTTGCACCTGTTCTAAGTATCTCAGCAGGAAAAGATATAAAAGCTCCTAAAGGTAGTTTTCTTAAACCTTGTATAAAAGGCGGCACTTTGGAATATGTTGGATAAGTATTTCTAATTAAGTATGCAGCTATTTCATCAATGTGATCATCAAATTCTTTTGCAACTCCTGTTATTGGATTTGTTTCAACAAATTCTTCACCCATTCCTCTATACCATTTTTTAACATCATCTATATTTTTAAGAGCGCTGTTTAGTTGTGATCTTGAGTATTCATAACCATAATGTTTCCATAAATTATCACCACCTGCATATAATCTTGCTACTTTATCTGTTGGTGCCATTTTAATTAATTTTTCAAACAATTGATCTGATGTTCTAATAGATTGATTTTTAATCTGATCCATAATTGCTTTTAATTCAGATTGAACAACGTTCTCATCCCATACACCGAGACGAACTAATTTTTCTACATAATTATTAAACTCAACTTCATCTATATTTTTTTGTCCTGCTTTGAATATGTCATCTAAAACAATTTTCATTGCATTAGTTACACTAGCTTGGCCACCTATGTGACCATTCATTAAAGCAAAGAAAGACGCTGATGTTACATTTCTAACTTGTGTTTGTGGTGAGTATAGAGTTTTACCAACTTGCACCAAAACTTTACCCTGCATTATTTCTCTCCAGACTGGAATAAGTAATAAATTATCTAATTTACCAGTTGTGCCATCAAACATTTGTACGTAATCTGGATCAGCAAATAGTTGCGTTAATTTAGATTTCATATGAACACCTAATCGCGGCACTTTACTTATAAGTTTTGGTGTTAACACACCTTTATTAATTGCTTCTTCAGCACTATTAAATAACCAACCATTTTTTAATCCTGATTGTGCTATAAAATCAGCAGCTTTTTTGTTTGCTATTGCAGATATCATTTCTGCAGTGGTTCCACCAACTGATGCTTTTAAATTTTTTTCTGCCCCTAGTAAATTTTTTACTGCGTCAGGCAATTCCTCTCCTGTTTTTAAAAATCTATAGTCTTTAAATCTTAGTAGTTGTGCAATGTCTTTTAAAGATTGTAAGGGAGTTTTACCTTCAGCTTTACCTTTTCTAAGAATAGACTCGACCATCATCTTACCAGATTCTTTGTAAGCTTCAGCTGTATCTAATTTTGGAAAATCTGATTCTGCTCTAAGTTTTAAATCTTTATTTTTTCCAACAACATTTTTAGTAACCCAATCCACAGCTTTGTTATAAATTTTTTGATCAGGTGCATAATTAGGATTTGTGAACGTCGCAAAAGATCTCAACATATAATCTTTTACTCTGTTAATTTCTATGCTCTCTAAATCTTTAGTAATTTTATCACCTGATTTACCTTTTGGTAAAGCTTTTTGAAACTCTCTCATTGTATTTTTTATTTCATTTTTTAAATCAACAGATAATGATTGTAATTCTTTTGGAAGATTTTCTTTTTTTAATTGTCCTCTTAAAAATTCTTCTACCTGATCTAAATAATGTTTTTGTAATGCTGGAGAGCTTGTAGCTTTATTGTAATCTCCTTCAAATTTTTTAGCTAAATTGTAAGATTTTTTTTCTAGACCCTCCATTGTTCTGTCTAGTTTTCTAGCTCTACCTTTTATAAATAACATAGCTTTTTCTGAAACACCTTCGATATCTTTAGGTGCTTTACCGAAGGATCTAAAATAAGATAATATGTTATCTAATCTTTTAATTACTCTTTTTTCTCTAGCAGGATTTGTTACCGAATATAATCTCCACTTTTCAAACGGCGGTAATTGTTTTACAAATTTACCCGAAAATGTAGATACTATTGCAGGCGCTAAGAATTTTGTTAATGCAAAATCAGTTGCGCCTCTAATTTTTTTAGCTGCAAAAGTAACGCCAGGTTTAACTGCTTCTCGTGATCCAATATAACTTATTGGTCTAAATACAGCATTATCCACTCCTTTAGCTCCTAATTTTGCAGTTGTTTTTACAAAAGGTGCAAGGCCATATTTATATCCAATTTGCAAACCTTTACCCACAAGAGGAAAACCAGCACCAATTATAGCTCCTTCTTGTCCATACTTAATTTTATTTCTAAATTCTGCTGCAGCTTTTTCTCTACCTTTTAATCCTTTTGTTGATTCTGGTCTAAAATAAAATGATTCTCTGCCTGGTTCTGACGCTAAAAAATCTGTTGCACCTACAACAGTCATACCTTCCAACATTCTTTGTGCAATAGTTGCAACTTTTCTTTTCTTTCCACCTTTAATACCTTTTACAATGTTTCTTATTTTTCCGACTGTTTTTGTTCTATTTAAAACTTTTTGTATAATACCACCTGGTATAGCAAATTGAGTCATTAAACCAACAAGATCACCTCTCCAAGTTTCAGGTCGTTCAGGTTCTTTGTCCTTCATCATTTTGTCAAATGAAGTTAAAAAATCTGTGTCAAAAGCATAATCTATTCCTGTGAATAAACTTGTTCCAACTCCTGATACAAGATCTGTAGCACCACTCTCCACACCTTTTCTAATTTCATCTAATATTGATATGTAATCTTTTTCTTCGCCATCTTTTAATAAATCCATAGTGTCAACAGGTCTGTCATATTTTTCAGACATAGTTTTATCTAACAATAATTTTAAATTAGGCGATCCTGATAAAATAAATCGAGCTAAACTTTTGTCTTCTTTTTGAAATGGATTAAGAGGTTTTAAATATTTAACTGGTGGTGTAGGTTCAGTTATATTTTCTAACGCTTTTAAAAAAGAGTTTTGAACTTCATCAAGTTCACGTTTTTTACCAGGAGGTGTTTTTTCTTCCTGAAGTTGTTGATCTTTTTTAAATCTTTCTAGAGCAGTGTCTGCCATGTGATTACTCCTGTGGTAACACTAGATTAACACTATATTTTTGATTAAATACATCTACGTCTTGTTGTGTTGCAATAGTTGCAAAGTCTTCTAATGCTTCTGGACTTGCAGCTATTAGTCTAACTATATCATCACCTATTTCATTTGGTAATCTAGCTCTTAGTGTTGAAAAATCAATTCTTGGTCCTTGGTCCATGCTCATTGCATCTACTTGTTTTTCTGTTACTGCTTCTTCTGCAGATGGTTTTGTACCTTCTGCATACCCTATTCTTCCACCTTCAGCTTTTAATTGTGGAAACTTACCTGTTTTAAAAAAGATGTTATAGTATTCAAACATATCTTCTAATAATCTTGGATCATCATCATCTGTATATTTAGATGTGACACCATCATCTTGTTTTAATTCTAAAAGATTTTCTTTAATTCTTCTCATAATTCTTTGCGTGTATTTTTCGTCAGTTAATAACGACTGCATTACTTCATCATTTTTAGTTAATTGTTCTAATCTTAACTTTTTCTTACTAAGTAAATTTTTATCTGCCTCTGAAAAAGCATCAGGATTTTTAGTTTGTTTATTTTCTAATTTAAAAATGATATCCATTGTAGATTCGATATTATCAGCTATTTGTAATTTAACGCCTTTCTTAGCTACATCGCCCCCAAAACCACTTAATGCCTCACCCTTAGCTTCAATTAATGTTTTAAATATATCTGCTTCTGTTGCAAATTTTGTTGCTTTATCTGTTGCGACATCTTCTGAAAATTGTTCAAAAGGTTTTTTTGCTGCTGCAGCTGCAGTAGCTGCTAGTCCACTAAATCCAGTTCCTGTTGGTGTTGCAGATGCAAGATTTAAACCTGTGCCAATTAAAAATCTAGAAAGATTTTCATTTTTTGATCTTTGTTCAAATTGTGGATACATTTCTTTAAATCTTGTTAATTCTTCTTGTGTAGGTATAACTGAAAAAACATCTTTTTGGTCTTGTGAATATTTACCTGGTCCATCTACCAGTCCTCTTTTTGGTGTATCTAATCCTGATGTGATACCAGTTCCTGCAGAACCACCTATTCTAAACATTGGTCTTCTTAATACTCTGTTCATATTTAACCTTGTCCTGATAAAACCATTCTTCTAAATTCTTCAAAAGACATTGGTGTTGCATCTGGTCTTTGTTCTAATAAATCAAATTTATATTTTTCATATTCATCTTCCAACATATCTATATCAGCCATTTGCATAATACCTTCTTTATCAGTTCCTTCTGCATAACCTATTCTGCCACCATCTTTTCTACCAAGATATAATCCTGCAAGAGTAGAACCTATACCAAGAGCAGTTTGTAAAGGTGTTGGATTAGGCACAAATGATTGTTGTGTCTGACCTGGATAACCACCCATTAATCCTGTCACTTGTGCAGCATATCTATCTAATTGTTGTTGTGGTAAGAACGCTGCTTGTCTTGCCGCTTCTCTTTCTGCATCAAGTCTAGCTTGTTCTTGTGCTTGGTTGATTGCGCCCAATGTTCCAAGTTGTGATACGTCTCTACCTGTAAATGCTTGTTGCTGTGCTCCAAGTCCTGCTTGGAAACCACCTAAACCTTGTTGTGCCTGTGCTAGACCAAATCTGTTTGCAATGTCTTGTTGTCTAGCAGCTTGTGCCTGACCAAAACCTTGTTGCAAGAGTCCTGCTTGTAATAATGCACGTTCTCTTGCCGCCCCCGTACCAAACTCGGCGAGTTGTACGCCCGCTCGACCAGCGCCGAGCACACCCAAACTTGCTTGTTGATCTCTGATAGACTGTTCTTGTATAGCCTTATTACGATCAAACTCTGCTAATGTAGCATCAATAACTTGTGACTGATATGGGGACATGAATTGTCCAACGTCTTGTTGAAATGCATTTGCTCCTAAAGGAACACCACCTAATGTTGTTCCTGCTGTTCCTAATCCAGTTCCAGCTTGAGTTAATTCTGTTCCTGCAGTTCCTAATTGTCCAAGGGCCTGTGTTCCTAATCCAGCAGCAACTTGTGCTTGAGTTTGTGCTCTATCTAAAAATGGTTGAAAAGAAGCTACACCTTGTTGTGCTAATGTTTGTGCTTGTTGTTGTAAATCATCTTGTTGTGCTACTTGTGGTGCAAGTCCTGATAAATTTTGTTGTCTTGTTGTAAACGCTTGAGCTGCGTCTTGTCTTGCTTTAAATGCTGCAGCATCTTCACCGGGTTGTTGAGATATACCAGCAATACCAGTTGATACAACAGGTACACCTGATTGTGCTACTACTTGTGTTGCTAAATCTTTTCCTAGATCTTCAACAAATTGTGCGGGTAATGTTCTTGTGGTTGTAACAGCCATTAGTCCTTCTCCTTAAATGCTTTTTTAGCTTTACCATATACAGCAGATGCTCCAATAGTTCCTGCTATTCCAGCTCCAACTTTTTTAGCTGTAGTAAGTTGTTTGTTTAATTTAATTGTATCAGGATCTTTTATTACTACTTTTGGTTTAGGATCTGTTATAAAATAAGATCCAGAAGTTTTTTTATTTGTTTTTAAACCTTTGATAACAGCGCCCATTCCTTTTGTAAATAAAGTCATTATAATACTTCCTCTAATCTTTGTGATGTTTGAAACATTTTACGTGCGCCTTCTAAGCCTTGCGATTCTTCAGATACGTCACCCCCGGCTTCGAGGTTCTTCATCATGTTATACATAACTTCTGCGCCTTTGTCTACACTTCCATCGCCAGCATTTCTAACAGCATCTGCTGTAAATACAAATTCATTCTTAGATAGTCTAGCAGGTACATCGTCAGCTTTCTCCATTCTACCTATTGGCACAAATCCACCTTCTTGTCTTAAATCCATTTCTTTACCATCCATGTCTAATAATGGCATTGTCTTTTTGGCTACAGGTTCTTTCTCTGTAGATCCACCTTCTGCCATAAACCTAGGTGCTAAAAAATCTCTTGGTCTAGATCTTATGTCAGCTATATCTAAACCTTCACCTCTGAAAGTATCTTCATCATCCTCTTCATCCTCTGGTTTTGGTGTCATTAGACCTGCTAATAATGATGTTCCTCCTATTAAGGAACCTATACCTAACTTACCTTTTCCAAGTGCAAACTTACCACCTTGACCAAACAAACCTTTTGTTGGAGAAACTATTGGGTTTCCACCAGGTAATCCAAATAAAAATTTAGAAAAACCTGAGCTCTGTAATCCTTTAAATGGACCCATACCTGCAAGACCAAATCCTGCACCTACAATTGCAGCTTTACCTATCGGTGACTTTGCAATCTTTTTAACTGTTCTTGTAACTTTCTTAACAAGTTTACCTAAACCATACATCTGTCTTGCAGATTCAAAATCCATTTCACCACCTACAACATCATCATTCATGATACCACCCTCTGCTGCAAATCTATATCTAAGACCTAAATCTTCTGGTTTTGTTTCTTGGTCCGTGGTTTCATTTGCTTGCAACGATGATAAATATTCTTCTTCACTATTAAAACCTAACTGTGCCCATAAAGGTGCTTTACCCATCTGTTGACTGCTTCCTCTTGTATCTACAAAAGTTTTTGATGGTTTAGATGAAAATCCAAAAGGATTTGGAGTTAAAGCTCTAGACACAAAACCTATACTTCCAGGTATCTCTGTTAATATTCCAAGTGGATTAACTTCTTTACGAGCTTGATCTATAAAAGTTACACCTTCACCTCTAGCTGTATTAGCACCACCTGAAAATTGTGACATTGGATTTCTAGTAGAACGTTGTTTACCACCCATGCCCATGCCTCTATCTCTAGCGTCTCTTTGTTCTTTTTGTTCTCTTGAAGCTTGTCCAGGACCTTTACTTCCAAATCGGAGTCCTACACGTCCTCCTTCTTCTAATAATTGTTTTGCTATTTGTGCTCTAGTTATGGCCATCTTACTATTCTATTTTGTTTCTCCTAATAAATCAAGACTTGGCATAATAACAGTTACATCTTTTTGTATGTCTTCTGGTGATATACCTTTGTCTTTCCACTCTTTATCATTTTTATACTTCTCTCCTGTTTTTTTATTTGTTATCTTCTCTATTATTTTATCTGGCTGTATTTCAAGCATTACGTTACTACCTCTCTTGGCTGTATTTCTAATATTGAAGCTATGACGTGCAGCTCATTCGCGTCAGCAGCTTGTACTTTTAATGCTTCTCCCTCTTCCATTACAAGTGGATTTGTTAAAAGTTCTGTTGTTGCTTTAGATCCTATTGATTTATCTTTAAATAAGTTAAATATAGCACTACTAGAATTAACTAGTGTTACTGTTATTGTGCTTCCTGATCCGGCATCTTCTGAAACTAACAATGATTTAACAACTGATGTTTTAAAATTAGGCACTGTATACAGTGTTGTTAAATCAGTTGTAGTTAAATCTACTTTTTTATTTATAAAACTATTTGCCATTAATTTAAAAAGAAGTTTTCAGCCTCTACCTCATCTTTTAATTCTTGTTGAAACGTTGTATTTAATTTTTCTACTATTGCATCTAAATCTCTAACTTGAGATTCTGCAACAGTAACGTCATACTCTCTACTAGCTCTAGTTAATACTTGTACTATCTTTGCCATTATCTACGTCCATCCGGTTGTACATCTAATCTAAAAGTTCCTAGTTTCCAACTTTGACTAGCAGCTGTATTTTCAATTTTTATTCCTACTGCTCTTGCTCTTGCACGTGTATCTACTTTTGTTGTAGCTGATGTTATATCAAACGGTCCAAGTGGTGAACCAGCTTGTGTGCTATTAGGATAATTTTTTAATTGTAATGTAATTCTAGTAGCTCCTGTCTGACTTATAAAGTCAGGTACAAATCTTCTTATCTTCATTATAAATTCACCATCTCCTCTAAATGTTGCAACACCTGTAGCTTTTCCTGTACCAGATGCTCTTGCTTGTGTAATGTCATAATCTCCAGAAGATATATTTGCAGTAATTGCAGTTATAGTTCCATTTTTATTTTGATCAGTCCCTGTTTCATGTTCATAGTATGTTGTTTTTCCGTCTGTGTTTCCTACAACATCAAAAGAAGTATCTGTGTCTGCATCATACTCTGTTGCGTGTGGTAAACCAAATACAGCAGAATCACGCCACATAGTTCTAGATAAACTTCCATTAGTCCAAACAGGTCTTTGTGGGGATGAATCAAAATAATTATATGCTACCATTCTATTTACAACAGAAGATGTTGATGTTGGATAAAACCAGATGACCTCACCAAATAGATTATTTAATCCTGCTGACACCATTTGATTACCAGAATCTAAATTAATATCATCATAAACAAAGTCTTCTACTAAACATGGTAATGATTCTAATTTACCAG
>Ga0208666_1001026_pt1 | contig 12634 bp, 10 predicted proteins | sample 5B_taG_FD_184078 | JGI IMG/M metagenome (GOLD analysis project Ga0208666, IMG submission 184078) | Marine viral communities from the Subarctic Pacific Ocean - 5B_ETSP_OMZ_AT15132_CsCl metaG (SPAdes) (version 2) | ecosystem: Environmental > Aquatic > Marine > Oceanic | place: Pacific Ocean...
TCTCTTCCATGTTTAGTTGAAGATTTTGTTTATGATAGTTTAAACTCAGTACCTAGAGATTTAATTAATGCAGGTGTTAATAACCTTTTTGGAGAGATCAACTGGTTCTATTGTTCAGCTAATGCAGCTACAGTAGATAGGGTTGTTACCTATAATTATCTAGATTCTACAACCCAAAGACCTATTTGGACCACAGGGACATTGAATAGATCTGCCTGGGAGGATTCTGCTGTATATGATAAACCTCATGCAACACTTTATGATCCTAGTGACAATGCTTCGTATGATGTTACTGGCAATGTGGACGGAAGTAGTATATACTATCAGCACGAAACAGGGACCGATCAAGAAAATGCAGGTGGTGTAATTACTGCAGTTACGGCTAACATTGTTTCTGGTGATTTTGATATTACACAAAAAAGAAGTACGACAGGTCAAACAGTAGGGACACCTGATCTTAGAGGAGATGGTGAATATATTATGAGAATTATGAGATTTATTCCAGACTTTATTAATCAAACTGGTGACACACAAGTTAGTTTTACAACTAGAAATTATCCTAATAGTACATCCGTTACTACAGACTTTACAGTTACTTCAAGCACAACTTTTAAAAGTACAAGAGTACGAGCAAGGTCTGTTGCATTAAAAGTATCTAATACAGGAACCGGTCAAGACTGGAAACTTGGTACATTTAGATTAGACATTGCACCGGGAGGAATGAGATAATGCCACCTAAATTTTATAACTTAGCAGATCAAGAATTATTTAAAAAATATCAATATATTCCTCAAGAAAAATATAGACTAGGTCTTAATCTTCCAACTCAAGATGATAATGTTGTAACAGATGAAGGTATTGTAAATACAAATGCTTTTGCAAACGCTGGTGGCGGCGGTGATTTTAATGCTATAACAGATTTTAGTTATTCGCCATATGTGCCTAATACATCTGAAAATACTGCTAATACATTTACACCTAACTATGATTATGGAATAACTAGTGATCCAGTGGAAATGGAAGGAGCTTATTATGGAACTCCTAAAAGTATGGTTTACAATCCTTCAACAGGAAGATTTCAACCTAGTTATGACTATAAAGAATCTCCAACTTTTGTAAATGAAACACTTAGATCTACACCAGATGTTTTTAATATTAATGAAACAGGTGATCCTGCATTAAATGAAGAATCAATAATGGTTCAAGGAAGTAATCCATATGGAGAAGATGACGAAGAGGAAACCGGTTTTTTCTCTAATATATTTGGTAAAGGAAAAAACGCTGCTTTAACTTCATTAGGACTTAGTGCAATTATGCCCCCTCAATTATCTATTCCTTTAGGAATATTAAAAGGTTTTGCATCTAAATCAAGCGGCCCAAAAAGTTTACAAAGTAAATACACTGTCGATAATGCAGGATATGGAAACACCGGTATGAGAGATGAATATGGTTTATTTACAGGACAAAGAAATGATGGTCTTTTCGGTATTTTTGGAGATCCTACAGGACCTGATTATACGAATAGAATGGCTGAGAGAATAGATGAACTTCAAGATTTTTATAATAGTGATAAGATACAAGAGAAATATGGTTTGGGAAATATAGATCTTGAAAATGATGTTTTAGATGAAGCAACTTACAATAAAATAAAAAATATAAATAGCACTTATGCTAAACAAGTATTAGATTATCAAAAAAGATTAAGAAATGAAGCTATTGAAGCCGGTGTTGATCCAACAGATATTATAGATAATATTAAAATTGCAAAAACAAATGAAATTTCAAATGAAGAGGCTAAAGGTATTCAAGACGCTATTAAAGAACAAAACGAACCGTCTGGACCAGGCATGCAGGACGCTGGAAATCCGGGTGGTACCAGTGGAGCAATGACAAGTGAGAATGAAGGATACTATTGTTTCGATCCAAGCACACCTGTTCAAATGGCAGATGGCTCTGAGAAAAAAATTAAAGAAATACAACTTGGTGATCAAACCAAAGGTGGTGAAGTTACAGGTGTATTCCAATTTAAAGCAACAGATGAAATACATGATTACAAAGGTGTTACAGTTGCTGGTAGTCACTATGTTAAAGAAGATGGTAGATTTATTATGGTCAAAGACAGCCCATTTGCAGTTAAGATTGATAAGATACCAGTAGTTTATTCTCTAGATACAAGTGGTCGAAGAATATTTATTAACGACATTGAGTTCGCTGATTACAATGGTGATGGTGTAGCTAAAAACTTCTTAAGTAATGCTGGTGTTGATTTATCTGGATTTGATAAAGAAGTATTAAGACAAGTAGAAAACAGATTAATATAATGGCTAAACTTGTACAATCATTAACTAGAGCGGCACCTGAATATACACAAAGAAATTTACAATCATTAGTCAGGGATCTTGATGGTGTAATTACAAAATTAAACACATCTTTTCAAGAAGAAGTAAAACAGGAGATAGAAGCTAAAAGTTTCTTTTTAGAATAATGGCAGTAGTAAACCAATATAAATTTGTAGGAATAGATAACGATACTACTGGTAATGCTTTAAATTTATTTGGCACAGGTGTACCAAAAATTAATGAGACTATAATTATTAAATCAATTCTTGTTACTTCTGCTTCAACACCTACGGTTACTGTAACTAACAATAGTATTACAGCAATTAAAACTGCTGCATTGACAGCAGATACTACTACAGAATTATTGACCCAACCTCTTATTGTAGAAGGTAATACAACGATGACTGTTCAGTCAAGTAATACAGGGTCTTTTGACGTAGCGATAAGTTACTTAAATATATTAAAGGAAAAACTAGATTAATGATATTATTAAACGCAAAAGTAGAGGAAACTTATAGACACCTTAAAACCGGTGAGATTTTTAAAGATAAAAAAGACTGGGAAGCTAAGGGTTATAAGCCGGAAGAGATGGCACAGGACGTGAAAGTTATTATGCCGCCTCTTGATTTACTAAGTAAAACAAAGTAAACATAGGGATTAAGGTAAAATTATGGCAATATCTCGAATGCAACAACCACAACAAACGCAAGGCGGACTAGGTTCTTTAACGGACCCGCGTTTTGATCAACAAGCTATGTATAATGAGGGTGGAATGTTAGAGCAAGATAGAGTTCGAGACCCTCAAAGACAAGGATACTTCTTAGGTAAACTTGTTAAGAAAGCTAAACGTGCTGTAAAGAAAGTTGTTAAAAGTCCTATAGGTAAGATGGCTATGCTTGGTGCTCTTGGCTATGGATTAGGTGGTGCAAAGTTTTTAGGTGGTAAAGGTATATTTGCTAGCGGTCAAGGTCTTAGTCGTTTTGGAAACCTTATGAATTTAATTAAACCTGCTGCAAGTAATGTTTCTGGTAAAGACGGAATATTAAGTGGTCTTTTTTATGATGATAAAGGTAAATTTAGTTTAGGAAGAACAGCTCTAACTGGACTAGGTGCAGCTTCAATTGCAGCTCCATTTTTTATGGGTGGTGACGATGATGAAGTTGAAGAAGAAATAGATAGACAAGATTATGCAGCTCAAGTTCAAAGAGCAAGAAATTTTTACAGCGGTCAAGGTGATGCCGGTGCCGGTTTAAATTTCATGCCACAAAAACAATATGTAATGTCAAATTTTTACGCAGCTGATGGCGGCCGTGCCGGTTATGCTGATGGTATGTTAGTTGACGAAGACGATGAAGAAGAATTTAATAGATCTCGTATAGGTATGTCTAGAAGACTAAAACCTGCTTTTTTAAACATGGGTGGCAGTGCAGGACAAACGCAAGCTGAACAAATGTTGATGATGGAATATGTTAAGTACAAAAACAAAGGTGGAGATTTATCTTTTGAACAATTTGTAAAAGCAGTAATGCAGCAAGCAGCACCTTCAGGTGCAGGCATGGAACAACCTATGGCTATGGCAGCTGATGGTGGGTTAATGACTAAAGTACCAGGGTACGGGAAAGAACCTGGAACAAATCAATTTGATTACCCAAGTGGTGGGGTAAGAGTAGGAAAACAAGAAGGTGGTATAATGGAAACTGAAGTTTCAGAAGAAGTTATGCCTTTACTTGATATGGGTGGTAAAGAAAAAGATTTTAGAGAAACAGGTGGTTTTGTAGAACTTGGTAGAAAAGAAAGAGCTGACGATGTGCCTGCTAGATTATCTAAAAATGAGTTTGTATTTACAGCAGATGCTGTTAGAAATGCAGGAGGCGGCGATATAGATAGAGGCGCTGAAGTTATGGAGAATTTAATGAACAACTTAGAACAAGGTGGTGAAGTTTCTAAGGGGTCACAAGGTTTAGAAGGTGCACAAGCAATGTATGATCAACAACAAATGTTACAGTCGAGGATAGTATAATGTCGATACCAGATTATTTAGAAAATACCGTAAAAAATTATGCTGATCAGGCGGCAGCCGCATATTCATCACCTATTAATACTGATAAATTTACAGGCAGTCAGTTTGTTGCAGGTGAAGATCCATTACAAACACAAGCTATTAACATGGCACAACAAGGTGTCGGTTCTTATCAACCTTATTTAACAGCAGCACAACAACTTGGTAACATGGGTATTGGTCAACTTGGACAAGCTCAAAATACTTTAGGCGGTGTTTACGGTGCTCTTGGTCAAGCAGGATCTGCTTTAGGACAAGCGGGATCTGCTTATGGTGGTATGGGTCAATTTCAAGCTGCTGGTGCTGGAGCAGCACAAGGTGCAGCAAATATAGCAGGTGGTGCAGCAGGCATGACAGGACCAAATGCTTACAAATCTTTTATGTCTCCTTATCAACAACAAGTTATTGATGCAACTTTAGCAGAGTATGACAAACAAGGTGCAGCAGGTGCACAAGCAATTAAAGATCAAGCTGTGTCTTCAGGAAATTTTGGTGGCGGTAGAGAAGGTGCTCAACTTGGAGAGTATCAAGCAAACAGATTAGCTGATAGAGCAGCGTTACAAAGTTCAATGTTACAAGAAGGTTTTGGTCAAGCAAATCAATTAGCACAACAAAACTTTGCTAATCAAGGTGCATTGTTTGGTATGCAACAAGGGTTGGGTAATATGGCATCAAATTTATTTAGTCAACAAGGGCAAATGGGTGCAGCTCAACAATCTTTAGCTAATGCACAATTAAATAGAGGACAAGCTATACAAGGTTTATCTGCAGCTCAAAGAGGAATTTCTGATGCATACGGAGATCAAATTAATCGACAGTTTAATATGGGTAATTTTGCAAGACAAGGTATGGGTCAAGATATTTCTGCACTAGGATCTATGGGTGCAATACGTCAAGGTATGAACCAAGCTCAGTTAACTGCTGAACAAAATAGATTAAGAACAGGTGCTTATGAACCTTACGGAAGATTAACACAATTTGGTAACGTACTAACTGGTTTAGGTGGTGGATATGCTGGACAACAGTATCAAGATCCCGGATCAGGTGGCAGTCCTTTCCAAGCAGCATTAGGAACGGCTACAGGTCTTGCTGGATTGTACGGAAAAATATTTGGATAATTAATTATGAGAACTTTAAATAGACCAATGTTTAGATACGGCGGCCCTATCAAAGAGGGTGTTATGTCGGGGATTAGGGAACCGAAAAAAAATGGTGGTCCTACAGGAACAGGTTTAGTTGGTGACCAAAGATATCCTCAAACAAATGGAAGAGAACATCATGGATTCTTCATACCCCCAGCATTAGCTGTTGGTGCAGGTTTAAATGCTTTAAGAATGGGTGCAATGAGAATGGCACCAAGAGCTATTCAAGGAGTTAGAAATTTTTTTAAAACACAAGTAGGTACAAAATCAATTCCAAAACAAGGACCAACTCTTATAGATAAAGGTAAATTTGTACCAACAAAAAATGTTAGAATACCTTCTTCTGGATCTTACAGTGGTGTTAAGTTTAAACCAGGTAAAAATATAGGAACAGGTACAGCAGAAATGCCTACATACGCACCAAATTATCTAGGAAGAGATCCTTTAGTTAGATTAGTGGGAGGAACTTACAAAGCAGTTACGAGTCCTGCTGCAACAGGGGCTTTATCCAAAGTTGCTAGATTTGCAACATCGCCTTCCTCTATTATAGCAGGTACAGCTTATTATTTATGGCCAGATGGAAAAGAAAGAAAGACTCCACCACCACTAGGAGATAGTGGTAGAGTAGGTACGTCTGGAGCACCAGGTGGCGGGCACCCGGGAATGTTTTTAACTCCTCAAGTTAAAGGTGGTGAACAAGACCCACCACTACCTGAAAAATCTGCAGAAGAACTTAGAAAAGAACAGGTACAAAGATACAGAGATATCATGGATATTAAAGGCATGAATAAAAATGCTGCATACAATTCTTTGATTGCAGCTAGTCAATTAATAAACCAAGAAGGTGATTTCAAAGGTAGTTTAAAAGATGGTAGTTTAATTAGTAAAATTATTGGAGCAACTAGTAAAGCATTTGATAAGCCGGCTCAAACTAAAGATGCTATTGATACATTAATATTAAAAGGTGAGATTGAAAAAGATTTAAACAAAGAAAAGAATGCATTAGAAAACGAATACAAACGATCTGCAATAGCTCTAAACGAAGCTAAAATTGCACAAGACAGTTTAATGGGTGACAGAAAATCATATTTAGAAAAAAATAAAGCATTACCATCGGGTCAGATGTTGGCTGGATTAGCTCGTAATAGAGGTTATAAAGTTGCTGGAATAGAAGATGTAACGGAAGTTAAAAATTGGATGAAAGAAAATGGTGGAGATGAAGTTGATTATTTAAAAGATATAATGACTAAAACAGAAATTGCACCAGGAGTTTACGTTATTAATACAAGATTAATTAAAGTTACTGAAGATAACAAACTACAAGAAGTATAATAGGGGGTATTAATGGCTTCCATATTTGATACACAAAGCGCTTACAAAAACAACAACAACAAAGTAGGTACCATAGAGTCTATGCTATCGGGTGTAGCGTCTGGTCTTATTGCTATACCAAAAGGTTTCTTTTCACTAGGTGCAAGTCTTATGGACTTGGGGGTTAACAGCGGTAAAGCTGCTAGAGTTGAAGCATTTTTTGATGACCTTACAGAATTTGATGAGAAAGCAGAAGCAACAGCTGCTGGAAAAATTACTGAACTGTTAGTTAACATAGGTTTACCAGGAGGTATTGCGTTTAAATCTGCTAGTGGTTTAGCGAAAGCTTCTATGCTTGCAGCTAAAAATAATAAATATGTAAAATTAAATAATCCTGCTCTTGTTAATGCAGCTGATGAAGCATTATCACTTACAGCTAAAGGAAAAAGCAATCAGTTTATAGCTGGTGCGTTGGGCGGTGGTGTTGCGGAAGGTGTGTTTGTTGGTGACGCAGAAAAAGTTGGTACGTTCGGTGATTTAATTGGTGGTCCAACCTCTATCAACAGAGACGGAAAAGATACGGATGCTGTTAGAGATATATTAAATAGAATTAAATTTGGTACGGAAGGTGCATTGTTTACAGGTATTCTTGGTGGTGCAGGTACAGTTATTAAAAAAATAACAAACAGGAACAAGGGATTAGATGTTGCTAATTCAAGGTTAGATGAATGGATAGATAACGTTGCAGCTAAATTTAGAGCACGTAGTGGTAAAACCCCAGAATTATTTAATCTACAACGTGAAGCTTTAGGATTAAGATCACAGGACACTAATGTTGCGCAAAGATTGTCTCGAAATTTAGAAGTAAATATAGATAAAATGTTTCCGTTTTTTAGGAACATAGGAAACAAACAAACTGCAAAACAAAAATCAGAATTTTTAAATGATCTTAATGAAGCTTTGTTATCTGGAGAAGCTAAGATAGATGATGTGACAGGATCAACTACTTATGGTGCAATGGATGAAGCAGCAGTTAAAAAAGTTAAAGACACTATTAATAAATTTGCTACTAACCCTACAATGGCTAAAGAATTAGATGATCAAATTTTAGGAAGTCTCACAACCATGAGAGATAAGTGGGCTGAATTATTTTCTAATTTAGGAGGCACTTTAAGTAAAGAAGATTTAGCAGGTTTTAAAAGTATTTTTGGTAATAAATTTAAAAATTATTTAGGTGCAACATACGACATATTTCAAGATCAAAGTCTTATACCTTTTTTAAGGTATAAACCTGCAGCACAATCAATAGAAAAAGCAAAAAATGTTTTTAAAGAAAGTGCAGAACAAGCGGGTAAACCAATAACAGATTTAGAAGCCGAACAATATGTTGCAGATATTTTAAAACCACAAAACGTAGGGCTACCAAAAGGTATAAGAATGGATAAACCGTCTCAAGCATACTTTACCATACCTGATTTTTTTGTTAACAAAACAGTATTAGATGACGCCGTTCAAGCAAAAGGAAGACTTGGCGGACCTAGAATTAATGTAGAACAACTTGCATCAGAAGCTGATCAAAAAGTATTTAATGAATTATTTGGTAAAAATACAAACCCTATGATTACAATGATAACTGGTATGTCTAAGTTATCGATGATCACTAGACGTAATGTTTTATATAAAGATATTTTTAAAAAAAATGAAGAAGTTATTGCTAATTACATGGCAGCCGCAGATAAAACAACTGTGCCACAACCTATGTTTGCAAGAACAGAAGATGAAGCAAGATTATTTTTTGGTAATTCTGATTACAGGGCTATCGAGCCTGTTGATCAAGCTCAAAGATTGGCGGTATCAACTAATCCTGGTGCTACTACACCTTTTAGTGGTGTTGATAATACCTATTACGCGAGACCTGGAGTTGCTGAGGCCATTGAAGGCACAAGTTTTGCCACAAAAGATAGAGGTAATATTGGTAGACTATATGATAGTTTAGTTTTATATCCTAAAGCTACATCACAGATAGCTAAAACAATTTTATCACCAGTCACACACTTACGTAACTTTGTAAGTGCTGGAGCTTTTGCTGCAGCAAATGGTATTTTACCAGCAGCAGATCCGGGTGCAATCAAACAAGCATATCAAGCATTGCAAACAGGATTAAAAGGTACAAGACAACAAAACGAATTGTATGAAGAGTTGTTGCGTTTAGGAGTTGTAAATCGTAACGTTAGAATTGGTGATATATCTAAACTTATGGAAGACGTAGGATTTGGTTCTAGTATGACGTCCGACAAAGGTATGAGATTATTATTAAAACCTTTATCAAAAATTAAATCAACTGCACAAGATTTATACACAGCTGAAGATGACTTTTGGAAAATATATTCTTGGGCTATAGAAAAAAACAGAATAGAAAAAGCATTTGAAGCACAAGGTATTATTAAAAATACTAATGCATCTATTAAAAGAAACGGTGTACAAATTAAATATGATGATGAGTTTTTAAAACAAGAAGCCGCTGACATTGTTAAAAATAATATACCTAACTATGATTATGTGTCTGATTTTGTTAAAGGTATAAGAAAATTACCTATTGGTAACTTCGTATCTTTCCCTGCAGAAATAGCAAGAACAGGAACTAACATTGTCAGACGAGCTTTAAGAGAAATCAATGAGACTATAGAAATAACTGATGGAACCGGTAAAGTAATTAATACAATTAAACCTCTTCAAGGCATTGGTTATAAAAGATTATTTGGTTTTACAACGACTGTTGCAGCGGTCCCTGCTGGTACTGTAGCAGCATTTCAAGCTTTATACGACGTCACAGACGAGGAAAGAGAGGCTATCCGTAGGTTTGCAGCCCAATGGTCTAAAAATTCTACTCTACTACCTATAAAACAAGCAGATGGTAGCTTTAAATACATAGATTTTAGTCATGCTAATGCATACGACACATTAATTAGACCACTACAAACTGTAGTTAACGCAGTTCAAGACGGTAGAACAGATGAAGATGGTATCATGGATGATTTTGCTAAAGGTCTGTTTACAGCTATGTCAGAATTTGGTCAGCCATTTATATCAGAAGCAATTTGGACTGAAGCTGCATTAGATATTATTGCAAGAGGTGGGAGAACAAGAGATGGTTTTCAAATTTATAATCGAGAAGACACAGACGGTAGTAAAGCGTCTGCAATTTTTAAACATTTAGTAGAAGCACAAATGCCTTTTTCTCTTAAACAATTACAAAGATTAGATAGATCAATAGAATCTAGAGACGTTTTAGTTAAAGGAAAATATGATGAGTATGGTCAAGACTTTGAGTTTGGTGATGAATTTCAGGGATTGTTTGGTTTTAGAGCGGTAAAAGTAAATCCTGAAAGAGCCATGAATTTTAAAGTTGCAGATTTTCAAAAAGGTATAAGAGATTCGCGATCATTATTTACTAGAGTTGCATTAAAAGGTGGTCCTATTGAGCCAAGAGAAATTGTTGATGCATATATAAATGCTAACCGTGCGATGTTTAATGTAAAGAAAAATTTAAAGGGTGACATGGACGCTGCGAGATTATTAAATATTTCAGATGAAAGTTTTAATAATTCATTAGATAGAATATCCGCTACAGAAGTTAATGCTATTGAAAATAATATTTTTAGACCATACGATATCTCTAACGAAGTATATTTATCTTTTGCCGAAAATGCAGATAAGTTGGGTGTAGCCAATCCCTTTGATGCAGCGGCAGATGTTATAGCAGATTTAAGATCAAGTATGATGGACGTAAGTTTAGAACTTCCAGAGTTTCCTGTATTTGAAAATCCACTACTTCCTATTATGCAAGGTGCACCAGGTGGGTCAACATTATTAGGTGGTTCAACACTTAACTTACCTAACATTAATGCAGAAGCTGTGTCAGCACAGGTACAAGGTGGTAATTTTTCTAACATGACAACACAACAAAAATTAGATATACTATTTGGCAGAGGATAATATGGCAAAAAAATCAGCACTACAAAAAATAGAATCACATGAAAAGCTATGCAGAATTATGCAGAAGCAAACGTTTGAACAAATAAAAGAAATGCAAGAACGAATTAAAAGATTAGAATATTGGATTGTTGGTGGTATGGGTGCCGTGCTATTAATTCTACTTACAGATATTACAAAATAAAATTATGCAATTATCACGAAACTTTTCTCTTCAAGAGTTAACTAAGTCAGATACAGCTATACGTAGGGGTATTGATAACGAGCCCAATGCTGATCAAATAGATAAATTAAAAATGCTTTGTGAGAATATTTTACAGCCAGTACGTGATCAATTTGGTAGAGTAAAAGTTACTTCGGGCTATCGTAGCCCTGAGTTGTGTGTTGCCATCGGCAGTTCGATTAGTTCACAACATGCAAAAGCTGAAGCGGTTGATTTTGAATGTATGGGAATTGACAACGCTGAGGTAGCAGACTGGGTTAAAATGAATTGTGAGGTAGATCAATTGATCCTCGAGTACTACACGCCTGGCGAACCTAATAGCGGATGGATACATGCAAGCTACATACCTTTTAATCCAAGACATCAATATTTACGAGCATATCGTGAAGATAAAAAAACTAAATACAAACCTATAATTGGAAAAGCAGTAGATTTAGTTTAGATCCAATCTTTTAATTCTTCACCCATAATCTGACTAGCAATATTAACTTTCTTTTTAAGAGCCTTAACAATTCTAGAGTCAACAGTATTTTCACAATAAATATCTATGTAAGTCATAGGATATTTTTGACCAATACGATCTATCCTTGCTTCTGATTGCTGTCTTTTCTCAAGGTCGTAACCATTAGAATAATATATCATAGTGCTAGCAGCTGTAAGTGTAATACCATAACCGCCGGTCTGTGTAGTGCCTACAAAAAATCTAACCGGTGAATTTGGATCTTGAAATTTTTTTATATTTTCTTGACGATCAGACATAGGAGTTGGACCATAATAATCCACAAAACTATTTTCGCCATATTTTTTAACTATCTCCCGGATTATCCTATTAACATCTCTTTGCCAATGAGCCCAAATAACTATTTTACCTTCTACTTCTTCTAATAAATTCATTAACTCTGATATTCTATTAGAGTCTACATCATGTATGGTGCCATCATCAGCAGTAAAGTGACCACAGGTTATTTGTTGTAGTCTCATAAGCTGTGTCATAACTGTAGCAGTAGTCATCATCTTACCATCCATTTGAGCAAGTGCTAAATTCTTCATCTGTAAATAAAGTTTCTTTTGATCTGGTGTAAGTGTAACCAAACGTTTAATAAATGTTTTTTCTGGCAGATCTAAACAATCATCTTTTAATACACGATAAGAGAATGGTTTTAATTTTTCTGACAACTCTGGTAAGTGTTGATAGCCAGTTACAATCTGTACAGATTTACCACCAAAATTAGCGGTCTTCATAACTGCATATCTAGTTCTAAATGTGTAGTAAGATGTATGACCTAGTAGTTCTTTTTTAAGAAACTCACATTGTTTATATAAATCTAATGGTGATTTAGTTACAGGAGATCCTGTAAGGATTCTTTTGTATCCTGCATACTCACCTAGTGTACATATATGTTTAGTACGTTTCGCATCAGGATTTTTAATTGTAGTAGATTCATCAATAGCCATCATAGTTCTATGACATCTTAAAAATCTAGCTGCAAACTCTACACCTTTTTTAGTAGAGAAAGCTTCTACGTTCATAATTAAAATATGTAAATCTTCTCCAGGTTGAAAAAGT
>Ga0208666_1001031_pt1 | contig 12624 bp, 6 predicted proteins | sample 5B_taG_FD_184078 | JGI IMG/M metagenome (GOLD analysis project Ga0208666, IMG submission 184078) | Marine viral communities from the Subarctic Pacific Ocean - 5B_ETSP_OMZ_AT15132_CsCl metaG (SPAdes) (version 2) | ecosystem: Environmental > Aquatic > Marine > Oceanic | place: Pacific Ocean...
GTTCCATCATCAACGTTAGCAAATGGGTTGTAGTTGTCAGCACCTGGGTTTATACAACCATATATATAAATACAGCTACCATTATTAACAGTAGCGTTAGGATCATAATTTGGTGATATACTATCAGTACATCCAAATATAACAGGATATGGATCACTAACCATTATATCATCAATAGCAATATCACTAGTAAAACTATAACCAGTGACACCTTCAAATGCTATTTTAAAATCATTTGTTATGTTAAAGCTATCTAAAGGTATATATGCTAATTTCCATAAGTTTGCTTGAGGACCAGATATAAAAGCTATTGGTGTCCAAGCAGTATCTTCTACTATAAACACCTCTAGGTCACCCATACCAGCTCCAAACATATGATACCAAAAAGACAATACTTTACCTGGGGTTGCAGACACGTCAAACTCTGGCGTGTACTGTATAAAGTTGTGGTTAGGATAATTAGGTGTTGAAGACTCTATGTAAGAATAAACACCACTACCGGTAGTATGATCACCTACAGGTCCTGTACCGTTTGAAGATGTTGTCCCTTGGTTTAACCACCAATCACCAAAATCATTCATAGTATCTTGTTCTAGCTCTACAAAGTTTTCAAAGTCGTGAACCCAAGGAAAGTTATTTATTTGACCAAAACCTATAAAAGGTAATAATAATAGTATTAATAATAATTTACGCACAATTACATTTTTTACACATTCCTAAACAAACATAACCAAAAGTTATTTTACAAACTAATTTACATATTTTTTCTTTCATATTTTTATCTTTTAAATTTGTGGTCTACCCAACACTTATAATAATACAAACCCATCAACAAACTAACACCTATTATTCCGTCAACCCAATTATCTAAATCCTTGTAACCGTGTGTCTGCCAGATGTCTCCAATTACATCCACTAAAAATCACTCATTATCTGTTCGTCAATAACTCCTTGTAATTCTTTTTTAGTAGCAAGCATTTTAAAACTAAGATCTGCTTGAAATCTTTTTATTTCTTCCCCGTCTTTAAAAATAATAATAGTAGGTACTATAACTATTTTATGTTTCTTTTGTAACTCAGCTTGTTTCATTATATCAACTTTAGCTATATCACAGTCAGAAAGTTTACCTAACCATTCAACTCCATTTGCAGCGTTCCACTCTGCATTAAATTCTGTTACTACTATTTGAGCATTAGTGGTTATACTAAATACCATTAATAGTGTTAGTATTATTTTATTCATATTATCTGTTGAATAGTTTATCTTCTATTTTTTCTATAGATTTTTTAATCTCTTGCACGTCTTCCTGCGTAGTCATAATAGTTTGGCGAATCATCTGATCTTTCATATCAAACTCCATACGCGTAACGTCTGGTGGCGGAGCAATTGGTAGTTCTTTAGCTTCAGCTATATCAGCTTGAAGAGCAAACCACATCCCTATAATTGTAGCCATAGCAAAACCTATTGCTATTAAAGTTTTTATACTAACTTGAAAGCCAGTGTCTTCATTTAATTCTTTTCCCATTGTTTAGCGTTTACCACCATGATATTCTACAGCATGGCCTTCTGTTATTAATAATTGATTTACGTTTACCATTGTTGGTGAGCTTTCGTTGCTAACATGCAACTGTCCTAACACTCTACCGTACTTACCGACGCCATGTGAATCAAGATGTATTTCACTAGCTTCTTCTAATATTTCTTTTAATCTAGCTTTAGCAGCTAAACCCCTTTTTTTCTCTTCAAGATCTCTTGTTCTAGACTCTGGAGTATTAATACCTACAAACCTAATACGCTTTTTTGTGTTTATGTCAAAGCCTAAATCTATATAGCAGTCTATAGTGTCTCCGTCTATAATTCTATCAAGCTTTATTTTGTATTGATACATAGTTAAAAGATTACGTAATTTACGCCAAATTTAAAGTCATACCACTCTCTATTCCAGTATTTATTGTACTTACCCTCTACAAATGTACCTAAGTGCTTATTTACTTTGTAGCCAAGTATAATTCCACCGTTATAATCTAGCCATTGATTACCCTCGTATTCGTGATAAGAGTAATCGCTACCCTCGTCTAAATGATATGGCATTAAGTTTGCCCAAGCGTGTGACCAAAATGATTTAGTATAGCGATAATAATCAAAACCCAAAACTATAGAATGCTGTATTATTTGATCTAGCTCGTTACGTTTTTTCTGCGTGTAATCTGATAGCACTGTAGGTATAACAACCTCCTCCCAAACCTCTTTGCTTGTGGCAACGAGTTCTCCATCTGGAGAAAAATACTCACTAGCAGCTACATTGACATTATAGCCTTCTTGTAGTGCTAGGTAAGTGTAATGTATATTGCCATTGCTGAGCATCCACTCTTCCAAAGGGTCATACCCATAAGGTTCGGATAGCCTTTGTACTAGTCCAGCGTTAAAGGACAATTTGTCATTAACTTTATATCTATATCTTTCTGATGTTTCAAAGTATTTAATATCAGCAAAACCATCTTCTAAGTACTCACCTTTTAATATATACTTGTCATCTACAAATCTTATGAAGTGATGCTGATCTAAATATTCATTACCTTGTTGTCTCTTGTAATCTACTTCAAATAAAAATTCTAATCCACGCACTTTACCTACGTTAGCACCATCAGACCAAGACTCTTCTGTACCATCGTAAAAAGTATTAGCTCTGTTTTCATAATTAAACCTTGCGATCTTACGTATACCAAGAGCTAAGTTATAATCATATGGCGTTTGTACTGTCGATGTTTCTAAACCATTAGTTACAGAAAATACATCTACATCAGATATAGAAGTACCACCATTAGCTGCAGCATAAAATGTAGCAAACTTAAAATACTTTTTAAAGTTTTGTGAACAACACTCTTTTGGCGCTGCACAAGCTGTCAATGCTATACATATTATTATGATTAGTTTTTTCATTCTTTTATTTTAATTGTTATATCGTGTGGCGCATATTCATTACCACCAAAATATGGGTACAAATAATACCTTCTTATTAATCCCCAATTACCTTCAGGTCTTCTACGTACAAGTGTAGTATCGTTATCTATTACTATTACATAATAAAATGTTTTTATATCAATACTAGCATTATAAATTACATCTGTATCTATAGTTCTTATTGTTGCAGCGCTATGTCTACCTTCTTCATGTCTTAACCAGCAAAGCTCTAACTCACCATCTATATATCTCCAACCAAGGCGTATTGAATACTTTTGATGCCTAACGCCAAAATCACTCATACCGTATATTTTGTTTACATCATGTTGGTTTTCTGCTATTTCAGTTTCGTATATAGCAGATTCATCTAGCATAAACTTAAATTCTATTTTAGAATTTACCGGGTGGTTTATAAAACTACCTGAACTATGCTCACCAGCTGGTATTGTATAAACTCTAAAGCCAAGATCATCAACTTCTTTTGTACATGAAATTAATAAAAGAAGTATCAGAAGTTTTTTCATTTTACCGCAATATTTTTCTTTTTCTTTTTTTCTTTGATTTTAAAGCTTCTATCTTTTCGTTTTTAATATTGAGATTGTACTGACTCCAACCTAAAAACATTAAAGTTCTTTCCCAAGCCGCATGCTCGTTGTTAAGTGCCTGCCTTACATTTTGAGTTTTATTATATAACCTGTTAAGAGGTAAATTAGTAAAACCTTCTACATAGTTAGTTGCCGCCGACCATTGTGGATTGTCAATATCAAAATTATTCATTTGAGCCATTACTTTTTTATTGTAATTTAAAGTTTTTTCAGCGTTTACAATTTTTCTAGCTTTAATGCCTAATACAGGTGAAAAGTTTAAAGCCTCAACTAAAACAGCACTTTCATCTGGATTATAATTAACATCTCTTTGTCTAGCGTATGCAATAGCCGTGTTTTTTAAAGTAGAAAGAATTGCACCAAACATACCAGTTCCTCTTAAAACAGAGTCAATACTACCGTTTATTAACCTTTCGCGTTTCTTCAAAAACAAATTGTTAACATCTTCCTCGTCGTCATCAAACATCATTGCAAACATAGCTGTTTGTAAAGTATAGAATATTAAGTTTTGTATTGCAAGGTAATAAGTAATTCTAGCAGCGTTAGAAATATCACTTTGCATTTGTGTAGTATTAGGTTTTGTTATTCTTCTATTTTTAATATCTAAAAACGCTTTTTTAGCCAACCTGTTGAACTGCGAAGTTACGTTCTGAAAGTTTAATATAACTTTACCAATAATAGATGCTTGTTGTTTAGAAACCATATCAGGTCTTGCAGACTGTTGCGTTGACTGTGTTATGTCTTGAAAGTCTGTAAATGCTTTTGCCTCAGCTTCTTTTTTACTTAAACCTTGGCTTAAGTAAGTATTAATTCTATTTCTATAATATGTAGCGCCACCAGTTGCGATTGCAATATTATCACCAATTTGTGTAGGTAAAAAACCTAATTCTAGCAACTTAGATATTAAAAATCTGTGAGGATTTTTAGATTTACGCATCTCAGCAGCAAGCTCAGCGCCGTTAACATCAGTCATGATACCACCCCTTCTTTGTTTTAACATATCAGAGTTAAATATAAAACCCCAATCGTCCCAATATTGTTTTTGGTTAGCAAAAGCTTTTGCAGCCGCGTACACATTATTATCGGCAAAGTTAATATAGTTTACTATAGACATTTGTTGTAGCAAAGAAGACCTTACGTTAAAAAACATGACAGACCCAACAGATCCGTTAACCCAGTTCATAAGCCTATTAACCATACCACTTTGACCAGTAGGTTTGTTTCTACCAGTTTTAATTCTATAAAGCATGTCTTCTAAAGCCTCTCTCATGCCTTTGCCGTAACCAGCTTCTATTTTATTTAAATTTTCTGTAGAAAATATTGCGTCAGCATTTTTAATAAACTCTTGAAAAAACTGAGCTCTACCAATTCTACCCGTAGCATCGTCTAAATCCATACGTATATCACCACTATCCCAGCCATCTGTAGGGTCAACATACTTTTCTTGTTTTGATATAGTATTTATAGCTTCTGCATAGCTTTTTAAGTTTAGATCAGAATTAACTAGCTCGACTAAAGCTTTTTGATCTGTTTCACTTAATCCTGGTATATCATACCCATGTTTATCCCACAAATACACTCTTACAGCGTCTTGATACACAAAGTCACCATCAGGAGTTTTTTGATTAAGCATTTTTTTAACATTAGACATTTGCTTGTTTAAGTTTTTATAATCAGTTGCTACTGATTGCCTAGCTGTATCATACTCTCTGTTAGCTCTGTTTAAAGGTCTAATTAAAGCTTCTTCAAAAAAGTCTCTGTGTTTATTGCCCAAAACTCCTTTACCCATAAAGTTATACAATAAACCTACAAAGTCTTCGTGTGATGGCGGTATAAATAATCTAAACTTACCTTTACCAGCGCCACGTTTTCTAGCCTTTATAAAACCAAATCTTTTTTTAGCGTCGATACCAGAAACATCTTCTAATATTTGATTAAACTTTTCGCTTAAACCTTCGCTAAAGTTTATTTTAGCTTGTACAACTTTTGATTTTATATCTAATTGCTCTAACACGTTTTTAACTGCTTTGACATTTGGCAGAGCATCATCTACAAAGTACATGTCGTTATAACCTTCTGCAAATTTATTTAACATCCAAAGAGCTTTTGCTTCACCAGTACTATTACCTAGACCAGTTATGTTTTCTAAAGGTATATTTATACCTTCACTTTTTAAGTACTCGTGTATTGCTTGTTGGCTTTCAGGTGCTCTTGCAGTTAATATAAATACGTTTTCAGGACCAAACTTTTTTATTTGGTTTTTCATTTTTTGCATTAATGGTCCTGGTTTTCCATCAGTAACTTTATTAAAATCTGTAAAGTCCATTTTCCAGCCTTGTTGTAAAAGTTCGTCGCCAACAAAAGGCCATTTGTCAGAAGCTATACGTTTTGTTTCGCCATCTTTTGTTGCTATAACGTAGTTTTGACTTACACCTACTGTTTCATCAAAATCAAAAGCACTCATACCTCTTGCCTTTGTGTTTTTATTATAACCTCTTGCGTTTGTAGTTGCTTCAGAAAAAAGCTCTCTTTGTTGTATTTGAGTGTCTAAAGCTTTGTTAGCCCCTTTGTTGTTTACATTAAACATTTCTGCAAAAGTTGTTTTACCGTCTAAACCTACTATTGAGTTAGGGTCAATACCAACACCATCTGCGTTAAAAACTATTTCGTTAAAGTATCTTTCCCACCAACTGTTATCAAGAACACTCCAATCATCTGGCATACGCTTTTGTAAACTATACCCTCTAGCTGTTCTTGCTTTAGTCAGCTTCTTGTCCATAGCTTTGTCTAAAACTATTAACTTGTAGTTTTTAATAACAAGATCATAAGCAACCTCAAAAGAATCAACACGTTCATCTAATATGCTATTCATTAAGTATAAATAAGCGGCTGTAGCAGGCATAGCATGTTCAAATTCTATTTTATCACCTGTTATTTTTAAAGAGTAACCAGCTATTTGAGCGCCAAGCCTTTGCCAAGATTTTTTATCGTTTGCAGTAAGTTTTAAATAACTACCTACAGCTCTAACAGTTTCGCCAGTTTCATCTTGAGTTATAGCAGTGTTAAAACGCTCCCACATAACTCTGTGTATTAAAGCTATGTCTTTGTTCCACTTGTTTATTCTTTTTGTGTCTGCAAGTTTTGTTCTAAAAGTTTTCTTAGTACCAAATATTGTTCCGTAATTTTTAACAATATCCCAGTTTGCTTTTTGTACTACTTTGCCTTTTTCGTTTTTAATTTCAACTGGTTTACCAAACACGCTGTCATCAGTGTTTTGAGCAAGTGTTCTAACGTCGTTTCTAAACTTGTTATAAGCTTCAGCAGCTTCTTTGCTATAGTCAGGATTTCTAGTACCGTCCTTTTTAAACTCACTCATACTAACACCGTAGTTTTTGTTACTACCAGTAAACACATCAATACCGTCTTTTATCCAAAACTCTTTTGGCATATGTGGAAATAAATGAACAGGCATTGATTCTAAAAATTGTTTTCTACCAGCGTCAGTTTTTAAATTATAAGTTTTACCTTGACCTCTAGCTTGTAGAACATTGTCTATACCTTTTTCTTCTAGCTCAAGAGTGTTTTTTACCATTAAGCCATCAACTTCTGTAAACGCCTCACTAAAAGCAGCTTTGCCCTGTGCGGTTGTAATATTTGCTATTTCTTGCGCTTTTATTTTTTCACCTCCACGTCGAGCTAACGGAGGAAAAGCATCTAGTTTTCTTTGAGCGCCAGCCAGTGTTACACCTATTGACAAAGCTTTTGCATTACTTTTTAAAAATTGACCAATATCTCTATTATACACGTTTGGCTCGTTTTTAGGTGTTATACCTAAATCTTTTTTAAACTTTTCAACAGTGTCAGGCGTAGGATTTCTAAACTGTGGTTTTAATATTTTAACAGATGTTTGGGTTGATAAGCCTAAGCTTCTACCGCCTGGTGAAGTTTCAGCGTCTTTTTTAGTAGCACGATCTGCACTAGTAGCCTTTGGATCTGTATAGTCCTCGTAAAAATAATCCATTACTAAACCTTTTAGACCAATAGCCCTACCATATATTTCCCTTGATACATCTATGTTTTCACCAATTTTATTTATATCAGCTGTTTTTCTAGTAACATTTAGCAGTGGTAAAGTTTTTATAAACTTACTAGCGTTTTCGCCAGCGTTAAAAACTCTTTGTATGCTTTGAGCTTCAGCAGGTATAGGCATACCTTCTTTGTATTTTGTAACTAAAGATAAGTTAGCGCCACCTTTCATAATTTTATCAGCAGCTATATCAAATATAATCTCACCAACTTGACCAGCGTTGTTGTCAATTACCTCTTTAAAGCTATCACCTTCTTTTACTTTTATTTTAGATTTTATATTATCAGACTTTGTAGATACAATACTAAAGTCATCAAACATATCTATTTTTTGTACAAAAGTTTCTTGTGTGTTTGAAGTGTCGTTTACGTCACCGGCAACGTCTTTTATATTTGAATCATCAAGCTTAACGCTGTCACGAATACTTAGTATTTTAGCCTCTTCGTATATAGTATCATCTTTAGGTGCTATATTTGCAGTTACAAATGTAGAAAACTTACCTTTTCCAGGCACATATCTTTTTATAAGACCAGGTAAGTAAACAGACAAAGCAGACACAACGTTTTTTCTAGGTATATCACCAACTCTATCATCAAATCTCATAGCAGTTAGAGCTAATAAATTATATTGAGCTAGTAATTCCGCGTAATCTTTTCTATACTGAGGATTATCTTTAAAATTAGGAAGTTTACTAAGTTTTTTAATTTGTCTTATTAACTTCTCAGGTGTTCTTTGTGTATCTTCAGAAAACACTGCGTCACCTTCAGGTGTTGTACCAGCAACTATTAAGTTGTTTTCTCTTACGCCTTTTCTAAAACTAGCAATGTAAGCGCTTATGTCTGCAGCATTATTAAACTTAAAATACATAGGCTGTTTACCATTATGATACTTGTTAATAGCTTCATTAAGTAAAAGCTTTAGTGAAACAATAAAACTAGTGTTTTCTTTTACTAAACCAGCATCTTGAAGCTCTGCTAATATAGGCGTTAGCTCTGCTAAGTATGTTTTATCACCTTTGCTTTTGTAAACATTTAACCTGTTTAATATTCTATTGTATGCTTGCTTGTCTTCAACTTGCTCTAACAAAAGCTCTATGTCTTTAGTTAATTCTTCGTTTAAACCACGAGTTTCAATATCTTCAAATAATTTTATTCTAGCGTCGTTTAGATGCGTTAGTTCGTGAAACACAGCAAAAGCCATAGTAGATTTGTCATAGCTAGTAGGCGCGTTAATTATATTGTTTACTACATTTTGTTCAACAACAATTATATCGTTACCAAAATAACTAGCGTTAGCCCTTCTGTCTCTAAAACCAGCCATGTATTTTTCTATTTGTTCTTGCGATGCACCTTTTTCTTTCAACAAAGCTTCTGCATCTTCAAAAGTTTCTGCTTTTAACACGCTACCTTCTAAGCCTAAAACCATTGATAAACTTTCGTAAAATTTACCAAAGAAAAAATAATCTTCTGCTTTAATGTTTTTAGTATCTACATTAATTCTTTCTGCAAGATCATTAAATTTTTCTTTTTGATCTTTACTAGGCTTGTCTCTTAAGCTAGTTATCTCTTGATCAATATCGTCAATTTGCTGTTGTATAATTTTTACATCATTAGCAATGGTCTGGTTGTATTTTTGACCAGATTGAGCCGCTCCTATTTGTTGTGCTTTTTTTCTTAGATCACGTTTTTTTCTTTGAGCTTCAAACAGTGCGAATATATCTTGGTTGTCCATGTTAGAAACATCAGCAAAAACAGCAGCATCTTGAACTTGAGCTTCTCTTAAAATTCTCATCAGCTCACTTTCTAAATAAACTTCTAAATCTGTTTTTTCAATATTAGGACCTTTGTACAAAGTTTGTAGTTGAGCAGATATTTCTGCAAACTCTTTAGTTCTTTTTTGATTTGCATTTATCTCTTGTCTTGTAGATATATCACTTCTAACTGAGTTTACTACGTTACCAGCAACAGAAGGTCCTTGAATAGCCATTGTAGAAAACAGAACGTTCATATTAAAGTCAGCATCAATGCCTTCAATTAAAGATTTGTTTTCGCCTAACACGCCGTAGTCAACTAAGTTATGCCCTACTTGAGTAAAAGCCTCTTCAATATATTCTATACCTGTGTTGTAACCAAATCCACCAGCGCCTTTTAAAGCGTTACCTATAGTAACACCAGCCACATCACTTTTACTTAACAAAGCTAGTTTTTGCACGTAACTCATTGTACCAAATTTCTCTGCATAAGCAGCAATACCACCGTACATAATAGAACTAAAAGCTTTTTGAAGCTCTGTATAGTTTAATTGATTTTGAGCAAGTTCTATTTGTTTTAAAATAGATATTCTTTCGTCTACAGTAGTTGCTTTTGTTAACTCACTATTGTAAAAGTTTATATTTTCTTGTGCGTTTTTTTGGCTTATTTCCATTTCAGAAAGCTTAGAACCACCTTCTAATCCAAAAAATAATCTAGTAAGATACTTTGTTGCTGGGGCCACAACAGCTTTACCACCAAGCTTTATAACACCACCGTATGTAAGCGCAGATCCAATGCTAAATATATTATTTGCAAACAACTGGTTTGCTGCATCGCCAAAATTAGCGCCTGGCCCAGAGAATTTTACATCTTCCCATTTTATATTTAAAGGTCTTGCAGCCTCTGTGTGTTTGTTTAAGCTTTCTTGATAATCTATAACATCGTTATGTATGTTTCCAAAAAGCTCTATATCTAAATCTTCTTTAAGCCCAGCAAAATTTGTACCGTAGTTAAATAAAAACTCAGGTATTTCTTCTAAATAATCACCAGCTTTAATAGCTAAACCAGCCATATCAACCAAACCTTTTTCTATAGATAACAAAGCACCACCACTAAAAGTATAATCAAGTGCAAATGCTTGTGCTAAAAATTGAGAGTCATCTAGCTTGGAAGTTGTTTCTAAAAAGTTTTGCGAAGTTAAATCTATTGACTCTGCAACTAGCCTTTGATTTGAAAGAGCAGTTCTATACTCAGTCATTATGTTTTCATAAGAACCATAAAGCTCTAAAGCTTTAGACTTGTCCTCAGCAGAAGAATTTGCATTTATATTTAAATCTGTTATTTGATTAACTAAATTTTCTACATCAGGCACGTATTGCTCAACAACAGTTTTATTAAACTCGTCACTTGTTGTTTTATAATTGTTTCTAAGCGTGATTATTTCATCTCTTTTAAAACTTAGATAATTTTGCAAAACAGTGTTTGACTTTCCTTGTCCTTTGTATATTTGAGTTTTAAGCTCAAACTTTTCTTTATCTTCTGTAGACCTACCATACATAGGTGTGCCTCTTTTTTTCATAGGCTCACTAGGGTCTGCAAAATCACTAGGGTATAGTATTTTTCTATCTTCAGTTAAAGCGTTTTTATATTCATCTATCCACAAAACACCTGTTTTAGGGTTTACTGCGGCAGGATCAATGTCATCATATACGCCTTCATCAAGATCTGCAGCAGCTACTTTTCTTATTTCATTATTATCAATTCCTGCAATATATAATTGTACTTTTTTCTTTTGTTCTTGTTTTATAGCGTCTTGAAGCATAGAGTTGCTTACCAAGTTTAAATCAAAATTACCTGTTTCTTGGTAGTTCTTATAGCTTTCGTATTTAGGTATATCAGGACCAATGTAAGACTGTGAAGTAAAGGGTGTTTGAGTTACTTCAGAAAAATAGTTTTTAATGTCAGTATCTAGACTGTTTTCATACTTGTCTTTGTCTTTTCTAAAATCAAACAAAGGAGTACCAGCCATTTTTTGACTACTCTTTTTTCTTTTCATGCCTGACAAGTCAAAATATTTATCTGCTAAATTTTTACTTACTTCAGAACTGTTTTTATTTATACTATTTTTAATTGTATAAGCGCTAGCAGTTGCCTCTTCAGGTGTTTTTGGTTTGTATATAATTTTTGGTTCTACTTTTTTTATTCCAAACTCTTCAATATATTTAGGTACACTCAAATTAGATTTTTGAGCAGCCTCAATTACTTTTTGTTCTTCATAAATATCGTTTCCAAACTTATACTGCGGCATATTATTCTTCTTTTTTCTTTTTAACTGGCAACTCGTTATTCTCAAAAGCATCTACTATTTGCTTGTTATTTCCAAGTCTATATTTTAAAGCGTCATTACTTCCGTCTTTGTAATTATAGTTTTGTCCTTCAGCACCAGTTACAGGCTCAAATTCTCCATTAGCATCCCAAACCCATTGATTGTTTAAGAACTTAAACCTAGTACCATCTACAGTGAAAGTTGTGTAATCTTTAATACCTTCAACTATTTTAGGTATTTGTTTTGGTTTTAAATAAACAGCAGTGTTGTCTGTTCCTGTCCAATCTAGCTTTACACTACCACCTTCGCCTTCTTCACCTTCCGTGTTTAAGTGTTTATCTTCAACAATATCAAAAAGCCAGCTTTTTAAATCAGTTTCTAATTCTGAAGCGTTGTTAAAGCTGTAAGCATCAGCAAGTAAGTTTTCTTTTATTTGTTCTAACGTAGAAGGGTCTTTATCTGGATTTAACCTTACAAGCTCTTCGTTGTTAAGTTTTAATATAAGTTTTGACTGGCTTTGCGTATAAGAACCTAAGTCACCATATGAAAAGTCATAAGCAAAACTACGTACATCATCTAAGCTATTTGCTTTTAATTTATCAATTATAGAATTAATTTCTGTTTTAACAGAGTTTTCATCAAAAGGCTCGTTGTTTTTAGCAGACTTTTCACCGTATTTTTCAACTATAGATAAAAAATTATCAGAAGACTTAACCAAGTCTTTACTTTTACCTTTATAGCCAAGTAAAATATCATCAATGTTAATATTTTTTTCTAACTCATCGTCATAAAAATATATACCATCATTTGTGAAAGTTATACTTTCATTCAAAGTACCAGTTTGTGAGTTTGTTACAATATCAAGAAGTCTGTTGTTAGCCTCGCTACCAATAC
>Ga0208666_1001035_pt1 | contig 12605 bp, 8 predicted proteins | sample 5B_taG_FD_184078 | JGI IMG/M metagenome (GOLD analysis project Ga0208666, IMG submission 184078) | Marine viral communities from the Subarctic Pacific Ocean - 5B_ETSP_OMZ_AT15132_CsCl metaG (SPAdes) (version 2) | ecosystem: Environmental > Aquatic > Marine > Oceanic | place: Pacific Ocean...
GAAAAGACTATAGTATCTTTTTTGAAGAATTAAATCGGTGGGGAGTTGAATCACCCCCTAAACTAGGAACAATTGGTTTATGTCATAGCGAAGATGATTCCTATGGTATGGCTGCTTATTACGAGGACGGATGGCTGAGTTACCGAAGAACATTAGAAAGCCAGGTGGTGCTTTGGTCTCCGCTAGAAGCCCTTTCACTCGCAGGGTGTTACTTCCAACGGAAGCCGATCTCTGCAACCTTCTTGGATTAACAGAAGAAGAATATTTTCAATTTTTAGAAGGTGTAGCAGCAAAGGTAAAAGAAAGACCAGAAGCTTATGGAGTTGTTCCCAGTGTTTATGCAAGTGGAGTTGAACTTTATATTGCTGGACAGGGATTGACAGTTTTAGGTCAAATTGTTGTTGGTGTTTCTTTAAGTGTTGCTGCATATCTTTTAACACCCAAACCCCCAAGCATGAAGCAAGGGACAAACGAGAGAACTGCTGACAAGGCAGGTCTTAAGCGTTTTGCTCCTCAATTTAGTTTTAATAGCGTTCAAGATTTAGCAAATTTAGGTGATTTAATTCCTCTTGTTTTTGCAAATAGAGATCAAAATTCTAATGGTGGGATAAGAGTCAATTCACAATTGATGTGGTCACAGCTTGTTAGCTTGGGCAGTTATCAACAATTAAAATTACTTGGTTTATTTTCTTTAGGTGAAATAGAAAAAAGACCAGATTTTGAAGGATTCGCAATAGGAGATTTATTAATTAATAACTATCATGCTAAAAAGATTTATAAACTTAATTACTTAAATGATGATGATGGGCCAGAAGGCGAAAATATTCCTTTCTTAAGAGCAGGAGGAATTATTCCTAATAATATTTTTAAAATAGATGATGAAAGATATTTTTCAGGAACAAGAAACCCAACAACACAGGCAACTTTTGGATTAAGTAATCCAATGCCTAATATGACTTATTATAAATTATCTTATGAATTAGTTAGAACTTCTAGCAATCCTGATACTGACGAAGAAAGACCAGCAGGAAGAATAACTCTTAAAAAAAGAAGAAAACTGCTTGGATCGTGGCCTGTAAGAGCAGGTTTCAAAAGTGGTGGTGATGCTCTTCAAAGAAGTGGCGATAAAGATTTAGCGAAAGGAGATATTATTGAATATCAAATATTAGGTAGTGGAGATTTAGATGAGAATTTATATGAAGGAATTGGTTATCAACAAAATATAGAAACTTTAGAGTTAACAATGGAACCGCATGGACTTGAGGACGTTAACGCTGCTGTAAAAACAATCAGAGAAACCACTGATTCTGCTATTACAGAAGATGAGCAATATATGGCGGGTACAACTTTAGTTAATTGTTTTCAGATTAACGAATCAGACCAACAATGGGATGGTATCCCTTGGTCTGGTACGTTTCATAGGCATTATTATTTTGAAGTACTAGAAGAAGGTCGATACCATGCAAGTCCTTCGGAAAGATTAGATGGCAACCATACAAGCAATCCCAATTGGGATACAAATGGTAAATTTTTTACTGTTAGACCAACTCGATTAGATAGGGATGATCACTTTTATTATGAGCAAATTTATAATGAATTGTATGAACCACATATAAGGTATGCACTACAAAAAGCAACTTTAGGAACAATCTCTAATAATAGGAAATGTGATATTACTGAAATAGGAATTAAGTCAAAAGTTTACAAACAAATGACTTTTGCAAATGTAAACAGCAAGCCTGAAGAAGATAAAATTTATGAGGTTTTTGATAATAAATCTACTTTAACTTTAGGACAAGTGAATAAATATATTACTAGATTTAGTTTCTTTAAGTTACAAGTAAAAATTGATAATGTATGGACATGGTTACAACCTGACACTACAAGTTATGCAAATCATTCTGGTTTGTTTTGTGTTAAAGGTAATACTCCTGAATTTCAATATAACTATATAAGAATAGATCACCCTGGTAGAGAAGAATATGAGTTTAGATTTTTTCCTTGGCCTGGTAATGATGTAATAAAAGATGTAATTGCTCTTGAAAACAAACCAACCTCTCCAAAAGTTAGAGTGTGTTTATTAAATGCAAATAAAGCAACTAATGTTGGTGAATTAGAGCAGTTTTCATCCAATACTTTTACTGTTAGATTTGCAGGAAAAAGAAATTATGCTTTAACTAAAAGTATTTTAAGTAATCCAGAATGGAATTTAGGACATCCAAGTAAGAATTTAGTAGCAGGATCTTCTAGTACAGTTATTGGTTTTAATAAATTTCATGTAGCTAATTATGATAATCCTTCTGCATCTAATCTTCCTACAACAACTCAAAGTAAACAAAGATGGGTAAAAGCTTCTCATCGAGATTATGGAACTATTACTGATGGAGTTTCTAGGCCATTTGAAGGCCCATACCATGACACAATTATTGTTCGTTTTGATAACTATCCAAGGGCTGGAAGAATCACATGGAGTTTATACATTAACCCAAGCGATGTAACTACAGGAACTCAAGGATATGATGGCAACGCTTATTGGGGTTCTTTAGAAACAGGAAGTAATGTCGATGCTGTTCTTAATACTCCAGCAACAGAATTTCATTATAATTACGGAACAAATGGAAAAATATATGGAGGAAAATTTCAACCTGTTTTAGTGGGAGGACAAAATCCTTTTGGAATAAGCAATTGGTATTACGTTAAAAAGTCAGAACAGTTTGGAACAATAGCAACTCCTGTAATTAACTTGTCGTCTTTATCTCTTGTAAATCAAAGTGTTTCAAACACTGGAGATGATGGTGATCCTTTGGCTTCTGGTTTGACAATTAGTTTAAAAGTATGGACAAATTTAGACGCTTCAGGAAATGTTCAAACGGGAAATAATTTAAGATGGTACGCACTTTGGGATTTGGTTGATCCAGGTTCAGACTATGAAAATGGAGATAAGGTTAGAATCCCTGCTCAAACTTATACTGGTCCTAATGGCACTCAATTTAATTTTTCAAGTCAACAATTAATTTTAGAAGTTGAATCAAGCGAACGAGCTTATAGCGATGATATTGAACATAAATTAAATGTATATGATGCTGCCGCTGATTTTTGGAAATATGAAGGAGATCAATCTAGTCATTTAGAAGGCCCAGAGCATCAGATAACGTATGTAAATGAAATAATAAAAGATACAGAAGATCAAGCAACATACGAAAACTTAGCTTATGCAGGATTAAGAGTTAATAGTTCAAAAGAATGGACAAACTTTAGTCAGTTTTCTGCTTACTTTAAAAAAGGAATTAAAGTAAAAAGTTTATTAGGTGGAGTTGATAGAGCTACATCTTTATTTCCTGAAATTGCTTATGCGTTATTAACAGATGAAAAACTTGGTGCTGGTGCTGTCATTAATGTTGATTCTGTAAACGAGACAAATATGACTATTGCAGCTAATTTTTGCAAAGCAAATAGTTTTTTCTGGGACGGAGTTATTTCAAATAAAGTTAATTTAAGAGAATTTATTTTCGAGCAAGGAACACATTGTTTATTAGATTTTACAATTGTCGGAGGACAATTTAGTTTATATCCTTCTGTTCCTTTTGATGAAAATACTTATGAAATGAAGAATGATAAAGATGTTGTTATTAAAGCGATGTTTACCGATGGCAATATTAAAGATTTACAAGTAGCTTTTCTTGCTCCAGAAGATAGACAAACTTTTAAAGCAAATGTTATTTATAGAGATGAAAAAGAAAACGGATTTCCAGAAAACAATTCTATAGTTGTACGTTTTCATGGAACAGAATATAACGACGATCCATTAGAAACTTTTGATTTAAGTGGTTTTTGTACTAGCAGCAAACATGCAAAAACTTTTGGGAAATATATTTTAGCAACAAGAAAATTCGTCGATCATACAATTACATTTAAGACGGCTCCTCATTTTATTAATGGTGTTCAACCTGGAGACTACATAAGAGTATTTTCAACAACTCAACATGTTCAACGATTTAATAACGGTGCGATTCTTGATGATGGAACGGTTGTTAGTAAAGATACGATTAGTGGAAGCAAGACATTTTATTATTGGAATCCTTCTGAAGAAGTAGTAAAAGAAGCTACTGAAAATTTTTCCAACCCATTACCTGCTACCTATAGAGGTTCTTTATTTACGATTAAAGAATCTGAAGCTTCTGATCAATGCTACAAGGTTGAAAGTATTACGTTTGGAGAAGATGGATTAATCGAACTTTCTGGATCGTATGCAGAATTAGATGGAAATAAACTAGCTATGTTGCAAAGATGGGATGATACTGATGTAAATAATCCCTTGTTTGATTATGACTTGGAGTAACTAATGGCAACAGCACAACCATTTCCTACTGTTAAACCAACTTCCAGAAGTTATAACCCTGGAACCTATCCAAGTACCACATTTGAATCGTTAGATGGTACAAAGACACATCTTCGTTTTGGTAATAAACGAGTTAATGCAACTTTGACTCTTGGTTTTTCAAATATTACTGATGCTGAAGCAGCTTTAATTCTTGAAAATTATGAGGATGTTAATTCTACTTGGGATTACGTGACTTTTACTTTTACTGATGGTGTTGCTGGTGTATCTGATAGCAAGGAAGTTGATGGTCAAACAAATCCTGCTAGTAGTCTTCAATCTTTAGTAAAAGAAGGTGGTGCTGGACTTTTATGGCGTTATTCTGGGCCTCCTTCTGTTACAAGTACCTTTAAAGGAATGAGTAATGTTAGCTGTAGTTTTGTTGCTTGCTTGGATGCACCCATATAATAAGAACAACGTTTTAATTTAAGGTTGTGGGTTTTTATTCTGGACGTGATGGAGAACTCTACATAGCGGGTTCAGACACTAAAGCAGCCAAGGTTCAGTCTTGGTCTTTTTCTAGTTCAATGGCTGTTTTAGAAACAACCTCACTAGGAGATACAGATAGAACTTTAAAGGCAGGGGTAAGAAGTTATTCAGGTAGTTGCCGTTTGTTTTATTACGTTGCTAGTCCTGCTTCTGGTGCGGATTCAAACTTAAACGCAATCTTAACCAATGCGATCAAGACAGGCGATACAGCAGGTGATGGTGAAAATGATGCTTCACCTGAGATTGTGTTAAAGCTGCGAATGACTACAGGATCTTCAGATATTCGAGATATTCAATTTTCTGTTTTTATTACAGGTGTTTCGATGAATACCGCAGTAGGAGAAGTTGCTTCTGCTGATATTAGTTGGGAAGCTAATGGTGCTCCTTATGGCAACACAACTTTGGTTGATTAATGAGCGTTTACTTTGGACAATCTGGACAAATTGCCCTGAAAAGGGATGCGTTGAATAGTGCTATTCAGACAACGTTAGATCTTTATGATGTTAATACAAGCAGCAAAAGATTTAGTCTTGATCACAGTACTGGTTCGTTAATTACAGGAGATGAAGTAGAAATAAAAACTGCTGACGGTTCAACTCTTGAACTTGTTGATGGACATAGTTACCCAGATGGGAAGTGGTTTATCAATATTGATCCTGTTGGCGGTATTCGTTTATTTAGTACATTTGCAGCAGCCATAGAAGGTTTACAAGCAAATGCTTTAACTCTTGTAGCTCCTAGTGCATCAAAAGATGTTGTTCTTACAACGAAAAACGATAACTTTAGGCATTTAGCAAAGGTTAGAGATTTTGAAATGACAACGAGTAGAGAGCAAATTGATTTAACAAATCTTGGAGATGAATTTAGAAATCAATATGAAGCTGGATTAATTAGTGGTCAAGGCTCAATGAATTGTATTTGGGAGCATAGTTATGAGTCAGAAGATCGTGCAAATAATTATGGAACCGATCCAGAATTTCCTTTTTATCTTGCTCAATTAGTGGTTCGTACTCAGCAAGGTTCGGATTTTGATGGTGTCTTTTATATCTATAGAGATAACAATAATGCAAAAAATAACGTTTATTATGAAGCGAATTGCATCATTACTAACGTTGCTGTAACTGTATCTGCGTCCGAAATTATTGAGACAAGAATTGAATTTATAACAAATGGAGCGATTGCTTTAAAGATTGGAGATACTCCTGGTGTCCTATTACAAGAAGACACAGATCGTATTCTTCAGGAAAATGATAGTCGCATAATGCTCGAACAGGTTTAAACTGTTTGCAAAGGTGTTTCGTTAATTTGTAATGGCAGATCTAAAAATTACGGGTTTACCCGCATTAGCAGAGGCGGGTATTCAGTCAACGGATGTGCTCGCACTTGCAGACATCAGCGCAACAGAGACCAAAAAGGTAACTGTTAAAGATTTAGTAGCAGCAGCAGCACAGTTTTTAGATGCAGGAGATATACCAGCAGCCAAGGTTGGAACGTTAGGAACGAACCAAGTGGCAACAGGAGCAATTGTTGATGGTGCAGTTACAAATGTAAAGCTTGCAAATTCAAGTATTTCTCTTGGCGGGGTAAGCATTTCGCTCGGTGCAACTGATGCGACTCCTAGTTTTAATTTGGCAGATGCAACTGGATATACAACAGCAAATCTAAGTGGAACGATAACTAACGCTCAACTAGCAGGAAGTATTGCAGGAACAAAGTTATTAGATACAACAGTTACTTATGCAAAGTTAAATATTAGTGATGGTGATATTCCTGGTGCAAAATTAACTGCTTCTAGCGTCACCGCAAGTCAGTTAGCTACAAACTCCGTAGGAGCTAGTGAGCTGGCAGACGATAGCGTGGATACTGCTGCTCTAGCTGCAAGTTCTGTAACTGCTGCAAAGATAGCTACAGATACAATCACGGCTAATCAAATTGCTGCAAATGCGATTGGAGCGTCAGAACTAGGAAATGCAAGTGTTGATGTTAATGCTCTTCAAGACAACGCCGTAACAACAGCCAAAGTACTTGACGCAAATATTACTGCTGCAAAATTAGCGGCAAATCTACCAGGAACAATTCTTGCTACAGGAGCAATTGGTTCAACTCAACTTGCTGCTGATTCTGTAACTGCTTCAGAATTAGCAAACAACGCTGTGGACAGTGGAGCCATAGCAGCGTCAGCCGTGACTGATGCAAAAATTGCTAGTGGAATTGGTGGAGCAAAAATAACTGATGGAACAATTACAGCAGCAAAATTAGCAACAGCAAATATTGATAGATCACTAAACGTAGCAAGTGGAAATCTTGGAATTAATAACACAGTTACAGCCGCTACTCGCTCTGGAATTACATATAACGCTCAAGGATTAATTACTGGAACGGTTGCTCTTGCTGCCTCTGACTTACCTGTTGCTACTGCGTCTGCTGTTGGTGGCGTTTCTGCTGGTACTGGTTTAAGTGTTAGTGGAGCAGGTGCATTATCACTTACAAATAGTGTTACTGGAGCAACTGTTTCTGGTATTACTTTTAATGCTCAAGGAATGATCACTGCTGCAACAGGATTAGTTGCTAGTGATCTTCCAGTTGCAACAACAAGTGCTAAAGGTGCTGTACAAATTACTTCTGGAGGAGGTTTAACTGTTGATGGAGCAGGAGCTTTAACTACTTCTACAAGTGGAGTTAGTGCTGGAACGTACCAATCAGTTACCGTTAATACTAAAGGTGTAGTTACAGGAGGTGCATCTCTTACCGCAGCGTTAATCCCATCACTTGCTGCAAGCAAAATAACAAGCGGAAGTTTTGATGCTGCACGTATTGGAGCTTCTACTATTAGCGGAGCTAAATTAGCTGATTCTTCTGTCTGTAAATTTACTGGTGCAACTTCTACTTCTGGAATTGTTACTTTTCCAACAGCAGAATATAAAGGTCAATTCTTCTATGATTTAACGAATGATGATTTATATGTCTATGACGGATCGGCGTTTCAGCCTGTAACGATTACTTCAGGAGAGATTATATATGCAGGTAACTATAGAGCTGATACCAATGTAATTACTTCGTTAAGTGCCGCTGGAACTGCACAAGGTTATTCAGTTGGTGCTGCTTTGCAAGCTGCTAGTGAGGCTAACAATCGTTATTACTTTGTATGTGATAAGTCAGGGACAGGAACCTCACCAGCTCCAACAGTAACAATTAACCCTCCTGACATGATCCTAAGTAATGGATCTAGCTACGAAAAGCTCGACATCTCGAATTTCATAGCGGGCCAGGTTGCTTCAAATATTTCAGTTACAGCAGCAGGAGGTATTCAAAATACAAACGTTCAATCTGCCTTAGAAGAATTAGACACAGAAAAATTAAATCTTACTGGTGGAACAATTACGGGCCAATTGTTAATTGGTAATGCTGGAAGTCTTGTTTTTGAAGGTGCAACAGCAGATGCTTTTGAGACTACATTAGCGGTTGCAGATCCAACAACTTCAGACAAAGTAATAACTCTGCCAAATACAACTGGAACAGTAATTACAACTGGAGATACAGGAACAGTAACCAGCACAATGTTGGCTGATGGAACAATAGTCAATGCTGATATAAATGCCTCTGCTGCAATTGCTTTAACGAAATTAGCTGCTGTTTCAGCAGGTCAGATTTTAGTTGGTGCTAGTGGTACTGGTGTTATAACGGCTGTTGGAGTAACAGGAGATATATCTATAAATGCAGCAGGTCTTGTTGCTATTACTGCTGATTCGATTGTTAATGCTGATATTAAGAGTGATGCTGCAATTGCTGGAAGCAAGATTGTTTCTGGAACGACTTCCGTTGTTGGTGTTGTTCAGTTAGTTGACTCAACTTCAAGCACAAGTACAACTCTTGCGGCTACAGGTGCTTCTGTTAAGGCAGCTTACGACTTAGCAAATACAGCAAATACAAATGCTGCCAACGCTGCACAAACAACTGGTAGCACTTTCTCTGGAAATATTATTCTTGGAAATGCCAAGCAAGTTCGATTCTCTGAATTAACAGCTAACGGTGCAAATTATTTATCTTTCCAAGCTCCAGACACTTTAGCTGCTGATATTAGTTACACCTTGCCAAGTGCGGCTCCTACAGCGAATGGTCAAGTACTATCGTCTACTACTGCGGGTGTTTTAAGTTGGGCAACTGATTCACTTCCTGATGCTTCAGTTACAGCCGCAAAGATCGCCTCTGGTCTTCAGTTAGTTACTACAGACGCACAAAACAATACTGTTGCTGGTACAAATGCAGGAGATAGTTTTACTGGAACAGATGCAAATTATAATAGTTTATTTGGATATAACGCTGGTACAGCTATAACCACTGGAGATAATAATGCTGCTTTTGGTTTTTATGCAGGATTAGCAATAACAACTGGTGCCAGAAATACTGCAATTGGATCAGATGCCTTAAGAATAGCTACGACAGGTAGCGATAACACTGCTGTTGGTACAAATGCTATGTATTACTGTACAACTGCATCTAATAATACTGCTGTTGGTAAAGGTGCATTATTAGCAAACACAACAGGTGGAGACAACGTAGCTGTTGGTAAAAATGCGTTAGATGCTAATACTACCGCAAGTAATAATGTTGCTGTTGGACATGATGCACTTACTTCAAACACAACTGGCACACAATTAGTTGGAATTGGTAAAAATGCGTTAGCAAGTAACACCACCGCTTCTAACAACATTGCTGTTGGTTATCTTGCTATGAATGCAAATACAACAGGTAACTCTAACGTTGCTGTTGGTAAAAGTGCTTTAGATGCAAATACAACTGCTAGTAATAACACGGCTATAGGCCATGACTCATTAACAACAAATACAACAGGAGGTAATAATACTGCTCTTGGTGTGAACGCATTAAGTGCAAACACAACTGCATCTTATGGTGTTGCTGTTGGTCAGGGTGCATTAGCTAATAACACAACTGGAGGTTCTAATACTGCTGTTGGTACATTTGCTTTAGATACGAATACTACAGGAGGATCTAATGTTGCTGTTGGTAAAGATGCTTTAGATGCTAATACAACTGCATCTAGTAATACTGCTGTTGGTAGTGGTTGTTTAAAAGCAAATACAACAGGATCTTCTAACTCTGCTTTAGGTAAAGAAGCTTTATATACAAACACCACTGGAAGTACTAATACAGCTATTGGACAAGGAACAATGTATTACAACACGACAGGAAGTGATAATACTGCTGTTGGTCGTGACACACTGTCCGCTAATACAACTGGAAACTATAACGCTGCCTTTGGTAAGACTGCTTTAGATGCCAATACAACTGGCGGTAGTAACACTGCTATAGGTATGCACGCTTTAGGTGCAAATACAACGGCTAATTATAATACTGCTGTTGGATACGCTGCTCTTACATCAAACACAACTGCAACTGGTAATGTAGCTGTTGGTTATAAAACATTATCACTAAATGAAACTGCACCTTATAATACTGCTGTTGGATATTACGCATTAAGAGTAAACACAACAGGAAGTTTTAATACTGCTGTTGGAGCTTATTGTTTATACGACAATACTACAGGTGTTAATAACGCTGCTTTTGGATATAACTCACTAGCTAACAACACATCAGGTCAAGAAAATGTTGCTATTGGTAAGGATACATTAACTACAAATACAACTGGAAATAATAATACGGCTGTTGGTTATAGCGCCTTAACTGCAAACACAACAGGAAAACAGAACGTAGCTGTTGGTCACTCAGCATTAGATGCTAATACAACAGGTGAATATAATGTCGGCGTAGGTCAAGGTGTGTTAAGCACAAACACGACAGGTAGTTTGAATGTAGCTGTTGGTATAAATGCTTTATATTCAAATACAACAGCAAGTAATAATGTCGGTATTGGTCACAGTGCTTTAAACGCAAACACGACTGGAAATTATAATACTGCTGTTGGTGATCAAGCTTTAGCTGCAAACACAACTGGAGTTAGAAATACTGCTATTGGTAGACAAACTTTACTTGTTAACACAACAGGTGATTATAATCTTGCTGTTGGTTTTAATTCTTTAGATTCAAACACAACAGGTAATGATAATGTTGGACTTGGCTATGTAACTTTAGCTTCAAACACAACAGGTGTTGATAATACTGCCGTAGGTAATTCTGCATTACAGGAAAACACAACTGCAAATAATAATACGGCTGTTGGTAGATATGCCTTGTATGCAAACACAACAGGTATGTCAAATACTGCTGTGGGTAAAGATGCTTTATTAACTAGCACAACTGGAGGGGAAAACTGTGGTTTTGGTGTAAATGCATTGGAAGCAAATACTACAGGTAGTAGTAATACTGCTTTGGGTAAACAATCTTTATCAAATAACACAACTGCTTCTTACAACACTGCTGTTGGTTTTGAGGCAGGAACAGCAAATACAACAGGTACTAGAAATACTGCTATGGGATATGAAGCTCTTGAGACAAACACAACAGGTGTAGATAACACTGTTGTTGGTAATAGAGCAGGGAATACTGTTACAACAGGATCAAGAAATCATATAGTAGGTAATAGTGATCCTTCTGCTGCTACTGGGAATGATCAATTATTATTTGGTCATAACCTTACAGGAAAAGGAGATGATACTTTCTTTGTAGGTGGTGCTAATGGTGCATATCAATATAATAATTCATCATCTTGGTCAACAACTTCTGATAGAAGAATTAAGAAGAATATAGTTGATAACACAACTGGACTTGATAAAATAAATCAAATTCGTGTTAGAAACTTTGAATATAGAACTGTAGATGAAATAACTGACTTTGAGCAGCCTAAAGCTGCTGTGATTAACAAAAAAGGCACTCAACTTGGAGTGATAGCACAGGAGATTGAAAATATTCTTCCTGATGTAGTTAAGACCCAATCGACAGGAGTAAAAACTGTTAATCCAGATAACCTTACTTGGTATCTTGTAAACGCAATTAAAGAACTATCCGCAAAAGTCGCTGCCCTCGAAGCAGGGTAGACTTTAGCCATTCACTTTTATTTTCATGGAAGAAAGAACAGCCGATGAAGTAGCAGCAATTTTTACTGCTGCGGGAGATAGCGTTACTGTTATCGACACTGCTCAAGCTTCAGGAGAAACTGATGCAGATTTTAAAGACAAGATTCAAAGGAACGTAGATCACCTTGAACTAATCAAGGCGTATAAAAAAGCAGATGGAACAACTTCTATCTGGGGTTCTGAAAACTTTACTGCTATTGATGCGGCAATTACAAAAGGCAAAAGTCTTGTCTAGGGTTACAATCCTATTGACTTAACTCTTTTTTATGTCATCACTAACAGAGCGTAGAGATCTACGTCAGCAGGAAGTACAAACTTTGATTGCTCAATACAATCAAAAGCAACAAGAAATTAATAATCTTGTTGAGATAATAAAAGCAAAGTCTGGTGCAATTGCTGAGTTAAATGAACTCATTGCAGCAGATGAATCCCCTGCTGTTGAGGAAGCAGAAGTAGAAGGCGAAAACTGCCCTGCATGATTAAAATTCTCACTTACATAAATACAGCCTTACTTGGTTTGGCTGTATCTGTTGGTGCGTTGGCTTACTTTCAGCGTGGCAAGATTACAGAATCCATAATGAGTGAAGTGCAAAAGCAATTGCCTTCTCTTGTTAAAGGAGCTATGCCAAATATACCAAGCGTTCCATCAAAGACAGGATCTGTTTTACCGTTCGGGAAATAGAATG
>Ga0208666_1001036_pt1 | contig 12603 bp, 14 predicted proteins | sample 5B_taG_FD_184078 | JGI IMG/M metagenome (GOLD analysis project Ga0208666, IMG submission 184078) | Marine viral communities from the Subarctic Pacific Ocean - 5B_ETSP_OMZ_AT15132_CsCl metaG (SPAdes) (version 2) | ecosystem: Environmental > Aquatic > Marine > Oceanic | place: Pacific Ocean...
AACAGTGCTATTAGAAACATTCAAAGCGAATGCTAATATATCAATATCGTCGAAATCACCGTCATCATCACTATCTCTTTGAAATCTTATAACTGCGTTGTTGGTTTCTCCAGCAACTCCTATTCTTACTCTGCTTGATGCCATTATTGTTCAACCTCCAGTGGGTAATCATTCCTTCTTCCTATTACAATCCAGTCACAAGACCATGGACCATTTATCGCATCTGCATTAGATTTGATTTCGAACATGTTCTTATGTTTTTCCACTAACCATACATTATAATTACCGTGCGGTGTAAGCGACACGGTGTAATCTGCAACTAACTTACCCCAATACGCTGGTAAAGGTATTTCTTCTGTGGGTGAGTGTGATTTGTCTAACGTTCCTCTCTGATACATACCGAACTCTGGTCCTTCTAATGTACCGTGTACTAACCTCATATTTTTCTTAATAGGGTGTGGTATATCGAAAGATTTGGTATCTGCTTTCAGATGTCCGTTAACCGTAAGAGCTGCATTACCTGTAGATGGTCCTCCAAATACAGTTAGCATAGTAGTTCCATTACCACTATTATTAGTTTGGTCACCAGAACTACCTATAGTTAAGGCACCAGTCATAGTATCTCCACCATGTTGTACGAATACGTCTGCTAGATTAATCGTATCATTGGTGTTAGTCGTAGTTGATAAAGACAAAGCTGAGGCAGTATTTGTTCCTAATTGATTGATTGTACCTCCAGTGTTTGTCGTAAGAATATTATAGTAATCAGAACCGTTGAGCGTAGTTTGCCACGCATCATCAGTACCATTCCATCTGATTGCTACGTTTGTTAAGTCACCTCTTTCTACCTCTATACCTGCATTAGCATCACTGCTGCCAGTCTGGTCAGAGTTTAATAATACGAAAGAATCTTTAATATTGACTGTCTCAGATAAAGTTGTAGTAGCTGTTCCTATTACATTGAGATTACCATTAATAGTAGTAGTTACTCCATCTGAACCTATGCTTACTGCTCCACCTGATGTGTTTAAATTTAATTGTGCTCCTGCTGCACTACCGTCTGTAGTCAATCTAGCTTGAATCTTATTTCCATCAAGTGCTAAATTAGCTCCACCATCTGCACCTACTTGCACTATACCTGTACCATCGTTCAAATTAGCAGTAGAACCTGCTAAATTTACTTCTAGTGGTACACTTGGATTAGTAGAGCCTATAGCGAACTTAGTAGCAACTTTGGCTCCATTAGAGCTATCTAAAGTGAGCTCTCCAGAGCTAGGCCCTATAGTGCTCCCATTGTTTTGCATAATGAAGTTACCAGTAGTCTTTATATTGCCCCCTGATACATAGAGCTTATCCCAGTCTGCTTTACTTGTGAAATTAGCTGGGCCTATTGCGTAATTACCAGTCTTGTTAGCTCTAACATTTGCTGAAGAGGTATCATCCTCTCTAGTAAATGCATCACCAACTGCTGATAGAGAATTTATTTTATCGTAAACTGCATTCTTGCTTGGTGCTACGTCTTCTATAGCGTCCCAAGTAGCGTCAAATGCATCGTTGCTGACTTTTCCGTCAACTTTATTTTTAATATATTGTTTGGAGGGTAGCCTGTCGTCTAATACTAGAGGCATTCCCTTTTTGGGTTTGTTGCCTGAAAGGGCTTCGTTGTCTAAACCATATTCCTTAACCATTTGCTATACTCCTAAAGTGGGTGCCTTGTTCTATTGGTGGCACCCATACCAAAATTTTAAGTCAGATAGTTATATCTAATCGCCGATTACGATAACTCCAGCTTCAGGTCTGATAACTTTAAGACCATATCTCATGGTCATATAGCTACCTTGAATTCCGAATCCGGGGTTAGCTTCTTCAACGGTTAGACCGCGTCTCTCGACGTAAGCTACTGGCTTCATTGACATGTCAAAGACACCGAATCGGTTCTTTGGTATGTAATGGTTCATGTAGACGTTTAGTCCGTAGAGTTGTCCGACAATTCCACTTGCTGATACGTCGTTTACATAATCCAATCCACCTTTCTGGGCGTCGCCGCTTCCAGAGAACGGTGCAGTGAAGTCTGCTAAATCGAGTAGAGTTTTGTAATGTGAAGGGGAAATCATCAAAGTATCTGCTGTTCCACCTTTTGCATTAATTAACTCCATAGCACTTGTAATATCTGCTAGACCAAGGTCACCTGTTGCGTCAGTATCGCCGTCTTGTGCGACGAAGTAGTGCGAACCAGTGTTTGGACCGAGAGCGGCCAAATCTGCTGCGCTATACTCACCGTAGTCATAAATCCTTACTGCATCTCCACCTGTGGTTGGGGTTGACCCGTAAAAACCACCGTGTGAAGCGTTAGCGAAAGTTGTTATGTTTGCTTCGGTTGTACTTCCTGTTATGTGTCCACCATTGTATCCAGTACCGTATTCTGCTTTATATAAACCAAATACAGTGTAGATGTAGTGCTGCGTTACGTGACGCTCGACGGCTCTTCTAGCTTCATTCAAAGCCATTTCCATTTCTGAAAATCTTGAGTCTTCAAGCATACGTCTGGTGACACCTACTGCCAATCCCCACTCTTTGACTGAAATTCTTTCGTTTCTCAAGTCTGTGTGTTGATAGGACGGAGTGTCTCCTTCTTCTATCTGTTCTAGCGTCATGCTAGGTTTTGCGAACGTAATATCTACGTCGCCTCCAGTCTCCGTGTTGAATCGCTCTGCGAACATTGCGATTACAGGCATATCCGTGACTTTGTAGTCTTGGATAGCGTCTTTGTAATCTACAAGTACTCGGTTTGCGGTTGAACTGAGATTGGATGACATTAATCCTTCTTTTGCTGTAACCATTTTTTCACCTTATACCTATAGTAAGAGTGCCTTTACGAAATCTGTGTGTGTTGCGCTTTTTGCTTCTAGAGCAATAGCGAACCTTTCGTCTGCGGATGTTTTAGCTTTTGCTAATCCTGCTGCGCTGTGACCTAGTGCGTTACCTGCGGCAATGGTTCCTGTTGCTTTCAAGAAAACAACTGCTCCTTTACCGGTAATAACGGATGCTGGGTCTCCAGACGTTGCATCGACAAAAAGTACGCCAACAGCTGCGTTTAAGTATGAAGGTAAGTCTTCAGAAGCTGCTACGATTGCTCCACTACTGTTGTATTCAACAATAGTTCCTGCATCTAAGTCTGCTCCTGCGTTACCTAACTTCATAACACGAGCTGGTGCGCCACCGTCGTTAACTAATATGTTAATTCCTGCTGCCATATTTCATCACCTATTTTTCTTCTCCTGTAAAAACAATGCGTCCGTTTTCCATCGCAAACATGCGTGGTTTTTCTTCTGCTTCTGTCTCTACTGGCTTTTCCTCATCACTGTGGGCCTTACCTTTACCGAATGTCCTTTCAGACTCTTCTGGTACTGGCATAGACTCCATGGCGATGGAGAAACCTTCTAACTTTACCTCATCCCAAGAAGTGAGTTCTTCAGCACGTGCTTCTTTGGTTTCGTCATCGACTTTACCCAAAGTAGCTTCCTTCTCTATGATTGTGTTGACGAAGTTGGATATTCGAGCTTTTGATTGTTCAACTGCTCTTGCATCTTTTTCTTCTTCAAATTTGGTAATCATAGCGAGGGCTTCTTCGTGCTTGCTGTTCAATTCTTCGTATGAAGTTTTCATCTCTTGAAGCTGTGTTTTCATAGCGGCGAATTCACGCTCTACAAGTGTTTCAGCTCCTGAGTCTTCTACGTTTTTTACTTCTTCAGCCATAGTTATTTCCTCGCTGGTTGTCCCGTGTGTTTCACAGGCACATGATTCTTCTTCGTGGCCACCACAGCCACAGTCTGAATCTTTTTCACCGAATTCACGGTGTTCGTTGCATTCCTTTCCGCTGTCAATTGTACATGCTTCACAAACGGGTGTGCGAGTCTCATTATCAATGAAGCTCACCTCAACAGGGCGTATGTCAGTAGCAAATGGCTCACCTAGGACGTCAACGTCTTTGGATAACCAATCAATACTTACATGCGTCATGTTACCGTTCTCCAATTTCTCTAACACTTCACTTGCCTTTGCGGACTCTCTGTGTATACGTGCCAACATTTCAATTGCTGACTTTCCATCTTCAAGTTTGACGATTTTGGGGTTGATAGCCGTGCCTAAGAGGTCATCGTCAGTTCTTTGATGATTATAGTATACTGGAAGAGTTTCAAAAGCTTTTAAGTTTTCTTCCAAGATGGATGGTTCTATAAAAACCTTTTGGTCTCCATCTTCGTCGTGGGGTCCTGACGTGATAGCGATTACTGGGAATTCTAAGTAGTCATCCGTATTTGTAATCTCACCAATAGTAGGAGCAAAACTCCTCTTATTTTCTCGGTCCCCGGCAGAATCCATAGCAAAACTTCTTTCAGTCTTGACTTCATCTACCCTCATGCGGCACATTTTAGCCGCAGTCTCTTCGTAGTTATCAGTTCCACGCTTTTTAAGTGTGGCTGCTACGTCTATTATACAGCGCTCGTATTCATATTCGCTCATTCTCTGTCCCCCGTAGTATTAGCGCTTGGCTGATTACCAGCGCGGTTCTCTGTTCTCTCTGTTTCTTCTGTCTTATCTTGGTCTCTTCCTCCAGATATGTTGGTATTCTTTGCAGTCTCTTGCTGTTCTACCACTCCATCTGGGTTCAACCCTCTCTCCATTCTAACCTCTTGAGGTGAAAGAACTCCCTCAGAAAGGTATATCATATCAGTCTTAGCTTTCAAGAAAGCATCATCGACATTCATTTGACGGAATCTAAATAAGGCATCTCCAGAACCTACTTGAGGCATCAGTTGTGAATTGATAGATGCTTCTATAGCAGATTGTAAATGTCTTACATATGGTTCAAAAATAGGACGTGCCTGTTCAGGCTTATCCCACATAGTCATAGGAACTTTCATAGCTATTGCTATTTTATTCATAATATCATCCGTATACTTACCATATTCGAATGCTCTTTGTGTTCCTTGTAATTCCTTAACTGTTATATCATTACCATGTATAATATCTTCACCGGGTTCTAAACCGTTGAAGGCACTTACTATTTCGTTGATTTTATCTGGTCCATAAGGCATATCAGGTAGACCAGCACTAATATCGAAACGGCTATTAGCGTATTTATTAAGAGCCGCACCAATATCGCGCTCTGCATAATCTTTAAGGTCAATGAGATAAAGAATAGGGTGTATATCAGATAAGCCATAGGCATAATCATCAAACGGATTGTTCTTGTACTCAATGATTTCATTTTCCTCAAATCTTATGGACTCCTTGTCATCTCCCAAATCTTGAAAGTAATACATAATTTGGCCACTTTCATCTCTTTGCACGTACATATTCTGAGATGAACGCATGATTAGGTTATCTCCAGTCCATTCTAAATAAGATGTACCAAAGATTCTGCCATTACGTAACCATGAATATATAAGCTGTTCCATGTTTATACTATCAAAAAGTTGGGTGATAGCTTGGCGTTCCTCATCACTGTCCGTTACTATATCGTATCCGTCCTTAGAGGCGTAGAGACATGGCAAATCTATCAGAGTTCTTACTATAGGGTCTGATAAATACACATTCATGTACGTACGATAATCCCCAACCTGCGGTTCTTTCATAGCATCACCACGCCCGAAAGCGTTGGATTGTAGTTGAATCCGGCGTATTACTCCATCTCCGAAGGAGCGCGGGTTATCCTTATTGAATGGTGGATTAGTCCCTTTAGTTGCAAAACTCCGCCTATTGAAAGGCCAATAATCTCTTAGAGCCATAGCTATCGTATAAATATAATACAGGATAGTATATAAAGCTTTCGCTAGATTCCGCCCGGAGAGCGCTTATTAACCCTGAAATTGCGTGTAGTTTTGCCAAAAACTGGCCCTGCACCACTATTTCTGGCAGGAATGCGCGTAGTACGGTTCACGCTTACCGATGCGAACGTTGATTCTGGCGGTAACATACCTAAACAGGCATGTATTCCTATCACAGAGCTATCACAGTAGTCATCATGTTTACCATCTGGTGCAGATATTTTCTCTGTTTTATTTGCTGCATCCATCGTATATTCTAGGTTTACATGTTCTTTATACCACTTATTGACTAGTTTTGCATCATTTGGGGGTAGGTATTTAGGGTTTGGTACCTTAACTTGACCTTGTTGGACGTATGACACGAGGTCTCTGTAGACCTGTGTTTTAGTACCCTTCGGTCCTCCTGTAAATACGAAAGGTATAAAATGTATCTCTGCTTTTATACAGTCTACTCTTATATCTTGTTCAATAGCACCACCTATACCTGTAGCGTCAATAATTACTCTTTTAGCTCCGTAACTGGTAGCTACATCCATTATACGCTTACGTTGGTAAGGTATATCATGTCCACCTGTCTTTGGTCCTATCTCTTCTAAGTAAATTAGATTCGCAATGTTACCTTCATCGTTTTTTTCATTGGCCCAAACACTTATAACAGTGGAATTGACAGATTTACCTATATCTACACCTACAACACAGTTAGGGTATGGTGTACCATATTCAGCAAACTGTTGGTCGATAAAACAATTCTTAATCATTTCGGGGTTGAATATATTACTCGTTGATTCTACAAACTGGCATTCATATTCTGTTCTCCAATATATAGAGTCTTCTCCCCATTCTGTCATCTTCTGTAACATATCTTCTTCATCATAAGGAGGTGCATAGGCTCTACCCTTCTTTACAGCATCTCTCCATGTAAAGTGTAATCTTTCAAACGTATCTTCATAATCCTCATCATAGAGATACCTATACATATGGTTCTCTTTGCTCTTTGGTGTTCCCAAGTTGATAAATGGAGCCTTATTAGATAATATGGAAGGTTCTACATTATCGATAAATAGCTTATCATCAATCAATGGGCTTTCATCTACTACTAAGAAAGTAGGGTGTTGTCCTCGTATTGCTTGTCCTTGATTAGAAGCAGCAATAGGGGCTCTACGTAGCACCGTACCTCCCTTCATTGTGATATTAGGCTTGTTATGGAATCTATAATTAGCCACTAAGCTCCCCAAGAACTCATTATCAGCAAAATGTCTATAACAATAGTTAAAGATAAGTGAAGCTTGGTCCTCAGATGGAGCCAATACAAATACTAAATCTCTAAATCTCTTAAAAAACATATATATAACCACAGCAACAGATAAAGCATAGGACTTGCCACTACCACGTGGAGCCAATATTGCTAGTTTTCTGTGTTTTGCGGGGTTACTGGAGGGGTGTGTAAGACAAGCTACTACTATACGTTCTTGCAAAGGTCGTAGTTTAAGTGGTCTTCTTGCTTGGTCTATGAGATAAGATTCACAAAAGGCCCTAACAAGTAGGGTCATTCTCTTTTCATCTGCTCTACATTTCTCAAAAACTTCTTCTAAAGCTCTAGAATCGTGGGCTAGTCGTCCACTAATCGCTGCGTTTAGTTTCTTTTGTTCGTTCTTCACTGGTATCGTCATCTAATTCACTCAATATTGACATAAAGTTTTCTGTATTCTTTTCTGTAACAGTAGGAACTTCTATATTAAGAGCACGGAACTCAGTATGAATATCACGTACAATCTGGTTTCTTTGTCGCAGTAACTCTGTTCTCGCGTCAACATCCCGAACAGATATAAGAATTTCTTCCCAAAGCACGTCTTCAAGAGCAAGATTGCGTGCCAGAAGGCGGACAAGCTCTTTATGCCTTGCATATTCTGCTTCTCCTACCCTCTCGCGTAGTCGCGTTTGGTATCCCTCGACGTCCATTACTTGTTTTCATCGAGAGCAGCCTTAACTTTAGATTTAACTAAGCTAGCCAACTCGTCGTCCTTTTCGTCCCATGCTGTAACTAATACGTTACGGACTAAAGAATCTTTGACGTGTACTTTAGCTTGCTCATCTAATTTGTCAAAGGCTTTCATCTGGGCTTTGGTTAGATTTTTGTCTAATAGGTCCATTAACTCAGCTTCGTTGTTCTTTAAGTATTTAAAGACTAACGTTTTAACTGCTGGTACAGTATAAGCGATATAACCGCCCATACCCAATACTAAAGCTGCTAAAGCCATTAGTAATGGTTCATCCATTAGAGTATCTAACAACCCTGATTCTTCTACAGTGTCCAAGATAGCAGTGAGGTTGCCCTCATTGGTTTCGTTGGTTGCTGTATTATTTGTTGTTTCGTTTGCCATAGGTATTCACCTGTAATTATATAAACTGCTAGGAGTATATAAAGCTTTCGTTGTGTGGCCCCCAGAGACGCATATTGCGTAAGTATCCTGTGGGTTCGTGGTCTTGTGAGAGCCACAATAATAATAGTGCGTAAGACTATATAAAGCTTACGTTAATTATTTCTTTTTTGTTGTTGTTTTGGTTATTGCTGACGATTCCATCTTATGTTCTTGTGATTGTGCGTTAGCTTCAATCATTTGAGCTTGTTTCTGACTTGCATCGTTATAATCAATAACTGCTTGTGCCTTTACCTTATAGAAAGCTGTTTTCTCTGCTTGTTCTTGTTTCCATACATCAAGCGCATCTTTGATAATTAGAAGGGCTGGCCCACCTAATATAGCAATCAAAGTTGTATATGCTTCAATGTTCTCAAGAACTGCGGAGTTATTAAGTCCTGTGTGTATAACAAAACCTGCAAAACCTACCCATAGTAATACTAAAGGTACAGCTATCATAAACATAAAGATGTCGTTGAAAGTAATTCCTTCACTTGCTTCTTTACTCATATATTCAGTCCTCCTTGTCTTTTCCGTTTTCTTTGGTTTGTCCTTCTTTACTAACATTGGCGCGTTGTAAATCAGGGCTAGTAATCGTAATGGTGATAGTAAATTCACTATCATCCTCAGTAATATGATGGTAGTAATACCCGTCACTGATACTGCTAGTGTAACTGCAACTAGTTCCAGTATTGTTATTAGTATCTCCATCGCTCATGGTTCCTCCAGAATTATTTCTTCGATATGGAACCAGTCCACATAATCATACATTCCGTCATTGTCCCAGTCAGCATACAGATTAACATATACCATATACCATCCAGTATAAGGTTCTGTAAAGAAATCTGGACTAGAACTTAGTTTATATTCGTTGCCTTCCCATCCTGTTACATTAAAGAAATAGTTATTATACATATAACCGTTCCATACTGTTTCATTGTCTTCGACTTTTATGTGACCTACATCATAAAATACCATTACTGGTAACGCTTCTTGGTCACAATCAGTGTCAATATCTACTGTAATGTTTAAAGAGTTTTCTTCTCTAGAATAGTTTCCATATTGTAAACCATCATAAAAATAAGTTGCATTAGGATTACAATCGTATTCCTCATATTCACAAGACCCATCATCTTCTTCTGCACGTTCATTATAATTCAAAGCTTCTAAATCCATACAACCGTATACAGTTTCGTTAGTTTGTGTTTGATTTCCTGTTCCATTATCTACTGGTCCACCCAAAAACTGGCACCTACCATTATCATGAGTAGCTTGTGAGTTGTAATTATCAGCTTCGGGGTTAGTACATCCATAAACAACAGGAGGAGGGAATACACAACTACCATTATCAAAATCAGCATCTGCTTTATAGTTGATTGCAGTTGGGTCAGTACATCCACCCCTTGGTTTACCGTCATCCTCTCCTCCGAAAATTTCTTGTATAGCGCCTAAATCTCCTCCACCGCCGAAAAATGCAAGGATTAATACTGTAAGTATAGACCCAAGTTTCTTACCCAGTTGTGTTTCACCTAGTTTGTCGCCTGCTTTGCCTATAGTTTCAAAAAGTCCTTCTTCTTCGTCTGGTTTTCTACCCCCTAATCCCAATGCTTCTCGTTCATCATCAGAGATTACGGAAATAGCACCATAATCATCACGCGCCATATCTATACTTTATGCGACGCACCTATATAAAGCTTTCCCTATTTATATCAATAAACAGTACCAATCACTATCTTCTTCATAAACTATGTAACCTAACTCTGATAGACGAGAACGCCAAGTTTCTAGGGTATCTTCACCATGGACTACGTCATTTTCGTCACGATACACCCATTTTGTCTCAATTTTCATCAATTTTGGTTTTATTTTCCAACTATATGAGGCAAGAATGGCATGTTCCATACCTTCTACGTCTATTTTTAAGAAATCTATCTCTTTTACGTCATATTTTTCGATTAATTTATCTAAAGTCATACAATCAACAGCTTTTTTAGTAACATTTCCGAAATGATGACGCCAAAAATAGTTAGATGGTTTGGCTGGTTCATAAGAATGAGGTATAAAGTCACCGATTATATTCTTATCAGTGACATAACCTATACCTTTATGCCATTCCTCCGTTGGATTAGAGTGATAGTTTATGGTAGTTTTACCAGTATGGGCTGTAATTGCAGCATTTACATACTCACAACCATCTATTCTCTCTAAATTATCTAACAAATACTCAACTGGCTCAACAAAAATACCTCTCCAACCACCTTTAGCTAGTGGAATTAGTGTATCAAAGTCAGAAGTTCCTATTTCTATGAAAAATGGGATTGTACTTGTGAATTCTGGTCTAGCATCTCCCATATCTATCACAGCGATAGGTTTTGGTTCACTCATTAGTCCTCCGGCCAGACAGTATTTTTCTCACCTTCACCTTCTTGAGGTAGGTTATCTACTATATCATCATCAATTAAGGCGTTAACAGCCTTTACATTTGGTTTTCTGGTATAACTTTTACCTTTTGGCTTCCATTTTGGTATCTGTACGTCACATGGTCCTCCATTTCCGACGTAAAAAGAACACCATTTACATAAATTTTGTGGTTTTTGTTCATATTTCTCTTCCTCTTTCATCCTTTCTTTCAAACAATCGTGTACAAACATGATAGTTTCTTTAGCTTCATCCAAAACACCTTGATTTACCTTCACATAAAACGTGTCATCAAAGCGTAAATAGCTAACACCTACGAAATTTGGCATCTCTCCCATCTCCAAAGTGTACAAAAATGCGTAAATGATAAGCTGTCTGTAATAATCTTCTGGTAGATAAGGTCCATATCGCTTGGAGGTCTTGTAATCCAGAAGAGTAGTTCCTCCATCAAAGTCGGAACAGACAGCATCCACTATCCCTATTACTGCATAATCCTTGGATTTTACCCATTTTTCTGCATATTTAGGCGCTACAGAGTTCCATGCTTGCCATTTTGACTTATAAATCTTCCAAGTCACCATTTCGTTAAGCTTTTTATTGACAGAACCTACAAAATTTTGTAATAGTTCTTGCGTTTCAAGCTTCATAGCTGCCATTTCGTCCGCGGTGTGTAATTCAGACAGCCAAGTCTTACTGTCTATATCCTTAGCCCAACGTTCTTGGAACTGTCCTTCCATCCATGCAGATGGGTCTCCCTTCTCCCAAGCCGTAAAATTACGAAATTGCTTCTTGAAAAGGTCTTCTAGTACAGCATGCACTAAGGTTCCACGAAATAAGTGTATTGTTTTCTTTTCGGGCATCTGAGCTATGTATTTGTAATAAAACTCTCTAGGACATTTATGGTATGTATTAATCTTACTAGGGCTCAACCTCATAAAAGAGGGTTCCCATTTGGCTTCATCGGGCTGCGCTATCATGCAGATGCTCCTATGTCTATATCTATGCCTTTAGGCTCCATTGAAGCTCCCCCTCTGGCTATTTTGAGAAGGATTAGATAACCTATTAAGTCATCAAGCGTGTCTTCTGTGGCATCATTGAGCCCTTTATTGCTTATTCGAGCCAATTTATCATCAATTCGTGCCATTATGGCTTCTGCTGCATTGAGCTTAGAGAATACTCCTAAGGGCTCTAATGCACTATTGCCATAGTTAGCATTCTTTTCCAGAAGTAAAGTTTTAATGTCTTCACATGTAGTTGCTATTTTTGCTGTTGTTGTCATATAATAATAAAAGGTTGCAGGGGTATATAAAGCTTGTGTCCTTTGTAAACCACTGTGTGCTTCTATGGTAATGCTATATTATACTATATAGCTTAATATAGTAGTGCTCCACTGGTACTATCTAGTTAGTCTTAGTAAAGTTACTTTCAAAATTTCCTCGATTTGTGTAACCCCCTAGACGACGTCAGAACATCAACCTCTATTATTTTTTAGACGGGGGGTAGGTCAGCGCGTCACCCATAAGTATATATATGCGGGGCGCGTGGCTATGTCGAAAGAGGCAAACAAAAATGAAAACAAATAGAACCAAAATGGCATCCGCAATGCTTGCAAAACTTAAGGCAATGCAAGCCATCAATTTGGCACAAGCCAAAAGGGTGGGCGGAGCCTAAAACGGAATATATAAAGGCCCTCGATGCTTATATAGTAAAATGAGGCAAACCTTTATATACTTTGTCGTTAGAGTTAGAATAGAGGAAAAGACATGGGTAAACTAAGAACCGGTGGTGGAAGACGCCACATAGCAAGTAAAGACGCACGCTTACTTTGGAAGCAAGTAAAACAAATGAGGAGGTTATTAAATGGATAAGTATCAATCAAGCTTACTAACATGGTTAGTCGGCATATCATTCGCAACTAGAAAATTGTAATACCCCCCGGT
>Ga0208666_1001037_pt1 | contig 12600 bp, 15 predicted proteins | sample 5B_taG_FD_184078 | JGI IMG/M metagenome (GOLD analysis project Ga0208666, IMG submission 184078) | Marine viral communities from the Subarctic Pacific Ocean - 5B_ETSP_OMZ_AT15132_CsCl metaG (SPAdes) (version 2) | ecosystem: Environmental > Aquatic > Marine > Oceanic | place: Pacific Ocean...
CTCCGTCATCTACTACCTCCACTTCTTCAAATAGTTCTTCTTGTTTTGCGTTTTGCATACATTAGGCTCCGTATGTTTTGATGTCATCGGGATTGACAATGGTTGCAATGACTTCATCATCATTGATTATTCTAACTTCTCCACCCTCTATTTGAAACCGTGATCCAGCATAACGACCTATGCACACCCAGTCGCCTACTTTACACCAGTCACCGTCAGTTCCAAATTTGTCTGTATCCTTATAAGCAAGAGGTCCCATACTAATCACATAAGCTACAACTGTAGCTCTTGATTCTTTTTCTCTTACGGAATCTGGGACATGAATACCACCTTCGGTTTTCTCTTTACCCATATACGGCATGACTAATATACGCCATCCAGTGGGTTTTGGTACTCTATCTTTTAAGGATAATTCTGCTGATTCTTTATCTGCTTTTTTCTTAGCTTCTCTTTGTCGTAAAACGTATTCAGGCACTATCAATGTCATTGTCTGTTTTCTCCAGCAGGGTTCTTAATTGTTCTAATGCGTAGGATAGACCCTGAATTTCTCCTACCATTGCTTTATAACTAGCCATATCAGAAGCGTTACCGCTAGTTAAAGCAATACTAACCTCATTTATCCTATCATTCAAGGATTTTTGATATTTATATAAGAAATCGGTTACTTTCATCAATACTCTTATGTATTAGCGATAGGTTGTCTACCGCGTTGTAGATTTCCAAATCGGTCTCTGTATATAGTAAAAGGTGCTATTTCTTCATTCTCATTAAACGAAGGCATTTCAATCAAAGGATCTTTATCATATCCAATATCAAAAGCTATGTTATTTGGAAGTTTTATGTTTTGTGATCTTCTAGCTACGTCTCTAATCATGTCTAGAGAAGGACCTTGTGGAAATTGGTCTATTTGTCTTGTATCTGTTAAATCTATTCTATTACCAGCAGCATCAAAAGAAACATTGTCTGCCATATCATTCACGGCATTTTGACCAGTCTCCGAAGAAAAAGCACCACTTATAAAATCTGACAAAGAAAAACCACCAGCAGCATCACCTATTTTACCAAGAGCATTTTTTGCATCTGTGAAACTGTCTTTCATAAGGTTTGTAAATGCTTTACCCGCCATAGCCATTATGCCAACGGGTTCCATTTCTACCAAAGCTCTTTCTACTGGAGAATAAAACTTAGGTGCAAGTGGACCTCTTGATCCTTCAAGTTGTGGTAACATTGAAGCTGGAACATCAAAGTTTATTTGATTACGCAAGTCAAAACCAGGAGTTAGACCTCTATCCATCATACCTAAAGCGGCAAAGTTTGGATCATAATTTGCAGCGTTTCCAATATTGGATACAGAGCCACGACCAAAGTCCATTATGTTAGGATTATTAGGATCAAACCTCTCATCTTGAGTGGTATCTGATCCACCAAAAAAACTACGATCACCATCACTAGAACCACCAGAAGGACCAGTGGCAGATACCTTTTCACTTCCTAAAGTAAAACTATCAGAGCCACCAAAACCATAGTCGGCTCCACCACTTGGAAGATCAAATTCCACTAACGAACTCCTCTAAATCCAGTTCCTTGAATAGCGATACCACCACCTCTAGACTTTTTGATAACACCTCTACCAATTAAAACATCTTTCATTGTTGTCTTTCCATCACCACTTAGATCTGGAAACTTTGCTTTTCCTTTACCCTTGCTACCAGCAGGTATTACCTTAGGACTTTCAGGTTTCTTTTTCTTTTTTGCTCTGCCACCTGGAATATCTCCGTGTTGTTCACCTGCTCTTTGTCTTATTGCTCTGCCACCTGGAACATCTCCGTATTCTATACCGCCATCTCTTTTTTTCTTGACGTTCTTCATGTTTCTTTCGTTCTGTTTAGCAACGCTTTTACTAAATTCTCTATCCAAAGATTCAGTTTTATCTGCCCTAAACGGATCTTTTTTCTTTACATTAAACTCACTTCCAGAAGTTAAATTCTTTTTCTTTACATTAAACTCACTTCCAGAAGTTAAATTCTTTTTCTTAAGATTTTTTGGTCTAGGCTTTGGCATAGGGACTTTCTTTTTCTTTTTATCCATTCCTTCAAAGTATATAGGCATGTAATTCTCCAGTATGTTTGATCCACCGTCTTTTCGTTTCTTGCCTTTGTCGACAAGTTTCTTTGCATCATTATACGATATTGACATATCTTTTGCAAACTGTCTAATCCTTGTCATTTCTTTTTACTCTTAGTTAAAACTTTTTTTAAAGATTTTGCTTGACCAGCATGTAGTTTACTCGCTTTATTCAATCCTTTAATAACTTTTTTTACCTTACGTTTTTTACTAGCTGTCAGTGACATCGACTAATTCTCCTTTATCTATTCTCATTTTACACATAGGACACTCATAAGTAATAAATTTTGTTACCCCCATAAAAGGTATTGGTTCTTCTTCAATAATTTTTGTATATGCTATTTTATGAAGATAACATATTTCATCGTCCAACATTATTTTTAATCCCTTTCACATGTTTACGATAAAAGTAATTACCTATCTTATTAAAAAATTTAAATAATTCCAAATTTAATCTTATCATTTTTTCATGTTCTCTCTTGCTACACCTTTTGACTTCTCGAATGACCGCATACCACCAAGTCCCAATAATGAGAGGGTTAACGTCATAAGTTCACCCGTATTTAGTTCTGGCAAAATAACATCAGGTGCCCAAACACTGGTTGCCCATTCTGCTATCGGCATTAAGAAAAATTGTGTTAGAAGACCAAGAGCACAGATCCACATGATAGCAGGGCGGGCACCGGCTACAAATAAACTAGGATGTTTTGCTTGTACTGTATTCGCTTCGATCTGACCCTTTGCTAATTCTTGAGCATGTCTAGATGCTAACGTAGCCAAGTCATGAGCCAATTTGTTCTTCTGATCTTTGTCCTCTATAAACTTACCGACAAGTTTACTTACTGGACCTATTAACGCTGTTAACATTAGTATCTCCCTTGTGTTCGTGACCCATCCATATGCCGAAAACGCCTGTCATCACACCCATGACGACAGACACAAATGCTGATTGACTAGCAGTTGGTGCATCTAAATCCATAAACCATTCGGCACATCTCCAAGACATTATTGTACTAGCCAACATCATAAACCTTGGTAAAATTTTCCATCTTAAAAAAGTATCTACATTCATTGCATTAATGCCTCATTCAACCCAAATACTTCTAATATCATAAAAGTAAAAAATAATAATAGTATGCCACCTGCTATTAATTTACCAGAAAAATTAGTTGAGCCAATCTTTATGGCAATAAACTCGTTTCCTAATATTCTTAATATCAACTCAAAACTGTTACTATCCACTTTTAAATCAACTGCTTTTTTCTTTTCTTCTGTCATTTGGCTATACTCCTTAAGCTCTCCATGACTTGATCGATATTTGGCTCTGTACCACCAGGATCATAAAGACATTTATATTGTTTAGGGCAGTTTTTTTCATACATTAATGTATATGTTTTATTACCGCCTTTATATATGCAGGCTTGCCTACCAGTAACCCTTGATGTAATTCTTTTCATTAACCTACAAGTTGTATATATTTTTTTCTCTATCTTACCTTGGTGAGTTTTCTGTTGTCTGGTGTAGTCCTTCGGTTTGTATTCATAAGCGGCTCTTGCTTCTTTAATCCAAACACTAGCAACCAATGCTATAAAACCACCAATAATAACAACTAACAAAAACCAAGCTATTGCCTCACCTACTTGCCTTCTGATTTGTTGTTGTTTGTATATGGTTTGCTGTCTTTGTTTTCTTATCTGACCTTCCATCTGCAATAATTCATCGTAGGCTTTAGGACCATGAGTTAAATTCAAAAACATCTTGAGTTCGTATCTTTGCTCCTCAAGTTTCTTCTTGGCTGCATAAGCAGAGAGAGCTGCTTCCTCAATAGACCCAGCTTTAAACAATTTGCCAAACAAGGGAGGATTTTTAGCTTGTTTTTCAGCGTTATCAACATCAGATACAGCTCCCATCCATCTACCAATATCACCAGACATTTGCTCTATATCACGACCAACAGAAAATCCTTTCTTAATCGCATTAAAAGCACTGGAAGCTACAGACATAGCCGCCGTTATGGTTATTGGATCCATTTTTACCTACCTTTTAACGAGGCCTGCGTATTTATCCTATAGATATTTACATCGTTTCTGTCTTCTGCTATTCCCTCTTGTGTGTTTATTCTTTGTTGTGCCAATTCATAGGTTTGTTGTAGTTTTGCTTGGTCAACTTGGAAGTTCATCATGTCACTTATAGACTTTCTCTGCAATTCAGCAGTATCATTCTCTAATTCTTTCTCTCTGATCGCTACAAGTGGGTCTGGTTTCTGTGCAGGCTCAATAGCAGGCATAATTTCTTTTAATATTTCACCAATTTGTTGCGAAACTGCCGCTTCAACAGCTTCTGGTGCAATTTGTGGCGGCTGTTCGCCTCTTTGTTGTGCCTCTTGGATCATTGTTTGAAAGAATTTAGTTACTTGATCTCTTGCTAACGCACTAACATGTTCTTGAACATGAGATTGCAACATTAAAAAGCCTTGTGGGTTGGCTTGTGCCACCATGTTTGATAAAAACAAAGCATGAACCACCAAATGTGCCTCGTGATCTTGTTGTGGAAACACTTGAAGTGGTGCACCTTTCATAGAATTAGCGTTTTCTGTCGCTGGATCCACGGGTGCAGGTGGTTGTGGTGGAGGTAAAATACTATCAATGTTCTTTACATCAAGTGCATCGTACATTCTTCGGTATGCTTCATACTGATTATGTATTTGTGGGTTAGCTTGTGCTAACTGCAACTGTGTTTGAGCCAATGTCAATCGTTGAGACATGGAAAATATGTTAGGATCACTTACTGGAAGTATATCTACACGCCCATCAAAGTCTTGTTGCATGATTTGTGGTTGAGCACTACCGACAGAATAAGGATAAGGCATTGGATTTTCTGAAAAAATCTCGGCTAACATGCGAAACTCTTGCTTTTGTGCATAGTGTAAACGCTTATGTATACTAGAAATAATCTTAGATCCTTGTTCTATCAAGGCAACTGTAGTTCCAACGGGTGCTTGTGAATTAACATCACTAATTTTTGCATCTGCAACTTGTGCGAACCGTCTACCAGAATCAACAACTACACCTAAAAGGTTAGCTAGTGTGGCTGATGGTTCTTTATAAGGGAGAGGAATAATAGAATTTTTCAGATCACCACCTGGAACATCTATATCTCTAAACTCACCTGGATTTAAAGGTTCATCGTCATTACGAATACGAACACCTCGTGCCTTAAAACCTGCTGGTAAATTTGATAATGTACCAGCATCGATGAGCTGTCTGAGAATGGAGGTTGCTGCACGAGACAACCCACCGATTGTGTGTAACAAGCCAAAGCCGTAAAAGCCAAAACCTGGTAAAAACTTAAAATGAACGAAGTATTGTCTTTTTCGCTTTAATGGATCTTGTTCTCTATAGTTTCTAACCACCGATAAAACTTTATTTGAACCTTGATCGATGGTGACAATATAAGGTAGCATAATACCCGAAGGCTGCCCTTGATTATCCATATCTTCAAAACCTTCCAAGTCCAAGTCAACATGGACTTCAAGTAAGGTGTAGCTATCGTCTGAATAATTAGGGTGTAGTCCTTGAAGCTCATCAGTAGTTTCTTGAATAGATCCTTCATCCTCTCCATCAGTTGAAGATAACTCAACATCTTTATACACTCCTGCGACTTGTAATTTGCGAATATCATTGTGGCTCATTCGTACCATATGTGTAACTCGTTCTGCTGTTCTGATATCAGAAGCAGAATATGGAACTACTAAGTCCTCGGCAGGTACAAACTTAGATACTGCTCTTTGTTTTGTAGGATCAAAGTAAACTTTTTTAAATGTAGAACCAGTAAGTGGCAAATAAAATAACATTTGATCTGTGTCTTGGTCATATTCTTCCATGACTTCAGTCACTTGATAATTCATAAAGTCTTTTACTCTTTGTGATTGATCCTCTGTTTCTTTTGTTGGCACACCTAAAATCTGTGTTTTCACAGGTCCACCACTTGGTAACATCTCTTTGTACGCTTGTGATTGAAATTGTGTTGTTGCTTCAGATAGTAATGGATGTGTTACACCACTTGCACCCAAGAACGGATCGCTTCTGTCTTCATAGTTTATACCGAGCAGATTTAATCCTTTTGCAATCGCCTCTTCCCAATCTTGTCTGGACTCCAAGTCTTCTTTTACTTTTGACTGTAGTTCAGATGCAATAGAAGCTAACGCACCATCTTCTAAAACTTCTGCAAGATTAGCATCATGATTATACGGCTCTGCCATGACTGGGATTTGTTCTTCACCCATGTCAAGTTCTATGCCCTCTGGCAATTCATCAATATCATCTTGTACTTGTAGGGCAAGTTGCTCTTCCATAGGGACTGGCACACCACCTGCTCCCATAGATTTTTCGACCATACCTGCAATATCTCTTGGTTGTTCTGCCATTAACTTGCCTTTCTTCTAAGATCTATATAACCACCTTTAGCTCTAAAAGTAAATTTACCTTCTGCTAATTTTCTTCCTTTTGACCCAGGTTCTAGATTAATAACAAACTGTGCGGGTCTATTTAACTGTGCACTTTTAGTGCTGTCTTTGGAAAGCATTTCAAAAATTCTATCTCTATCAACTTCTGCACCAGCATCTTCAAACCTTTTTGCCACAGTTAATAACGTAGTGTCGTAAGTTCCTAAACCAAAAGTTTTTTTAATTTTTCGTAAACTACTATCCTCGTTTGCTCTTGGAAGCCATAAATCTTCTCTGTGTGGTACAACAATTCCAACAATAGGTTCTCCGTATAGTTGTTCAAATCTAGGATCTGTTATCTTATGTATTAATGACTGTAACAAGCCTCTAGACGTTTGTGCCATTGTAGCATTGTGTGGAGATCTGGTATATCTTTTATTATCATTGATGTGTTCAAACAGTCTTGTCGCTGCTTCTTTTAGTTCCTCAGGTTTATAGTTATAATCTTTCGCATTTTTTTCTGCATGTTCTATTAGTTTCTTAAAACGTCTATCTATTTCAGTATTGTTATCTGTACCCACTTTATTGTCTTCAACTAACTGTTGGAGACGAGGTATTTCTTTATCAAGTTTATCTTTTTCTTTTTTTATTTTCTCTGCTCTAGTTTTATCCCCGGATAAAAATCCTTTGTAGCTCTGTGAAAAAAACAACTTATATGGATTTGACGCATCTGGTGTATAAAACTCAAAGTGATCTGCTCTATATTCATGATTGTCATACGGCACAGGTGTTAGTCTTCTTGATATTTTACGGAACTCATCTTCTAAGGCACCTGTTGGAAGAGACTGTCTAAATCTTTCAAGAAAAGATCGTGTTGGTGATGACGCTATTTGCACATCTGCCGCGTCTTCACCCACGATAGGTTTTATTTTCTCGTTTTTTAACATAGATGCAATTAACAGTTTTTTCTTTAAAGCGTTTTTATCATTTAATCCTAGTTGCTTTGAATATTTCTCAACAGCTTGTCTTCCTATTTCTGGTGCAGATCTTCTGTTTATTTCTTGCATATACATAGCGAAGTTTCCATCTTCTGGAACAAAACCTATTTTGTCCGTCATTCGATCTATTAACCTAGATAGTTCTTTTTCTGCTTCTACTTTTACTTTTTCTGGTAGAATATTTTGTATATCTGCCATAATTCCTGAATATTCAAACATATAAGTCTCTGGAAAACGGTTTGTGTCTGTGTAACGCTCACCCGATGCAGAGTCTATGTTGTTGTCTGCAATGGCATCAAAGTCTATCGCAGCTAACTCTGACTTAAATTTATTAGCTAAATGTGATGAAAGTTCGTGTTTTATTACGTTCAACGCTTGTTCATTAATAGATTCTTTAATTCCTCTATTTAAACTTGACTCTAGTGCTTTTATTCCCGCATCTGTTAAATCTTGTTCACTTATCTCACCACGAAAACCAAGCTCAGTAGCTGCTCCTTCTGCAAAAGCCTCACTAGAGTCTGCAAAAAAATCTCTAAGCTGAGCGTCACTATAACCTTTTTCTTTTAAATTCTTAAGCAAAGTCTCTTGAAACATGTCTTGTGAATCATTGGAAATACTATTAGAACCTTCAATAGTAGCTGATTCATATAACATTCCTCTTTTGTCTAACGCTCTGGTTTCCCCAGAATTTGAAGTTGCTATACCTAAATCACTTCTATCATCTCCGGGCAAATACTGTCTGTTTGACCTAAGAGGCATATGACCAAAAATTAATTCTCGTAAACTCTTGTTTTCTTTAGGATACCCAAGCTGTCTTAAGTACGTTGCGTTCTCATCTCCTTCAAGATTCATTTCCTTCTTACTAAGTCTACCTTGTTTATTAAAGTAATTTGCATCTGTAGACCGCGTTGGATTCTTTTTTATAGGAGTTTTTATATCAGTTCTTTCAAGCATTGATGAAATAACACCAGCAAGTCTGTCTGGTGCAGGCAGAGAAAACTCATTGTTCTGTGCCATTTGAAATCCATCAAAGTTTCTCATTTCAGTTTGACGAGGGTCATTACCGAACTGTGTGCCCTCAAACGGATCCATTGCTTCAAGACCAGCTACAAAATTATCTGCCATTTTTTCGTAGTCAGTATCTGTAAATAAAATATTTTCTATCATGGACTCAAGTTTATTTAATCTTTCATCGGGTCTTTGCCTTGCACTAACCTGTGTAGTTTCTTTGTTTCTAGCGTAGGCTTTGAAATAACGCAGTACATCCTTAACAAAATCATCGTCTTTTAAATATACTAAATCATCTAAAGTTACATTGTGTATCTTAGATATTTCCATAGGTGCTGTTTTTGTAGTTTGAAAGTTTTTTATTTGAGCGTCTATCTTCTCTGCCTGTTCTTCAGCTAACTTTAATTTCTGTTCTGCGTCTTCAAAAATTTTTCTTCTGGCTGCTAAGTCTTGATTAAACTGTGAAGGAGCATCATTGTCGGGCATATCTTGATCCATCGAATCAAGGACTCTAATTTTATTTCTTTCACTTGGTGTTAATATTTTATAGGTGGCACGACTGTCTCTGCCTGTAAAATCTCCATAAGTTGAACCAAGAGTTCTAATAGGTCGTTTGTCTTGAAACGTAGTTCCTCCTAATGAACCAGCGTTCTTTGTTAGATATGGATCATTACCCTTTAGTGCCATGTCAATAGCACCAGAGAATAATTCTGGTATTCCACCATACTCTACTGGCGTGTCATACGCATACGTTGGCTTTGCAAAATCTAATAAGTTCTCATATGTTCTAGTTACGTCTGACTGTAGTTCTTCAAGCATAGCATACAGTTTATTATCCGCTCCTCTTACAATCATGGCTCTTGAATAACCAAAACCTTTTTTGTAATAATCATGAGGCAGATTTAATTCTTTGCGTTCCGCGTCTTCTGCTGCTTCTATAGTATTACCAGCAGCGTTCTTTTTTTGTTGAACTGCTTTTATAACGGGACTATTTGTTAAAGAACCACCTTTTAATTTTTCTTGATCTGGATTAACAGCAACAACACTAATGCTATCTATTTCAAATATCTGTCCACTACCAAGTGGTGAAACTTCTGGATCTCTATTACGTTCAATGTTAATGAGATCTGGATCTCTATTATCCGGAACCTCTATGTTAATTGGTTTTCCCGTAGGTGTCGCAAAAGATTCATAAATCCTTTGAGTGCTTTGTAATTGTTGTGCTTCTGCTGTTCCTGCTGCCAAACTTGGATCTTGTAGTACGTCTCCATCGGCAATTTCAAAATTTGTAAAAGGTGCAGATCCAGGTGTGCTTGTAGCCATGTTTCTATTTAAAGAACTTCTAACTTGTAATCTAACAGTTGGTCGCATCTGGTCAAAATCATAAATGATTTCTTCCATAGTCTTAGTGGTATCTTTGTTCCTTACAAGATATTCTTCCAGACCAGAAACAAACGCTTCACCACCTCTGTTATGAATAATTAAATCACCTGTTTGATTTGGTGCGTCAAAAACATTTTCTTCTCTCGTTACCTTTATAGGAACATTAAATTTAAATGCTATTTTATCCAGGTCTGGTATTTTTGTGAAATCAGGTTCATATCTTACTTTTTGGTTGCCTTTTTTATCTTTAACTGGTTCACCTTTGTCATCTACGATAACTATTGTTTTTTTAGGTGCTGCCTTAACTGCTCGACCAAATTCTTCTCCTTTACCATCTTTTGGTTTCCATCTTTCCTCTTCTCCTTGAGTTACTGTGAGTTTTCTTCTTCCAAGAAAACCAACGGAACCTTCTCTTACATCTTCTTGTGCTCGTAACTCATCATAAACTTTAGAAACCTTTATAGGTTTTTTCATGCCAAATTTATCTTCACTGGCTAACTTAATTAGTTTAATTCTTAACGGAGAAACAACGGGTTCGTCTATATCCGTAAATCGTTCTCTGTTCTTTGCTTTGTCTCTTTCTACCTTTGCCCTAATTGGGCTGATCGACTCACCACTTTGTCTTCGTTGCTCAAGTTTATCATCTATCGCTTTTAATTCTTCATCTGCAATTTTCTGTATAGATGGATTACCAACAGAACTACCCTCGAGATCTTTATTAAAAAAGGTTTGGTCTTCGTCAATGTTGGGATTAGTGTCATCAGTGATTTCAATATGATCGTTGAATAGTTCTTTTCTAATTATTTTTTGTCTGCTTACTATCTCTTTATCTATCGCAGTTCTTGCGTCATTGTTCTCTTTTCCTTTAGGGATCGCCTTTCTTTGTTCTTTTAAATCAAGAATTTCTTGTTTTATTTGAGACACACTACCAGTCTGCCCGGCTGCTTCGTTCATAAGAATCTCAGCATCGGTTAGTGGTACATCTTTCGCTCTGAATTTGGCAAAAGCAGGTGAGTACGAACTCGCGGCAGTTTGCATCGCTAGTTGCTGAGAAGGTGTCATGCCTCCAGGCCCAAGTGTATCCCCGATTAAACCTGCAATCCCAGGTCCTTGACGAAATGCCTCAATAGCCGTGGTCGTTCCTCCACCCATCGTTCCACCAAGAACTACACCTTCTAATAATCTGTCGGCTATTTCTTCACCAGTATATTCTCCACCAGTCAAGGCAGTCGAACCAACAACCACGCCTTCTTGTAATCCTTCGGTTCCACCCTCAAACGCTACAGACTTACCAATTCGTCTGCCAATCTCTCTTGCAGCGTCAACTTTACCCGCTGCACCGAGCTTTTTTATTAGATCTTTACCCGTAATTGATAGTAATTCGTCCTTCGGAATCACTCTTCCAGCACCAAATCTGTCCAAAAGTGCTATGATTGTACCCGCTCCAATGGCTACAGATTCATTATAACTACCAGTTTTTTCTTCCATTTCCGAGGCAACTTCACCAGTTCCCACGATTCCAGAGCCAACTATTGTTGCTCCACCTATTAAAGCTGCAGCTGGTACACTAAACGGAGCAGTCAAAGCTGCGGCTAAACCACCACCAAGTGCAATACCACTTGTTGCTATATTTTCACCAGTTTTCTCGGCAACCCAACCAATCGCATCACTCAAACCGCCTTGTTGATAGGCTTCACGAAGTCCCATCGTGTATTCTGGTTGATAGTTACCCTCTGCAATATCCTTGTCTTGTTGTGCTACAACCTCTTTTCCATAATTAAAAAGAGATTCAATACCCGTCCTTGATCCAATGACCTCAAGACCTTTACCAAAAAGTCTTTGTGCTTGGTCTATACTATATGCAAATGACGAGTCGTTTGTAGCCATTATGTAATCCTAGTCTTCTTTTTCTTTTCTGGTAACATGATCTTTGAAAAACGATTAGTTACACTATAACCGCCCATCTTCTTCTTAAATAAATCTAGTTGCTTCGGTTTAAATATCTTCTTTACTTTAGCAGGACCCCTGGTCGGTGGTACAATCTTCCCGAAGTTTTTGCCAGGAACGGGTTGTCCTCGTCCAGCTAACTCTCGATACGTTCTAATTCTATCTGATTCATCTGACATTAATAGACTCCCTTGAAAGTTCCACCACGGCTTTTCATTACACCGCCCATGTTTTTTCTTACTCTGTCAAACTTCATGGTTTTTGATTCTGGGTCTTTTAGACCCACGCTTTGTTTTGTTTCTCTAAGCTCATGGTCAAATTTAAAATCATCAACCTTCATAGGCAAAGCATCAAGTTCTTTCTTCCTCTGTTTTTTTCTACGTTTGTTTTCTAAATGTCTGCCAAGCATCCTTATAGGACTAGGACCTGCACCAAGTAAATCTAATTTCTTAGTTTTCTTTTTTATCTTCTTCTTTTCTTTTTCATAGTCTGCCATTAGTAGACTCCCTTGAAAGTTCCGCCACGATTTTTCATTACACCACCCATGTTCATTTTCCTATATTTATTTGCCAGTCTCAAATTTTCTTTTTCTCTAATTAACATAGGATCTTGGATCTCAACTATAGGGCCCTTGGTTCCCGCACCAACGCCCTTGGCTTTGATATTCGCTAACTTAGACTTTAATACGTTTAACTT
>Ga0208666_1001038_pt1 | contig 12600 bp, 15 predicted proteins | sample 5B_taG_FD_184078 | JGI IMG/M metagenome (GOLD analysis project Ga0208666, IMG submission 184078) | Marine viral communities from the Subarctic Pacific Ocean - 5B_ETSP_OMZ_AT15132_CsCl metaG (SPAdes) (version 2) | ecosystem: Environmental > Aquatic > Marine > Oceanic | place: Pacific Ocean...
CCCATTCTCAATAAGGGAGGCTTATCGAGATAAGAGGTGGGGGTATGCAGGGGAGCGCCGTCACTTAGCTCCGTTGCTGTTCCCGAATCAGGTGCCCGTAAAGAAGCCCGTCCGCATTCTTTAGCAACGTGTCAAGTGCTTTGTCAACAGGTTGCAAAGAAAAGCCCCTAAAGAGCTTGTTTGCTCTTCGGGGGCGTATATGATTTATCTGTCAGACGAGTTACCAGCTCCCTGACACGACCACCTACAGCATTAGGCGATGACCCGATCTTACCGGCGACAGGGAAAGACACGCATGTCTTCAGCACAGAATGAATTTCGGAGAGAAAACGAGGGAAGGGAATGGGGTACTGAGTTCAGTCCTAATCAGAAGAGAGAGTATGCCCAGGGGATGCAGGCTTATAGGAGGTCATTTGGACTGACTGATGGATTGAAGTGTGATCAGAACGAGTTTCACGATTACTTGGCTCGTCGTCGTGCTGAGGACGAGAAGGCAAAGACAGGTCGGAGGAATCCAATTCATCCCAGTGCTTTGGCGATGTATGCCGATGGCAATGACCCAAGGGAAGGATCTGGTGTCGTCTCTGCTGGAGGGATGTAGTCTTTAGTCGTCTTCGGTAACGCCGCCAACCATTGGTCGTGGGGGGTTGAGCCGAGCGGGAGACAATGCAGAGCCCGTTGTCCTAGGCAGCGGGCTTTGTTGCTGCCAATATGCTGGGGAGAACTACGGCCCCGCAAATGACTGTTGTCGTGAATGGTTCAGATCCACAGATCTATCTCACCAATGGCACCAGGCAGCTGCTGGGGCTGACAGGAGAAAACACAAGAGCTCAGTCGATTGTTCAGGCTGCTCAAGAGGGTTATTACGCTGCAACTGGTGAGTGGCCTTATGTCGCCGGCATGCCTAATACTCCTGGGGCCCCACCAGCAACGCTTGGTGATTGCACAATTGCTGGCAGTGGCATCTCAGGTGGCAGTGTGTCGCTCACCACAGGGGAAACGCTTGATTTAACTGCTGTGATTAGCGGTGATGCAAGTCCTGTGACGTATCTATGGTCAGTCAGATCAGGTGATTGCATCTCATTCGTTGGTGCAAAAAATAAGTCCACTGCACAGATCACATGCGCGAAAGCTGGGATGGCAACACTGCGCTGCATGTTTACTGCTGATTCCAGCGATTCACCAAAGGAAGCCACTGTTGGCGTTGTCGTCACTGATCCAGCCAAGCAAACTAAAAACACCAGCAAGAAATAAATGCTTGATATCACGACCACTGAAGACGACTGTCTCAAGGTGTGTCTCACTGAGGATGGAATTACGAAATGCACGTATGTTTCGTCGTTCCATCTTGTTGATGGCAAGGAAAAGGGCCTGAGAGCTGCCATCAAACGTGCTGCTGCTAAGGCATTTGAATGAAACAACTGTGGGAGCCTCTACCTAAAGAGCTGCAAAGCTTTCCGCAGTTCTGTTGCTATCTGCTTAGAGAGCAAGGTCTGGCAAGAACTCCCACCAAACAGCAGGTAGCTGTCGCTCAATGGATGGAATCAGGGCCAGATAGGCAATTAACGGTTGCTTTCCGTGGTCTGGGTAAAAGTTTGTTGGCGTCGTATTACGCGCTTTGGCGGCTTCGCATGGATTGCGAAGAGAAAATCCTTGTCGTTTCAGCCACAGCCATCAAAGCAACGGATTTCACCCAGTTCATGCTCAGGACCATGGCTGAAGTGGACATATTGCAGTGTTTATTGCCTGAATTGGAGAACAGATCCAGCAATGTCGCCTTTGATGTCGCCCCATGCACGGTTGAACAGTCGCCATCTGTACGAGCCTTGGGTGTTGGAGCGCAAACCACAGGCCAGCGTTGTACTTGCGCGATCTTGGATGACATTGAGACCCTGGCAAATACTCTGACGATCCTGAAGCAAGAGCGTATTGCTCATGCTGTGACAGAGATGGAATCCATCATCAAGCCCGACGAGGGTCAATTACTGCCACGAAAGATTAGTTATCTCGGAACTCCTCATACAGAGACAAGTATTTACCTGCGATTAGTGCGAGAAAGGGGTTATTCAAGTCGGTATTGGCCTGCTTTATACCCAGAAGAGCTTGATACCTATGAAGGGAACCTAGATCCACGAATCGAGGCGGAGGTGACCGCCGATCCAGGGTTAGTCGGAGAGCCAACGGACCCTGAGCGGTTCAGTCACGAAGACATCCTTCAACGTCAAGCGTCGATGACGAAGGCAAGTTTCGAACTTCAGTTCTATCTCAATTGCAGGCTTGCCACTCTTGACCGCTTCCCAGTACGCCTGGGCGATATTGTCGTCCTCGATATCGACGGATCTGCCCTTCCAGAGACTGTCGTTTGGTCGAGTTCGCCGGAATACAGGCTTCAGGAACTTGTCTGTATCGGAATGGGGGCGGATAGGTATTGGCATCGACCTGCATTTATCAATGGCTGGGTTGAAAGAAAAGAAGCCCGTGTTGTCATGTCGATTGACCCTGCTGGTAGAGGCCGGGATGAGCTGGCCTGGTGTGTATTGGCTGAATATGGCGGTAATTTCTTTGTTCTGGAAAGTGGTGGCTCAACCCTTGGCTATGACGATGTTGTTCTAGAGAATTGCGCCAAGATCGCCAAGAAATGGGATGTGAATTACGTCATCGCTGAGGCAAACATGGGCGATGGCATGTTCACAGCCCTGTTGAAACCCCACATGCTCCGGCATCACCCGGTAACGATTGAGGAGGTAAAGCACAGCATCAGGAAAGAGACGCGACTTTGTGACACGCTAGGCCCGATTATTCAGCAGCACAGGCTGTGCATGTTGGCCAAGGTGATCAAGGCTGATTACCGCTTATTGGATGAAGATCCAGAACACGGATATTCCAGATCAGTTGCGCACCAGATGTCGCGGCTAACCGATGAGAAGGGCTGCCTGTCACACGATGACCGCGCTGATGCGCTTGCGATTGCGCTTGCTTATTTCGTAGAGGCCGCGGCCCAGGACCAGATGCGAACGCAGCTAGAACGCAGCTCGCAAATGCAGCGTGAAGACATGGAGGCATGGATGAGTGAACAGGAGGGGGCCGTCGATTCCCTCGCGCTGGGATGGCGACCCAATCTGTCTAATCACGGTGCCTACGGTGGAGTTAAGAGGCTGACTGTTTAAGCGGCACTACTTTGTCGCTCATCTCAGAGAAGTCGAGCTTGCCTGCAAGCTTCTTGAGGGTTGAACCCTCAGCTGCAACAGCAGTGACGTTGCTGTTCTTCAGTAATGCCATCGCTTCTTGACGTGCCCGACGATCACCGTTCTGAAGATCTTCCAGCACTTGATCGATTACGAGGTCGTGCATCTCGCTGAGCTTGCTTAGCTGATCGGACATAACTATTGGGTTTCTGACTGAAGCTTAGATACCATGGCCATATCTACAGCTGCGCAGAGTGCCTTATCTTCCACAAATTGATGAGAGGCTTGTGGCTGCTCTCGCGGCTGAGTTTCCTGATCGATCTCCTGACTTGTCGTGGAGTGATCGAGAGATCATTTGGCGTGCTGGTCAGGTGTCAGTCGTCAAATGGCTGGCGCAAAAATCATTAGACCAGCAATCAGAGACTGTCGTCATGGAAATGGAGGGTGGCTGATGTGTGGCGGAGGTGGCGGAGGTGGCGGCACGATTTATCAGCCTGACTACAACGCTTACGACAAGCAATTTGAGTTGCAACGTTCTGCGATTGAGCAGCAAATAAATAGCAGCTCTATGGCAATGCAGCAGCAGTTGCAGAGCGCTTTGCAGTCGCAAAACACTGTCAGATCTGAAATTGCCGCAGACAAAACTGCCGCAGCGAATGATGCGTCGGCTTTGAACGAAGAAGCCATGCGTTTATCTACGTTGATTGGCGCTCCCCCGCCAGAGGAGCCAGCGCAAGCTCCTGAGATTGGCTCAAAAGATCGCGGCGTTAAAACAACCAAAGGGCGTAAGTCCTTACGCATTGGCCGCACGGCCAATTCATCTAGCCAGGGCACTGGCCTCAACATTACTTAGGAGTTTGATTATGTGTGGTGGTGGTCGTCCTAGCGCTCCAAAAGTTGAATATGTCGGTCCATCCCAGGCCGATATAGACAGAAATCAGCGTTCTCTTGATCAATACCAGGAACAGATGATGCAACAGCAGAGTCAGTTCCAGTCTCAGCTTCAAGCTCAAATCGATGCGGCTGACGCAGAGACTGCTGAGCTTCAGGCTAATTTCGCGGCGGAATCCGCAGCCGCAGCAGCCGCGTCTTCTGCTGATCAAGCAGCTGCCTATACAACGTCAGCGCAGCAAACAGAAATTCCAGAAGGTGCTCAAACAACTGCTGCTGTTACTGAGAAGAAAAAGCCCAAGAAAAATCTCAAGATCAGCACTGGCGGAACAATGGCTAGTGCTGGCTCTGGCCTCAACATCGGAGTTTGATTATGTGTGCTGGAAGCATTGAGGGGGCTGAAGCCGGGTCCGACCCCAAAGGTCTTTCTGTGGGGTTTAGAAGTAAAAAGACTGGGGAGATCGTTTATTTAGGTGAGACCAGGGAGGAGCACTACAAACGGGTCGCGAAAATGCGGCAGAAAGAAGTTGATGAATTATCGTCTCAGCGAAAAGCCTTAATTGCGCAGCAGCAGGCCGAGTCTCAGCGATTACAAGCCGAGATGGTTGAGCAGGAAAAGGCGCAGAGTAAAGAAGTGCTTGGCCTTCAATCTCAGCAAGCTGAAAAACTTTCTGGCATCAGAACCAGTGGCCAATCGGTTGTTTCTTCCTTGCGGATCCTTGGGCAGAAGCAACCTATGGCTCCAACTGCATCGCAAACCGCATCACGTCCTAGTGGCCGTGGGGCTGCATCAACTCAAGCAAATGTGGCTCGCGGATCTGCTCGTAGTCGTGGCACAAACCTTTCGATCTAATCATGCGTAAAACTGCTGCTCAACGCTACGAAGACCTGCAATCTGACCGGGACTATTACCTAAGTCGTGGTCGCGCTTGTGCGCAACTGACGATTCCGTATCTCATCCCGACCAGTTCAGAACCAGTCGCCAATACCAAGGAGACCTATCCAGTCCCATGGAATGGCATTGGAGCTAGGGGCTGTTTGAACCTGGCAAGCCGAATGCTTTTGGCATTGCTTCCACCAACGCAGCAGTTTTTTCGCTTCTCGCTGGATGAAGCCGAGCTAAATGCTCAAGGTGTAAGCCCAGAGCAAAAGTCTGAGTTTGAGATGGCCTTGAGTCAAATCGAGCGCCAGGTGCTCCGAGAGATCGAGGCCAGCAATGACCGCGTGGTTTTCCATGAGGCATTGCTGCATCTAATCGTTGGCGGCAATGCACTGCTTTATGTAGCTCCAGAAGGCCTGCGTTGTTTTCACCTAAACCGCTACGTCTGTCAGCGGGATCCGATGGGAAATCCATTGGAAGTAATTACGTGCGAACAACTGGCAATTGAGACGCTGCCGCAAAAAGTGCAGGATCTGATTCGTAATCCAGAGGATGACGACGACATCACCAGTGGCTTGATTGATGACATTGCTCAACCTGTTCCACGTCGTGATTCTGGCGACACGGTTCGGATTTACACCCATATCACTTGGGAACGAAATGGCCAAGGGAAGAAAGGGACGGTCAAGTGGCACCAGGAGGTCAATAACAAGATCATTCCCGGCTCTAAAGGTCGTGCTCCAGAAGACGTAAATCCATGGATGCCCCTACGAATGACGCGCAGCGATGGGCAAATGTATGGCATCAGTTACGTGGAAGCCGCGGCCTTGGCTGATCTTCAGACTGTGGAAGCGTTGTGCCAAGCAATTGCAGAAGGGAGCCTTGCAAGTAGCAAAATTTTGTTCCTAGTTAAGCCGTCTGGTGTCACCAAAGCAGCCAATCTTGCCGACAGTCCAAACGGTTCGTTTGTCACAGGAGACCCTCAGGATGTGATGGCTTTGCAGGTGCAGAAATCCACAGATCTGCAAGTTGCAATGCAAGGCAAAACTCAGATAGAAGCCAGGCTGTCACAGGCTTTCATGCTGGCTGATGTGAGAGATAGTGAGCGCACAACAGCGGAAGAGGTACGCCTACAGGCCTTACAGATTGAGAACTCGCTGGGGTCGATCTACAGCATTTTGCAGACCGAATTTCAGGTGCCTTATGTCTCCCGCAAGCTTGACATTCTTCAGCGTGAGAAGAAGGTGCCCAGGCTGCCAAAAGAGTTGGTCAAACCTGTCATGACTGTGGGCCTTGCCGCTGTTGGTCGTGGCAACGATTTGGAGCAGCTAGTAAGGTTTACGACAACGCTTGGTCAGACAATGGGGCCAGAAGGATTACAAACCTATCTGAAGCCATCAGAGCTGATTAAGCGCCTTGCATATTCCATGGGCATCGACACTGTTGGTCTAATCAAGACCGACGAAGAGCTTGCCCAAGAACAACAAGCAGCACAACAACAGCAGCAGCAAGCAATGCTGATGCAGTCAAAGTTGGCTGATCCGAAGAACATGGCTGATGCAGCGCAGACTGCTCAGAACATGCAGATCCAATCCGAAAACCCTGAACCTCAACCTCAATGAGTCCTGAACTCGGCAGACCAGTAATGGCCGATCCTCAACCTTTTGTCGAAGGATCACAAACCGACACTTCACCTCAACTGACTGTTCCTGAAGGCGAAAAGGGCGGGATGGTTGGCCCCGGCCAAGAGGGAATTGTCGAAGAATTTGCCCAGGAACAGGAACAACTTCAGGAAGAAGAAGCAATCCTCGGCAAGTTCAAGTCTCCCCAAGATTTGGCGAAGGCTTATGCGGAGCTTCAGCGCAAGATGGGTCAGCAGTCTTCTGCTGAACCTCAGCCTGAGCCTGCTGCTGAGCCTGAAGCAGCCGAAGCTCCTGGCTATTCCGCTGATCAAGCCAGTGAGGTTTATGGCAAAGAAGCAGTTGGAGCACTTGCCGAGAAAGGTGTCGATCTTGCTGAGTTGATGTGGAACGCCGACCAGGGCGCTGACATCTCGGAGCACTACGACACGCTGGCTGAAACATTCAAAGTGCCCCGCCAAGTGGTGGAGAACTATGTATCAAAGGCGCAATCCGCCCCGTCAACTGGCGAGGCGGGACTGTCTGATGCTGATGCAACAGAGCTGCTGCAATCTGTTGGCGGCCAAGAGAACTTTGATCAGCTAAGTGGCTGGGCTAAAGCCAACCTGCCAGCAGAAGAATTAGCCAATTACAACGCTGTGGTGGACTCGGGCAACAAAGAGGCCATTAGTTGGGCATTGAAGGCAATGCAAGCCCGTCAGGTGGCCCCTGACGCTGTTGTGGAGCCAAAGCTCTACGGGGGCGGATCACCAACAGACACGGTGGTCAGGTTTGAAAGTCAACAGCAAGTCCTCGACGCAATGAATAAACGGAATGACAGAGGTCAGCGTCTTTACGATGTTGATGAGGCTTACAGGAACAAGGTGGCGATGATATTGCACGCTTCACCAGACTTCTAGTAAGTTGTTGTTAGACAGCAACCGGAACTGGGCAAGCCCGAAAGGATAACTTGCAGCCAGGGAGGAATGGGCGGTCAAACAAAACCAAAACTATTCCTCCGAAAAATCTAATCATGCCTACTCCTCCTGATGTTGCTTTGCAACGCTTAGGCCAGATCAAAGGCGACGGTGCTACCTGGGGTCCAGGGCTGAATGGCGTCGATAAAGATCGCGCCATGTTCCTCAAGCTGGGAAGCTCTGAGGTTCTTGATGCGTTCATGACTAATTGTGTATTTAAGGGCAAAACTCGCGAAAGAAATATTCGTGGAGGCCGGTCAGTTGCTTTTCCAATTACTGGAAAAATGGCCGCCCGTTATCATCAACCTGGAACTCAAATTTTAGGTCAAGGCAACAATCCTTCTGATATCAATGAGCGAGTAATTGAACTTGACGCATTGATGGTAGCCGACGCAGCTATTTATCAAGTAGATGAGCTGATGAATTTCTATGATATTCGTCAAATCTATACAACTGAGCTGGGCAGAGCATTAGCTTACGAATACGATAAGCGTGTTGCGCGTATACTTTACGCCGCCGCTAGTAATACAACAGAGCCTCTTGCAAAAGATCCTCTGAATGCTGGAAGGACAGGCCAGCTCATCGATCTCGGCGACGACGCTGCTACTTTTGACGCCAAAACACGTCAAGCTCGTGGCGACATGTTGGTTGATGCCATCTTCGATGCTCGTGTGGGTTTCGAGACCAAAGATGTCAGTATTGACAACATGTATGCGGTGTTCTCTCCTGACGATTACTACTGCATCACGCAGTCATCGCGTGCGATCAATACTGATTTCAACGGTGGTGGTGGCAACGGCACTATCGCTCAGGGCGAGACTGCAAAAGTTGCAGGCATTCCTCTCTATTCAAGTAATCACGTCACCCAGCCTGATTACACATTAGTGGCTGGAGATGTGAACCCTGATTATGCTCAGGATCTGTCGAACGTCCGTGGCTTTGTTTTCCACCGTGATGCTGTTGGTGTTGTCTCTCTTTTGAGACCTTCATTGCAACTCACAGGGAACGAGTTCCGCGTTCAGTACCAGTCTGATCTGATGGTTGCCCGTCAGGCGCTTGGCATGGGTCAGCTTCGCGCTGAGTGCGCTTGCGCCATCTCCGTCTCTGCTTAAGCTGACTTAGGAGATGGGGATCAAGGGGTCAGGGAGCTGGCCCCTTTTTTCATGCGCCATAGACTGTGTGCAACGTCCCCGTAGTTGTCCATGGGCATAGTTCAACAGACAAGAGCGCCAGGTCGAACGACATTGCTAGACGCGGTAAATATTTGCCTGGAGAACATTGGGGAGCAGCCGGTAGATAGCCTCGAAAACGAACAGATTCAAGACGCCAGGGTTGCCGAAAGGACTCTTCTTGAAGTGCATAAGCAAGAGCAGGTTCGTGGCTGGAGCTGGAATAAGGAGTACGCCTACCCCTTCTCCAGGGACTCGCTTGGTCAGATCCGAGTACCTGAGACTGTGGTCGAGTTCAGCCCAAACCCATACGAATGGAATGGCCGGTTTCAGCTAAGGGGCTCAAGGGTTTACGACCTCTTGAACAGGACGTATCAGATGGATCCAACCATCAATCAAATAACGGCGGATGTTATTTGGATGTTGTCTTGGGACGACGTGCCAGAGGCGTTCAATCGTTTCGTCACGATCAGGGCAGCTCGCGTTTTTTCTGATCGGACGTTGGGATCTGAAGCCTTGTTCAAGTACACGTTGAAAGATGAACAGGACGCCCAAGCGTTGCTGATGCAAATGGAGCTGACGCAAGAAAGCCCAAACATGCTGACCGGCAACTATTCATTCCCGACATATCAGCCGTCAAGTGGATTGATGAACCGTCGTGTTTCAACTGGTTCTTCGATCTTCTAATGAAAAACATTGCGTTCACGATCCCTAATCTCATCCAAGGTGTGAGCAATCAGCCGGACGCGCAGCGTGACCCAAGTCAAGGTGCAATACAAATCAATGGCGTCTCCTCGATTGCGGAAGGATTAAGGAAGCGCGACAGCAGTAGAACCCTTGCCAAGGTCAGCGACACACCTTTTGGTGATGCCTTTTTTCATACGATTCTTAGGGACCAGCAAGAGGAATACATCGCTGTTATTACCAGCAATGGGATTCAAGTATTTGACCTAGCCGGAAATCCAGTCAATGTTGTTCAAGATTCTGGCGCTTACAGCTATTTGAGCGGAGTTACTGATGCACGTCAGCAGATTCGGGCCGTAACAATTGCTGATTTCACATGGATCAGCAACACAACAAAGGCCACAGCAATGGACTCGGCCACAGCGCCAGTCAGCAGCAGGCCACCTCATGAGTGTTTGGTTTGGATTAAGCAGGCTGCTTATGGCAACGAGTACGTCCTAAACATCAACGGGTTTGAAGCCACTGTCCAGACCCCTGTAGCCCCAGTGGTTAGCAATGGTTCAACCGTCACCGAGAACAGAATCAGTAGTGAAGAAATTGCCGAGCAACTGATAACGGCGCTGGGCACCGCTGGCTTGACGGGCTACACGCTTGAACAATCAGGCTCAGTGATTTGGGTTTGGGGAACAAGCCCAATAACGGTCAAAGCAACTGATGCCAAAGCAAACAGCACGATTACTGCAATTCTTGGCGAAGTTCAGGCTTTTATCGAACTGCCAACAATTGCCCCTGAGGGCTATCAGGTCGAGATCACAGGAGATCCGGGGACAGCATTCGATAACTACTACGTCGAGTTTGAGCCTCGCAGCGGAACATTTGGCGAAGGAGCCTGGGCTGAAACGGTAAGCCCTGGTGTCGAGTACAAAGTTGATCCGCTAACGATGCCTCATGTCCTGATTAGGACGAACTCAACTCCACTGTCGTTTTGGTTTGGCCCGGTAAATGGCCAAACGGTAAACGGCATCCCTGATGGAGTCCCTGAATGGGGGCAACGTACTGCTGGCGATTACGACACAGCTCCTGATCCTTCATTCATTGGTTATGCGATTAATGACATCTTTATCTACAAGAACCGGCTTGGATTCTTGGCTGATGAAAACGTTGTCCTCAGCAGAGTTCGAGAGTTCTTTGAGTTTTTCCCTGAGACGGTTACGACTGTTCTGGATACTGACCCTATTGATGTTATTGCTAGCAATAACCGTGTTTCGGTCCTTCGCTACGCAGTTCCTTATCAAGACGAGCTGATCCTCTTTTCCAGTCAGATCCAGTTCAGGTTTAACGCTGCTGAGACTGTCCTGACTCCAGCGACAGCGCAGATCACAGTGCTGACGCAGTTCGATGTTGATGTTGAGGTGAGGCCACAGCAGGCAGGCGGTGGCATCTTTTTCATGCAGTCCAACGGCCAATGGTCGCAGATGCGTGAATTTGCTGTGCGGGGTGCAGGAACAGCGTTGACTGCCGATGCTGCGGACTTGACTGGCTACGTCAGCTCATACATCCCTGACGAATGCTTCAAGCTCACAGTCAATGACGCTGGAAATTCGGCGTTCCTGATCAGCTCCAGGTACGGCGCGGATGGAATTGACTACCGCAAACGGATCTATACATACAAATGGTTCCTGCGAAATACGGGCAGCGGTCCTGAGCGTGTACAGAACAGCTGGAGTTATTGGGAATTTGGGGCAGACGAGGTTCTTCAGGTCGTTTGCATCAGGGAGATTCTTTATTGCTTAATGCGTTATGGCGACAAGGTTTATTTAGAAGCCATATCCGTTCTTGATCGAGCGGAGGAACCCAGTAACGGGTTGCTGCCAGTTCTTCTCGACAGGCTTGTAAGCAGCACTTCAGCGACTCCAGTTGCACTAAAGATTGCGCCAGGCGTTTACAGCGAGCAAACGCGCGAGACCACATTCACCTTGCCTTATGTCGCCACAAACGAGATTCAGATTTGGTCGGCTTATAACAACAGTGGAAGCGGCAAACCTGGCCCAGTCCTTTTGGGTTCAACATTGTCTGGCACGACAATTACGGTAAGAGGTGATTGGTCAACAGCAGACGTTTGGGCTGGAGAGAAGTACGAATTTCGTTATCGCTTTTCGCGCTTCAAGTTGATGCAAGATATTGGTGGCGGTAAAGCGCCTCGAAACGTGGTTCGGACCCAAATCCGACAGGCAAAGCTGGGTTATCACGAAACAGGTTTCTTTCAGGCAAAGACAATGCCGGAGCACCGCTCTCCGGGCCTTTATACCTTTGATGCAACAGTCTTGGCGGTTAGGGAATCAAAGATTGGGGACACGTCTCCAACAACAGAGTCACAACAGCGTTATTACGAGGGCGTATTCAACATTCCGATTATGGGTCGTGGTGATCGCGTCCTGGTGGAGCTGTTGAACGACACCCCGCATCCGTGCAAGTTTTCAACTTGCGAATGGATCGGTGGCATGACCAGCCGTTCAGGGGCGAGCTGATGCAGTGGATCATGGAGCCGTCAGCCAGTGATGCTGTGTGGATTGGCCACAACCTCAGACCGTCAGATGTGGAGGAGGTAATGCTGAGTCATGGGATGAGTCCACACGAAGCGGTTAAATCCAGCTATTGCGACTCAGATATATGCCGTGGGATTGCAAGCGATGAAGGTGTTCCTGTTGGTCTCTGCGGGGTCGCAGAGCATCGCATTTGGATGCTGGGAACTCCTGAGCTGACAGCAACACGTAGGGGCAGGTGGCAGTTAATCGTTGAAGGGCGAAAATGGGTAGACAGTTGCTTTGAAGAAGTGGGTGGACCGCTGTTTAATCAGGTGTATTTCAAGAACGCTGAGTCAATTCGTTGGTTAAAGATGCTTGGTTTTACCGTTGATATTCCCAAGCCAATTGGGAAGTCTGGCGCTTTGTTCTGTGATTTCTGGAGGAACAGCTGATGGTTGTTATCAACCCGATGACCCTGGCCGTTGGCTCCGGTCTTCTTAACTTTGGGATGGGGATGCTGGGCAATAACGCCAGGCAGCAGGAATATCTCAACCAACAGGCGCAACGCAAAGCCAGCGCCGAGTTTGCTTCGTGGTCTGCCTCTCAGCAGCAGCAGCAGACAGACCTCAATAATCAATACTCCTATTGGCAGCAACAGGTCAATTACGGC
>Ga0208666_1001039_pt1 | contig 12599 bp, 12 predicted proteins | sample 5B_taG_FD_184078 | JGI IMG/M metagenome (GOLD analysis project Ga0208666, IMG submission 184078) | Marine viral communities from the Subarctic Pacific Ocean - 5B_ETSP_OMZ_AT15132_CsCl metaG (SPAdes) (version 2) | ecosystem: Environmental > Aquatic > Marine > Oceanic | place: Pacific Ocean...
ACCATTAGGTGGGGCCACCTTATTATTGCCTTATGGCTGCCACCATTAACGCCACACTCAAAAGCGCAACAGCCAACAGCTATGTGACGTTGGCAGAAGCAGACGCGTATTTTGAGACCGTTCCAAGTTCAACGCAGTGGGATAACAAGCAAGACGACAAGAAAAATCGTGCCTTGATTTCAGCAACACGCTGGATTGATTCGTTGAATTTTTATGGTGATCGTTGCGATACAAGCCAAGCATTGAGCTGGCCACGCAATAATTACCACGTTGATCGCGTTGAATTAACTTGCAGTGTTATCCCTGCAGACGTTAAGTACGCTGTTTACGAACTGGCGCGTGCATTAGCGAATGACACGGACTCGATTACAGGGACTACCGGCGATACGGGGTTATACGAAGCCGTCAAGCTCGGGGAACTCGAAGTTAAGTACAACACTTCTAGCCAAGCTACCGGAACTGTTAATAACGTATTCGACGTTTACCCTTGGCTGCAGTCTTATCTTGGTGCTTATTGCCTTGGAGGCTCTGGCTCTTATCAAGTTCGTACTGTGAGGGGTTGAGATGCCAGGAGCACTAGACAGTTTATTTAAGAACGTTGCCAAATCAGTTGTCGCTGATCTGGGCAAATCTCTTGACACGACAGTCATTTACACGCGAAAGGCATCGCCAACGTATAACACCAGCACTGGTGCGTTAACGACGACTGATTCGTCTTACTCCTTCGACGCACCAATTGAATTTGTGCAGTCAAACGAAGAAGAGGGTCGCGAGGAACGTCTAGCCAAGTTGTATTTGACACCGGATTTGATTGGCGACAATCAGCCAACTTTTGAAGACGAATTGACCTTGACATACGCTGGCGCAACCAGAGTCAGTCAAATTACAGATATTCGTACTTTTAAAGGCGGCCAAACGTATATGTTCGTTCTTTTGGTGCGGTTCTGATGGGAAAGCTTGCTGACAAAATTGATGCCAAAATCAATGCTGATCTTGATCAAGCGTTTAGAGAGTTTGTCAGGCTTGCTGTAAATGACTTGCCTGAAGTAAGCCCTGTCTACACCGGCTTTTTTGCGTCCAGCTGGAAAGCGTCAAAAAGTCGTCCTCGTCCGACTCATGATGTGGAAAACTATGAGCCTTGGGCAACAATTAAACAGTTGAAAAGCAAAGTAAAAAGCTACCCTGGCAGGATTGACCCAAGATTTGATCTTCCCTCGTTTACGAGTGATGACACCATTTATATCGGCAATACAGCTCGTTATGCACGTTATGCACTGGAGCGGCCGAGCCAAATAGTTTCGTACTTAGCGGGTCTTAAGGCAGTGGCTCAAACGGTGTTTGCTGCAAAAGATGGCGTTACTCTAAGAATTGCGGGTAGCGGAACTGCTCGCGGTTCTAAGTATCAAAGGGTCTTATGACATTAGTCGCTCCTAGAGCTGCTTTTGAGAAAGCAGTTACTGATGCCGTTGCAGCAGTTGATGACACCGTAAAAATGGTGTACGACAACGTAGGTTTTACGACGCCCGGAAAGACCCAAAAGTATGTGCTGATGTCGGTCTCGTATAGCCAAAGCACGATACAGACGCATGGAGCATCATCAGATTTTTACATTGGCGTTGTTCAGTGCAACATTTATGTACCTAAAAACGTTGGCACGGCAGTGCTTGCAACTATCGGAGAAGCAATTATTGATGGGCTGACTTCTGTAAACGCTACCGGCTATACAGATACTTTCAACTGCAATCCGCGTTCTCTTGAAGTTTCCGGTCCAACACCGTTAGAGATTGAAGACCGTGCTCACTTTATTGGATTAGTGTCTTGTCAGTTTAGTGCTGTAGCATAGGACAGTAATGAAAACCAGATCTTCTTCCATGCGAGCATCAGAGCTTTTAAGGAGCAAGTTTGGCGTTAGCCAACTGTATAAATATGAAGTCAAGCAAGACGAAGAGGTTTTGTTGGAAATTTTCTGGCATCCACTGACCATCAGCGAGCGTGAGTCGATTCAGAAAAAAACTGGTGGTGATGACGCAAATGAGTTTGCTCTTAGCTTGATGCTTGAGAAGGCTTTGGACGCTGATGGCAAACGTCTTTTCCAGGATGGAGAAAAGGCTGTTTTAAAAAACGCTGTTGACGCCTCAATTTTGCAAGAGATTCAGCTAGCAATGCTGACCTCCGGCACAGAAAATAAGGTGGAGGACGCGAAGGCAGACCTCAAAAGCGCATCCTGACTGGCTGTTTTTGTTCTACCTAGCCAAAGAGCTAGGTATGACGGTTTCTCAACTCTGTGATCAGCTCACTCAAGAGGAACTGGTCAGTTGGGCTGCGTTTTTTGAATTACAAGCAGAAAAAAGTGAAAAAGCGCAAAGTCAAAGCCAGTTAGCTCGTAAAGCGCAGGTTATGGGGTGACGCTAAGATTGGAGATAACTCTGGTGCGGCGCTGCAGTGCAAGATATTTCACTTGCCATAAAGGTAGATAAACGGCAGGTCAAAGACCTTAAGACCCTGATGGGTCAGGTTGAAAAACAAGTTGGAAATTTAAACAAGGTAAAAGTTACCCTAGACACTACTCGGGCTCAAAAAAATGTTGAGGCCCTTTCTGAATCGCTTAGACAAGCAGAAATAATTTCAAACAGATTTTTTGGGAAAGGTGCCAGGTCCGGCATTGGTGCATTTGCTAGAGACATAGCCGGTATTCGCAGTGAAATTTCAAACGTAAGAAATGGTTTTGATACTGCAAAAGACGGTGCAACCAGGACGACAAAGGCGGTTCAACTCTTAACCGCACAATTTAAAATGCTTTCTGCCGAGGGCAGGGCTTTCGCAAAAGGCGGTGCAGATCTTTTTCAAGCTAAAGGGTTTGACGAGGCTTCGTTAAAAAACAGATTAAAACCATTAGAAGACCTGCCAAACAGTCTTGCTGGGACAGGAGAGGCGCTAAAAGAAATTAGATTTCTTTTAAATTTTGCCACGGAAAATAGTAAGGAATTTAAAACATTAATTGAAGCTGAGAACAACGCACTTGCTAAACAGAAGAAAATTCGCGAATCAATGGCGTTTGTCACAGAAGTGCAGCGTCGAACGACAGCGCCAATGCCTGCCGATCCATTTGGAGCAAAAGTTCCGTTACTGCCTGCCGCAGGCCAAAGTTCAGGAACTTTTGAGATAGTCGAGCGTAATCGAGAGATCGCTCGGATACGTCAGGGAAGTTTAGGCGTAGAGCGTGAAATTTCTAAAGAACGCGGCAAGCAGGCCAGGGCTGCAAGTCAGACAGCTTCGAGCGATAAAACTCAAAAGAAACAGCGAGGGTCAAAGTTAAATGACATGTTGCTTGGGGCTGGTTTCCCACTGCTTTTCGGTGGAGGGGCAGGAGCCGTCGGAGGTTCAATTCTTGGTGGTGCGATCGGCGGGACGATGGGGGCATCGTTTGGAGGTCAAATCTTCGGTAGTGCTATTGGGCAAACTCTTGAAAACTCACTGCGTTTAGCAGTTGATATTGGCAACGCAGTTGAAACATTGAACCTAGACAGCCTGGAGGAGTCAGGCATACGTGTTAACGCTGAGCTTGAAACACAAGTTCAGTTGTTGCGTGAGGCAGGAGAATTTAGAAAAGCGCAAGAATTGGTTCAAGAAAAAGTTGCTGAGCAGACTGGAGCGCAAGGCGCAGCAATGCAAGATGTTGCTAATGCATTTAACTTGCTTGGAGCTGCTGCTAAAGAATTTTTATCTGTTTCTGCAGCATTTTTAGGAATGCTTACCGCTCCGATCGCTGCGTTGTTAGCCGGAATTATAAAAGTTGTAAATGAAATAATAAAACAGGCAAACATACTTTTTTCGCTTATTGGTGGAGCATTAAAGAAAATTGCGTTAAACGAAGAGGCGCTAAAAGGAGTAGGCGAGCAACTTAAGAACGTTAATGGGCAGTTTGATGAAAGCATCTTCAAAGCAGGAGAGTTAGCCCGAAAGCTTGAAAGAGAAAGAGACTTGTTGGCAGAAGTTGTAGTTCTTGAATCCAGAAAAGTAGATGGTCAAAGGCTAGAAGACAAAATTGGAAACAATATAGTAGACGGACATATCAAACAAACAAAACTTTTAGCCCGGCAAAAAGAAGAAATTAAAAAAATTAACCTACAGAAAAATGAGCAGAACGTTGCAGAAATTGAATCAGCTCTTCTTGCTAAAGAATTTACTCATGAGCTTCAGAGGCATCAGGTAGCTACAACCGTAAATCTTAAAAATCGCAAATTGATCACATCTGCTTTAGAAAAAGCGGACAAAAACCAGCAAAAAATTAACGAAACGCTTCAAGAACAAATTGACAAACAACTTGATCAAATTGCTTTTGAAAAAGAATACGCGGAGCTTATCCATTCTGGCTCTCTTCCTGCGGCTGCTAAAAGAGCTTTAGGACTAAAGCAGCACTTAAAAGAACTGGATCGTCAGTTCGAGAAAGAAGTTGCAATTCTTGATGCCAAGATTGCACAGCTAAAGGCAGATACGGTGCAAAATAATATGACAAAAGAGCAACTTGAGTTGCTAGATGAATTGCTTGAAAAACGAGAAAAGTTGGACAAGAAACAAAAAGATGCTCAAGACGCTGCTAAAAAGGCTCAAGGGCCTAAGACGGACATAAAAAGGCTAGAAGAAGAGATGGTAAGTATACAAGGCAAAATAAACGAATTAATTGATCCTGTTAATCAAGTAATTGCTGCTGCTGGAGCGATAGGAGATGCCTTTAGCGAATCATTCAAAGGTGTTATTAGCGGCAGCATGACTGCTCAAGAAGCGTTGGCAAATCTATTCCAACGAACAGCAGACCACTTCTTAGATATGACGGCCCAGATTATTGCGGCTGCAATCAAGATGCAGGCTGTCAAGTTTGTTACACAGATAATTGGGTCGATAGCTAGTGCTGGCGTTAGTGCTGGAGCCAGCCCCGGCGCTGTTGACCCTGGCAAAGTCATTCAGGACGGAGGCACATTTAACCTTCCTGGCGAAATAATTCAACAAGGTGGGCCAGCCCCCGGTTCTTCAATTTTTAATCCTGCTGTAGCGGCAGAAGGTGCTTATTGGTCTGGTGGATTTAAAGCGTTTAACCAAGGTGGAATGGTTAGTCAACCAACTCTTGGTCTTGTTGGTGAAGGTGGAGAACCGGAATACATCATTCCTCAGTCCAAAATGCGTGAAAGCATGGCTCGTTATTCGCGTGGGTCACGCGGCAGTGGTGTGATTCCTTCTGATGGTGGATCGTCTGCATCAGGCGATGGTGGCGTTGCAGTTGCCGCACCAATCGACGTTCGCTACACCGTGGAACGAATCAACAGCGTTGATTATGTAACCGCCGATCAATTCCAGTCTGGGATGCAAAGTGCAGCGGCACAAGGCGCACAACGCGGTGAACAGAACACGCTAAAACGATTACAGATGAGCGGTAGCACTCGCCGGAGGTTAGGAATATGAGCCAGTACGCATTTGGCCATGCCACTCGAATTAAAGGCCGTAGCCCATCGACAGGCAAACTAGAGACGTTTTACTTCTTTCAAAACTTCTACATCAACCAAGAAGCCACGCATGATGGCAATCAATACCGGTTTGTTCCGTTTGGCTTCTCAGGCGTAACCGTTAATCGCACGGGCGACGGATTAGAAGCAACTCTTGTATTCCCCAACAACGGTTTGTCTCGCGGTTTTGCTGATCAAGCCATTGACCAGAACTGGGTCATGGAGGTTGACGTGTTGATTTTGGATGCCGACAACCCAGCAGGCACCCATCAAATGCTGCATTCGTTTACAGGCCAAGCTGTTGGCGGGCAGTGGGACAACGTATCGCTAAACCTAAAACTCAGTTCTGTGCTGGATGCTGTTGGAACGGACGTGCCAAGGCGTTCGCTGACGCAGAGGTTGGTTGGCAACCTGCCTATTAGTAACAATGTCCGACTGCAGTGATTTAATTGGGATGCCGTATCGGCTAGGAGCTGATGGCAGCGATGGCCACATTGACTGCATTCACTTGTGTTACGAGGTTTGGGGGCGAGTTGGGGTTAAAGGGCCACCGTTCAAGCAATCTTGGTACGAGGCGAGCAAGTGGGAAGTATGCAGGGATCTTTTGCAATGGGGTTTGCGGGTGGAAAAGCCTGCGTATGATGGGGACATTCTGTTGCTGCCAGATAAATCTTGGACATTCGCAGTGATTTGGCAGGAGGGAGTTCTGCATATCCAACCAAGGCTGGGAAAGGTCAACTGGTCTTTGGCCCGTCAATTTATGACGTACCACTGCTTCCGTACGAAAAACAATTAATAGAAGCGATTGGTATAACAGAAGAAGAGTATCAACTATTTGCGGCTGAAGTTAGGCGACGTGGCCGTTTAAGACCAGCAGAGTATGACCATATTCCAGATATTGTTTGCGAACCGCTAACCAAAACAGCAATAATTTTTATCAACTTGGCAATCAGCCTTACGTTGACTGGTGTTGCCTACTTATTAACACCTAAGCCAAAAGAGCCAGCGGCTTTTAGTCGCAAAGAGCTTGGCGGAGAAACCGGAGCAAGTCGGTTTACGCCATCTCGTGGTTTTGAGACCTTGGCAGAGCTTGGTGAATACGCTTCACCAATTCCTTTGTTGTTTGGTTTATATCGTGAAGGCTATGGCGGTGGAATGCTTGCGACACCAAAGCTGATCTGGTCTCGGATGTTTAGCCATGGAACGTTGCAGCGAGCCAAGCTGTTGTATGTCGTTGGCGAACAGGGCGTTGATGGATTAAACGGTATTGAGCCGCCTGGACTTGAAGGCATTTTTCTTGGTAATAATGCCCTCGACCCTATTTTTGAGGATGCTTTTGCGTTTTACTGGAAGAAGCATTCAGGCGATTCAGGCAACCAAAGGATTCGCGACACTGACCATTTAGACGGTTATGGAACAAGAGGTGAAGCGTCTTCGGGCGATCCAGACAAAGCTATAGATGGCGAAATTTTTTACGCTCCAACTAACAACGAGATTGGTGCAAAAGGTGAATTTTGCCATGCTTACACGCCAGCAAACAGCACTCAGTTTGGCGTTTTTGAGCCAATTGCGAATGGCACCTCGTACCGCCCAAACTATCGTATTGTTTCCATTACTGACGACGGCCACACTGGAATAACAAAACGTGGAATTACAAGAACACGCATCAAATATGCTGGACTTAGTTTTGCCAACCCCGATAACTTAAGCAAAGCAGACCTTCTGCGAAAAGTTCGTAAATTTGGCCAAGCAGGCGCCGGTAGAAATTACAGCCCGCGAATGGGGATTATTCGACTTAATCGATATAGTGGAGGCGAAACAATAACAAGTTCAGAAGTAACAGGCGCAGATGAGCTTCAAAAAGTTGTAAATGTAAGGCAAAAAGATGAAATTGTTTTTATAATTAGTGCTACTAAAATTGACGAAGATCTTTACGCAGCCAAAGAATCCAGGGAAAGCGTATCTGATCTAAATAGCACTGTTGAAGCTTTGCAGCTTGCGGCTGACGATGCAATGCAGGTTGGCGAACAGTTTGCAATTGCCGGAACAATTTGGAAAGTTATTCGCAGGAAACTGGATCGTTTTGAGCCTGACTCAAACGAAAATCAAAGAATTGAACTTAAGTGCGTTAGCACCGAAGAGTCGCACCTCAAACGAATTGGAGTTGTAAACCGTGAAAAAGTTGTAGAGCCAACGCAAGGCTTTATTGGTGATAGTTTCCCAGATGGGCCAGAGGCTTCGGTTGACGAAGTTTTCTTTCCAATAACAAGAGTTACGACCGCAACAGTAAGGAATAACAGACCCGCAGTAGTCACGGAGATCGGCTTAAAAAGCACGGTATTTCAAAAGTTAAACGGTATTTGCGCTTTTAATAGCCTGCCAACTCCTGACGAGTTAAACAACATGGACGACGAAAACGTACAAGTTACGAACGGAACAATTACTGCAAACATTATGCGGTCAACTGTTTTTCGTGTATTCGTGCGTGATGCTGGAGATGACAATTCTTCTTTCGCTGTTGTCCCGTTGTTTTTTGTAATTCGGGGAAGCCGACCGGTAGCTCAGTATAACTTTATTCGTTTTGCGTTGCCCCCAGGTCAAGAAGCAAAAGAACTTGAATTTAAGTTTGCACCACTCCCTGGAGCGGAATTAAGAAGTCTTTCGAACAAAGAAATATTAATTGATCTGTCTCATTCAGTGTCCAGTGAGTCAGCAGGGATGATGTTCTCTACTGTGCCAGTAAGTGGGATTGGCTCATTAACCGTAGGCGTTAGTGGCAAAGAGATTCCAAAAGGGAATATTAAGGAAAACAAAGAGTTTATGCGAGAGCCAGAAGTTACTGCAGGTTTAGGTATAACTAGTTATCCAGATAGCGTCCAACGCGAAGACCAAGCCCCAGCGCCTGTTGCTGGTACGGATGCAAAAGCGATTGAACTAATTGACTATATTAGTAATCAAGGAGACGATCAGAGGTACGGGGGCCGAGGTGGATCTTTTAACCATGCCTTGGTTGGCAATGCTGATGATTTCAATTTTTCTTCACGTATCACTGTTGTTAGCAAAGAATTTGTAGAGCAAAACCCACTTAGGTGGATCACGCTTCAGTGGACCTTTGAGCGATACAAGTTATCACCCAATCATTTTGCTAGAAGGTACAACGGTGCGAAATATAACTGGAGGCCAGTCTCTATAAATGTTATTGGAAGTTCTGGCAACTTTGTGCAAGGAGAAAACATAAAAGTAAGGCGTGGGAACCAGTCCACGGAGGACTTATCAGGCAGCCATGATGCCTATCCAGGTAGTAACCCTTTTAGGAACAATCCTGATGCGGCAAGCGGTTATCAAACAATTAGGTGGTCAGGTTATATTTTTAAAGTTACTCAGGCCCAAAATGTTAAAGCTATTTCTGGCCGAAGACAAGCTTATCTGTACGAAGTTTTTGGTGATGCAACTGCATCAGGTCTTTCTGTTGGAAGCACTAAGCAAGCGGGAAGAACCTTTACAAGCGGCAGCAGAAAGATAGACGTTAGGCTGACTTCGACGGTACGCTCTGACCCTTCAGATGTTCGAGGGAAGGGCATAGTTTGGACTACTCCTGAAGTTCGTGTTAAGCAAAATACAGAAACAACACAAGACTGGGAAGTAGGCGACACAGTCGAGCACCTTGAAACAGTTAGCTCCGACAATCCTTACCGAACAGATGCATATCCCAAGGCGGGATTTGTTTACAAAGTTGGCAAGGTAATTGAAAACATTACTCCCACTGAGTTTAAATCAGATCAAGTTTTTGCGGGACAAACTCAATATAGCGATATAAGTTTTTATCGAGACTTTGTCGATAAATCAAACTCTGGCCAGCCTGAACATGAGGTTGTGTATGTGAATGAAGTGCAGAAAAACGAGACTTTGCCGCCAATGAATCATCTTGTACTTGCGGGTATTTCGCTTAAGGCAACTCGCAACTTTACTCGTCTTGACCAGCTGCGAGTGTGGCTAGGCAAAGGGTTGCAAGTGGAGCGGTTGCATCCAGACTTAACAGCCGCATACGGAGATTCTGAAAACAAAGGCCCAAGCAACTTGTTTACCGATCTGGTTTATTACATGATGACGAATCAAAGAGGCGGTGCTGGGGCGTTGCTTGGCATGACCTCTGACGACCCAATTTTGATTGATAAGCCTGGTTTGATTAGCACGTCTCGTTTCTTAGAAACACAAAAATTGTTCTTTAACGGACCAATCGTTGAACGAACCAACTTGCGTCAATTTATTGCAAGTGTTGCACCGTTTTTCCTATGTAATTTTGTCATTACTGACGGAAAATTTTCGTTAAAGCCTGCTCTGCCAACACATGACAGCGGCAGCTTTGATACTGGGCCAGTAGCAATTAAACAGATATTTACTGCAGGCAACATTCTTGAAGACACACTGCAGATTGAATATCTAAGTGCTGAAGAGCGTAGGCCCTTTAAAGCGGTTGTCCGTTACCGAGAGGAAAGAAAAAACAAGTTGCCGCAAGAGCGGACAGTCATAGTTCGGAACAAAAAGAACAAAGAGTATTTGGATAAAAGTTTAGAGCTTTTGCCTCATGAAAGTTTTGACCTGACGCAGTTCTGTACGTCAAAAGATCATGCCGTACAGGTTGGCAAGTATTTCCTGGCGTTGCGGCGTTTGGTTACGCATACGATTAGTTTTTCAACAACAGTTGACGGCCTAGATATTCAGGCTGGTTCGTACATCCGGGTTATTACTGAATCAAGCCCGTATAGCAGCGCAAATACTGGAACGGTTAGCTCAACGGGTGTAGTGACAAGCGTGACTGAGCTTGTTGACCGGATGTACGACGTTGATTACTACAAGGGTGGAGAAGACGATGTACAGACAGGCAAGATGGAAATTGTCAACGGCACAGTGTCGGCAACTGAGTTTCACGGTGCTGTCTTCAGCGTCAGAGACACTACTGTTTCTAAAAACGTGTACGTCATTGAACAACTGACGTTCTCGCAAGAAGGCACGGTAGATATTGTTGCTTCAGAGCATCCCTGCGATGATGACCGTAAGAGCTTATTAGTTGCTGCCATGCTGAATGCTGACGAGGTTTCAATCGAGTAATGGCTTTCCCTTCGCTTATTCCAACCAGTCGCGCTTTTGACCCTGGAGACTATCCAGTCAGAACGTTTAAGTCGCAAAACGGCGCTGAGACACGGATTCTGTATGGCAGCGAGCGCACCAACGTAAAACTGCAGTTGTCTTACGCCAATATTGGCGACGCTTCAGCAGAGTTGTTCCTTGATCACTTTGACGAAACAAAAGGCACCTTCAGCACTTTTAATCTGCCTGCTGGGTCTTTAGGAGGTTGGAGCGCAAACACTGATGCCTTGCGCTCAGAACCGTCAACAGTTCCAACTGTGACACTTGTTGTGACAGTTGCGGCGTCCGGTGGTGGCAATAGGTATCGCATAAATGGATCTTCAACAGACAACGAAACACTGACGCTGACTGAAGGCACTGTTTATTTGTTTGACCAATCAGACTCGTCAAATGGCGCAGGTGGCGGTCACCCATTACGTCTTAGTACGACAAACAATGGCACTTGGGGCGGTGGCGCTGAGTACACAACAGGCGTGACAACCTTTGGGACTCCTGGCAGCTCCGGAGCGTACACACGAATTAAAGTCGCTAAGGACGCTCCAACCTTGTATTACTACTGCGTCAATCACAGTGGGATGGGCGGTCAGATCAACACTCCTGCAGGCACTGTTTCATCTGAATCAGGGACACCAGCAAAGTACAGGTACGAAAGCGCACCACAATTAACGCAGGTGCGGCCTGGGGTTAGCACTGTTACAGTAAATTTAATTGGCGTCATTGACGCAACTGACCCCGACTGATGGCAAAGGTCTATACCGGCAGAGATGGCGTCTTGCAAGTCGCTGGTACGACCGTTGCCAAAGTGTCGAGCTTCTCGGTGCAGGCAAATCTTGAGACGTTAGAAACCACAACGCTTAGTGAGAATATTCGCAGTTACGTCCCAGGTGTCGTCGGCTATACGGGCAGTTGCAGCTTGCTTTATTACAAAGAAGACAACGGTTCAATCAATACAACAAGCTTATTAAGCGCACTGGTCAAGACTGGTTCGGCCGGTGTTACCAGCAGCGACACCGTTGACCTGACATTTCGTTGGGTGGATGGTGCGGACATCAACGACATCAAGATCAACGCTTACGTTTCAAGTGCCACGATGGGCGCTGCGACTGCTGATCTGGTGCGTGCTGAGATCTCGTTTATTGGAACGGGAGAGTTGCTAGCCGCCACGATCTCATGAGTGTTTACCTTGGTACGTTTGGCAAAGTTGAGCTGCAGCGTCAATTTGATGGCGGCGAGCTTGTTTCAACAATTAAGGCCGCTAGTATCAATGTTGCGGCAAAACGTTTTAGTTTTAATTTCGAGCAGGGTCAGCTAATTACTGGCGATCAAATTCGCATTAAAAGCACTAATGGAAGCAACCTTGATTTTATAAATGGTTACACAAGCCCGAGCGTAAAGAAGTTTATTTATGTTGACGAGCTAGGCGGTATAAGGCTTTACGACACTTTTGCTCATGCTGTAAACGGTGGAACTGCCAACGCAATTACCTTGGCAGCACCAAGCAATCCGCTTCCTGTAAGCGTCATTGTTGAGAATACTGTTCCGCGTCTTCTTGCTCAAGTTAATAGCTTTGAGCTTAATACTGAGCGCGAGACTGTTGACACAACAACTCTTTCAGATGAGTTTCGCAGTCGAATTAGCACGTTGGTGTCTGGTTCTGGCAGGATGTCTTGTTTCTGGGAGTACACCGGGGACACTGTAAATGAGATACCAAATTATCTTTTACAGCTTGTTTTGCGGACTAAGGTTGGCAGTCAGTTTCATGCCAGGTTTTACATTAAACCCAAGGACTACAACCCCAGCGGTGTTGCATCTAGGAATGACGATGAGCTTTGGTACGACTTCAACGGAGTTATAACAGCTTGTGCTGTGCAGTTTGCTCCAGACAATACTGTGCAAATCACGGCAGATTTCATTACGACAGGAGCGGTTCAGCTCAAGATGAACCTTGAAGTT
>Ga0208666_1001043_pt1 | contig 12582 bp, 7 predicted proteins | sample 5B_taG_FD_184078 | JGI IMG/M metagenome (GOLD analysis project Ga0208666, IMG submission 184078) | Marine viral communities from the Subarctic Pacific Ocean - 5B_ETSP_OMZ_AT15132_CsCl metaG (SPAdes) (version 2) | ecosystem: Environmental > Aquatic > Marine > Oceanic | place: Pacific Ocean...
TCAGTTGTTGCTCGGTCTCAATGGTAATTGGTTCATCAACAGGGCCAATAGAAAAAGGACCAGCAATAGCACCAATATTATCAAGAACGTTCTCAGCTCTTCCGACTGTAAGATCAACTTCTCTGATCAATACACCGGGAGATAATTGAGGAGTCGCCATGTTTCTCTCCTAAAAATGTCTCAGTTTATCTGAAAATATTTAGGAAAAACCACTATTAGAGAGAGGAAACACCACCCGAACTACCAATCTGGATATGTCCAGTCCACAAATGGGTTCTTTTCTTTTCTTTTATCTAATATTCTTCTTATCGTACACATCTTACACTCATAGGAATAACACGATGCAGTTACTCCTTTTTTAGACTTGTAAAAGTCTTCTATGAGACTTTTCTTTTCACCACAAGTCCTACATTTTCTCTCTTGAAAGAGTAGATGACCAAGTTTTATCTGCCCATCTAAGTCCATTAGTATCCCCAGAGTTCCCAACCACCACCAGTAGTTCCATACTCATCATTCTTTGCAACAGACCATCTATCTCCTTCACTATCTACAAAGCTAGAAGAATCCATCCCATCATCAATAAAACCGAATGGAGCCATGTCTTGTTCGATTTGGTTCTTTTGTTCTTCGTACAGTCTTTTTCTGATGTCATTGTCTGTTAGCTCCTTGAAGTAATCTTGTGCTACCAACCAAGCATAGATGACTAGACACATTGCTAGATCATCATTACATCCTTCCTCTGCCTCAAATGAGTTTGATTTAGAAATGAAGGTAGTGAGTTCTGATATAATATCATAGTCACAGAACATGAGTTTGTCCTCTTCAACCATAGTTTTGAGGTTTAGAGAACCAACCTTCTTCACAGTCTTGGACATCTTGACACCTAACTGTGTCTTGTTTCCAGAGAAACCCTGACCCACAATCTGACCAGCTCTACCTCTCATAGAACACATCAGTAGATTCTGATACTCTAAATCATACTGAAGAATAGAGGCAACTTGGTCACCTACATCGTTTACTTCACAAAGAATAAATGCTTGATTGTAATTTTTAGCTACCTCATAGATGACACTTGGAAACAACATTGGTTTGATAGTGTTATCTCTGTATTTGGCTACAACCTTATGAGGGAAGGTGGTTATGTCAACAACAACAAAAGCAGAGTAATCGTTACCAACCCCGCGTGCAACGTCAACAGTAATAGCGTAATCGTGTTTATCTTGAGGTTTTTCATAAACATCTAATCCAGCATTAGTTTGTATAGCCTTCTCGAAGACCAGAGCTTTTAGTTTACTGGGTGCAATCAGAGTGTCAACTGATCCAAGGAACTCACATTCAAATTCAATCTTGAATTGTTGTTCTGATGTGTTCTTGATAGTCTGTTCTTTCCAGATCTCATCTCTACCAGGAACTTCTGACCAGTGAACATCTGTTGGAACATATTCGTTTCTTTGTTTCTCTGCATCAACCCACAACCTATAGAAGTGGTTCATCCCGTGAGGGGTAGAAACAATAATTACTTTCGTTGATTTACCTGAAGTAATAGTAGGATATACAGAGGCAAAGAATGCGTCAGCAACGTGATTAGGAACAAAGGCGAACTCGTCCAGAAAAAGAATGTTGAAAGACATTCCTCGGACAGCTGAAGCGGAAGTTGATGCTGCGAGTATTTTCGATCCGTTTTCCAGTTCGATGTTTCCTTTATTCCAGACCAGAATGCCTTGTTGCATCCACTTAGGTAAGTTCTCATATGCAGTAGCTAACCTTGCTAATAGTTCCCTAGCAGTTGTAGCTTTGTTTGCTAGAATACCTATATTTACACTATCATTGAAGATGGCATAGTGAAGTAGATACGACACACAGGTGGTAGATTTACCAGTCTGTCGAGGCATCTTACAGATATTAAATCTGTTGTTATGAAAATTATTGATTAACTTCTCTTGGAAGTCATAAGTTCTGAAAGGTTGAAGACCATGATCCAGAGTCACGATCTTCACATAGTTTTGAGCAAAGTAAACTGGATCACTCTTACACTTAATATATTCTTCAATTTGTTCTTGGGTAAACTCAATAGGTGTGTTAGCCTTTTTGAGAAGGGGATTACCCAGATATACATCATTTGACATAAATTACTCAGCAATTCCAACGACGACGTGCAGCTTTACCTCTTTCACCTGTCCAACTACGACTACGAGCACAGAAACTCTTACGACGTTTAGCTGCCTTTGAACCAGGTTTTAGTTTGGAGGGAGGAGTAGTAACAGCTGTTTTCAGGTTACCACCAGTGCGTCTGTTGTACTTAGCAACTCCCTGTGCAGTCATACCTGCACCTTTGTCGGTAGGGCGTTTGTCACCAGACTTCTGAGACATACCCTCCATGTCTTCTTGCATTGCCTGTCTCCAGTTGGAGTGTTCGGAGTGAAGAACCTTGTTCTGTTTGAGACGAGAAGCTCTGTGCTTATTTCTCATCTGAGTTCTCTTTCTGTTCTCATCAGACTGCATTCTGGATTCAACTTCTTTGTTGATATCCTCAGTCATATCTGAATCAGAAGATGCAGTGTCTTTTACAAAATCACTTACGTTTTCAACACTGTACTTATCGAACATTGAAGGTCCGTATGAACATTCGTCACGAGTCTCTCTCTTTTCACAGAGGCGACAATACTTCTCTTCTCCTTTCCCCTCATGAATAGTCTCTTCGTTAGTACCAACGTTGATATATGGATCATCATAATCAACAACAGAGTGAGAATAAGATCTCAGTTGTGCTCCAGGATACATTTTATCCAGTGAAGATGCAACCTTTTGTCTGTTAGGAACAGCAGCATTGGGGAAGAATAACTTCACCATCATCATCTTACCTCTCCAACCAAAGATAACCTGATACAGATTACCTGCCTGCATCTTGGTTCTCTCTACCTCGTGAAGTTGACCACCTTTGATGGGTTCTGGTTTGATCAGATCAGTTGTCTCAATCTCAGTTGGTTTATAATTATCTTTCCACTCAGTTGTATCATACTCTTCACCCATACGACGTTTAGCCGCATTACCCATACCTCTATCACCTTCACCAGTTCTCTTATCAGATCTACCACCACGACTCTTGATCATTGGATCAGAGTTAGAAACATCACGACGACTACCGATATTGAAGGCATTACCTCTATCAAGAGAAGTTTTAGCACTAAACTCTTTCTTCCTCATTGCATCTTTACGAGGACCATCCACCATGGCTTCAGATACACCAGATTTTCTGAGTCTCTTTGCCTGACTCTTATGCATCTCGACAGCCTTATCGAGTTCCTTAGCAATTCCTTTTACACTCTCAGGATTCTTGTGACTCTCCTTGACTTGTTTAGCAGACTTTTTTATATACTTTTCTTTAGTAAACTTTTCTGTTTTACCATCGTAAGTGGCAGTGACAGGTGCAGAACCTTTCACATACATTTCACCAGGAGCAGAATACTTTCCTTCATCCATTTTTTCAACTTCAGTCTCTTCTTTCTTGACACAGTTTGGATATCTCTTTCCAAACATGGTCTTCATACCTTTCTTCTCATAACCGGCCCAACACTTCTCATCAATTACTTCAACGTCATAACCAGCATACTTCAGAGCACCGATCTGTGCCTCAGTAAGTTCAGGAAGGTTGTAGAACTCTTCCATTCCTTCTTTTTTAGTGGAGTTACCCCAGTTGGCTGCACCAACTTTACGACACTTGACCAATGCACCAGAGGCATAAGCAGAAGGCCAGACAGAATAACGGGACTTGACCTTATGGTAACAGGCATCTTTTGTACCACTACCTTTACCTTTTTTATCCGCTGCTTCTGTTACTTGTACTTCCTCTTTTTTCATTTTCCTAGGACTGTCGGTTTTTACATAAGTGGGTTTGGCTGCTCCAGACTTCTGTTGTTGCCCGGGATCTTTCCTTGACTTTCTAGCATCAGCAGAACGAAGTTCTTTCTTTGACATACTAGCTTTCTTGGCCGAAGAATAACACTTAGGTGTTTTGGTTTCACCAGGTTCATTAGCACATGGAGAACCATCAGATTGAACCCAACCGGGTTTACCGTCTTTTGATTTGGATTTACCAAACCAATCCCTAAGTCCCTCTTCGTTGATTTTCATCTTTTTCTTTGCCCAATCGTCGGGAATCATTTTGTGTTTTGCCTTGAACCTATCGTGAAGTTCCCTAGGGGTGATGTCATGGTCCTTGGCAAGTCTTCTCATAAGTTTGTCAATCGAGTTGTAATTGACATCACTTAGTTTCATCAAACCTTTTTCTAAGTTTGATACTACAGACATTATTACAAGAGAATCCTATGAGGTATTTATACAAATATAGAATATCTTCATCTCCACTTAGGTCCTTCAAACCAAATTGCAACACTATATCTAGTTCCCTTCAAAACAGGGTTCGCTTGATGGTCTATGAATGCAGGAAAGAAAGTTACAGTTCCTTGTTCCCTAATGTCTTCCTTATTTGGATACTGATTACACTCGAAGAATGTTAAATCACCACCTTCATAGTCATTAGGGTCTGACAATTGAATAACCGCAGAAAGTTTTCGATGTCTTCCAGAATTGTTTATCCAAAAAACATCTTTGTGTTTCTTATATTCTCCTCGAACATTCCCATCATATTTTGCAAGTTGAATATACTCAAGATTGTCGATATGAAAACCAAACCACTCTTTGTTTGCTTCTCTTTCTAATTTCCAAATATGATCATAGAGTTCTGGAAAATCTTGGGGATACAACCAAGTTACATCACTTTTTCTATAGTCTTCAATTTTAGTTGACCCATCTTCCCCAAGATTTGCTCTTTGGAAAGATAGGTTCTTTGATTTTTCAATAATTGAATCACAATATTCTTTTGGAAAGTATGATTTGAAATAACACCATTCACCCAACATTTTTTAATTCCATAATATTTTATTTCATCATTTGTTTATTAAGATTTAGTATCCTTGAGACATTTTATTTCATCTTTAAGTGTATTTATTTGTTCTTGTTGCTCTTTAAATGCCTCAATCATCACCGCAACTAAGTTTCCATAAGAAACATGTTTAATACCATCTTCATTCTCAGAAATGACTTCAGGTAAGATCTTTTCAACTTCTTGTGCAATTACACCAATTTGATGTGGATTACCTTTTATGTCATTTCTATCATATTCGACACCTCTTAATTCAAGAACTTTATCCAATGAATTTTCAATAGTCTTAATATTATCTTTGAGTCTTTCATCAGAAGTTGAATTGAAGTTTACCCCCGTGAAAGAACCACTATCAACATAGGCATTATTACTATCTGAATTTTCAGTTCTAAAGTAAATATTATTTGAAGATTTTAGGTAAGTATGAGAGTGAGATTGAAAGTATAATCTTTGCCTTCCGTCTGAAGAACTATACCAAGTATTAGTTGCAAATGTTCCACTGAATCCACCTGTTGGACCCGTTGGGCCTGTAGGACCCGTTGGACCCGTTGATCCGTTTGATCCGTTACTTCCTGAAGGACCCGTTGGACCTGTAGGGCCTGTTGGACCTGTGGGGCCAGTTGGACCTGTTCCTCCGTTTGATCCGTTATTTCCTGTAGGACCCGTTGGACCTGTAGGACCTGTTGGACCTGTGGGGCCTGGGTTGTTTGAAATAGAAGTATCAATGTATGCCTTGACCGACTGTTGAGTAGGAACCTTAGTGGAACTGTTACTAGAAAAATTGTCTTGATCGATAACAAAACTCATCGAAGCAGTACTAGTATCACTGTTCATCACAGCACCAGCAGCGTTCACATTAGCAGCATCAGTTACATTGGCACCAGATTCAATACCATTTAGTTTCGAATGATCAGCATCTGTGAATACGTTACTGTCTGAGGCACTCTCAACCAAACTTCTAATCTCTGCAGCAGTCTGATCTGCGGTTGCTGATGCTTCAATACCATTTAGTTTTGTATGGTCAGCATCAGTGAAGACATTAGAATCAGTAGCAGATTCTACTAAAGCTCTAATCTCTGCAGCAGTCTGATCTGCGGTTGCTGATGCTTCAATACCGTCGAGTTTAGTATGGTCAGCATCTGTGAATACGTTACTGTCTGAGGCACTCCCAACCAAAGTTCTAATCTCAGCAGCAGTCTGATCTGCGGTTGCTGATGCTTCAATACCATCGAGTTTTGTACCATCAGTTGCAACATCACGACCATCAACTGTACCACTAAGAGCAATATTACCAGTGATGTTGAGATTGCCAGTTCCAGTAATATCACTTGAGTTGAGATCTAAATCTCCACCAAGTTGTGGTGTTGTATCATTTACAACTTGTGGAATAATGGCAATAGTGGCTATCCCAGCTGCCCCATCAGAAGCGATAACTGATACTCCACTAGATCCAACAAAATCGAGAGTAGCTACACTACCTGCAGTTCCAACAACAGTTCCACTGGAGTTCTTAACAGTAAGACCACCAATAGCACCAACTCCAGATGCACTGATACCTGTAAGATTAGAACCGTCACCACGGAATGAATTTGCGGTTACAATACCAGAAACATTAACGTGAGTACCAGTAATACCTCCAGCACTTTCTACAATACCACCACTAGTAACCCTAACACCTGTACGGAAGGTACCAATACCAAGTGCATCAACACTAGTTACATCTTCATATGTTAGTGTGCCAGCAACAGAAAGATCACCAGTAGCTGTGATACTAGCAACAGTAATACTTGGAGTTCCACTCAACCCACCGGCAGTTCCTGAAACATTACCTGTCACATTACCAGTTAGATTGCCCGTTACATCACCAGTCACATCACCAGTAAATGCTCCTGCGATAGCTCCTGTTCCAGTAATAGTAGGAGATGTAAGAGTTTTATTTGTAAGAGTTTGTGTTGCAGTTCTACCAACCAGTGTGTCTGTTGCCGCTGGTAATGTTAATGTTATGTTACCAGAGAAATCAGAGTGTGCAGGTGCTTGTAAAGAAGCGTAGTGTGCGTTAGAAACCTCACAATACAATCTAAGTGCTGATTGTGAACCATTATTTTTTAAATCAATCAAACCAGGTGATAGTGTAATCCTATCACTACCACCAAATGCAATATCTATTTGATCGTCTGTATCTGCGGTTATAGTGGTATCAGCGTCAGCGTCTAGTGTAAGAACACCACCATTTAAATCTACCGCTCCAGTATGTGTACCTGCTGAGTTGCCAGTTACATTACCAGTTAGAGCACCAACAAATGTTGTTGCAGTTGCAATTCCTGTTACAACAATTCCACTCGTATTTGCCTGTGCTCTTACAGTTCCATTAGAGTCTTTAATTGCTGTTGCATCAATTCCTGTAAGAGCTGATCCGTCACCAGAGAAACTAGTAGCAGTCAGTTGTCCAGATGAAGAGTTGAAAGTAAGATTAGTACCAGATTTTGGTGGAAGATTACCTGTTGCAGCCGTGGCAAATAGTGGGAAACAAGTTGTATCACTGGATTCGTCGGCAACAGTTACGTTAGTTGATGTGGTAGCAGTATCAGAATTTCCAGTTACATCACCAGTTAAGTTCTTTGTGATTGTAGCAGGAAGTCTATCATTACTTATAGTTCCTGTAGTAATATTAGCAGCATCGGCAAGATTGGTTGCTGTGGTTGCAGTACCAGTTACGTTTCCAGTAACATCACCAGTCAAGTCACCAGTAACATCACCAGTCAAGTCACCAGTTGCATTACCGGTTAGGTTACCAGTTACATTGCCTGTTAGGTTACCACTAAAAGTTGTTGCAGTTAGTACGCCTACACTTGCATGATTAGATAGATCTGCTTTTGCGAGTTCACCACCACCTGCTGTGGATCCATCATGAACTCTGATAGAATCATTGGTGGTGTTGATAGAAATTTCTCCAGCAGCTCCAGTGAAGCTGTTGTTTTGTGCTGTTGTTCCTCTTCTGAACTGAACTTGAGTTGCCATTTGATTAGTCTCCTGTAAGATATTTATATTTTGATATTATGTTTTTAAATTTAGGTCAAAACACCCAAATCCTCCGTGTCCAATTTCCCACTAGGAGTGGTTAAACAATCAAAAATTGTGAAATTAATACTCTGTCCAAATGCATCAGTGCTACTTGAATTTAAGTCACCATAATCACCAGTTGGAAAACTAGGTCCTCCTACTCCAGTAAGGTTCGATCCATCACCTTCGAATGAAGTTGCGGTAAGAATACCGGTTACAACCACACCCTGATTAGTGGTCTCAAGTTTCTTAGCGTTGTTGAAATATAATTCTTGTCCTGAACCAGAATTAAATACTGCAGATGTCTTACTACCAGCAAGATTCTGTATTGCTAAAGTTCCAGATCTAAGATGTAGATTACCAGTTCCAGAATCATCAATATAACTATGGGATCCATCATGATAGATCTCCAAATCTCCATCAGTTCCTAGTTTTAACTTATCATTATCTAACAGGAGTACATTATCATTAAATGTAGAAACTCCAGTAATATTGACACCAGAGCTGGCTACAATATTACTAGCAGAGACGTTTGTAACAGTGATACTTGGAGAACCACTCAGTCCTGCAGCAGTTCCAGAAGTGTTCTGGTTACCTGTGGCGTTTACACCAGGAAGATCGATGTTAGCAGTACCATCAAATGATACACCACCGATTGTTCTTGCAGTTTCAAGTTGAGTGGCTGTATCTGTGTTACCAGTTACATCACCAGTTAAATTCTTGGTAATTGTAGAAGGTAGTCTATCATTACTAATGGTTCCTGTAGTAATGTTTGCTGCATTAGCAAGATTGGTTGCCGTAGTTGCTGTACCAGTGACATTACCAGTGACATCACCTGTTAGGTCACCCACAAAACCAGTATTGGCTGTAATAGTAGTACCAGTAACAGCTGCAGGTGTGTTACTACCTACGATACCATCAAGGTTACCAGTGACATTACCTGTTACATTGCCTGTTAAGTTACCTGTTACGTTACCGTCAAATGTTGTTGAGGTTGTAACACCACTTACATTGATACCACCATTGGATACCACAATACCACCAGTGGTAACTCTGACACCGGTTCTTGCTGTGACAATACCAACAGCATCGACACTGGTAACATCTTCATACGTCAGTGTTCCAGCGATAGATACATTTCCAGTTGCAATGATGTCCGAAACAGTAATACTAGGACCACCACTCAGTCCAGTGGCATTACCTGTGACAGCACCTGTAATGTTACCTGAGAAGGTCGTGGCAGTAACAATCCCAAGGTTATTGAGGTTTCTTTCAGGAGAAGCAATTACAGCTTTAGAAGCAACAACTTCACCATTATCTGTTGAACCATCAACAAGGTTGAGTTCTGCTGCTGTAGAGGTGACTCCATCGAGAATGTTCAGTTCAGCGGTGGTTGATGTAACACCGTCAAGGATGTTGAGTTCAGCGGTGGTTGCTGTGACACCATCCAGGATGTTCAACTCAGTTGCTGTAGCAGTAACTTCAGTAAAACCAAGGTAGAAGTTGCTAGTTGCAGTCAGTTGGTTTGCAACAAGACTTCCATTAGAGGGATTAATTGATGCAAGTAAAGAAGTATTCAGAGATTCATTAGCAGCACTACCACTGTTATCACCATCCACGAAAGTAAGGTAGTGGACACCAGAGGTATTGATTCTCTGAGTCTTAACTTGGTCAGCAGAACTTGCGTTACCGGTGACATTACCAGTAATACTTCCCGCAGTCAGTACATTAGTACTAGGGTTATAGGTAAGTCCAGTGTCAATTCCAAAAGCTCTACCAGTGGTGGTGTTAGAACCATCCGTCATGGTGAGTGTAAAATCAGTGTTAGTGGTTGAGATATTAGTGACACTAACCTTATCAGCAAGATCAGCAGTACCTTCTAAATCACCTACGAAAGTTGTAGCTGTTACTGAACTGATACCACTGATATTAGTTGAGTTATCACCAACAATGTTTCCATTGGCTGTAATATCTCCAGAAACGGTCAGACTACCCGATGTAACTGCTCCAGAAATAGTAAGAGCATTTGATGAGGGATTGTAGGAAATTCCTGCATCTGTCTTGAGTGCTTCTTGTGTAGCACTTCCGTTATTGTCAGCAACAAAGGTAGGGAAGAAACTAGAGTCTGTAGAGTCTGACTGAACAAGAACACTAGCCGCACCACTATTACCACCAACAACATTATCAACTGCGGTTTCTAGTTCTTGAATAATAACTTTAAGGTCCTTATTATCACTAATCGTAGTTCCAGTAAAGGTTCCAAAATTTGTAGAACCAGCACTTACACCAGTTAAAGAAATCAGATTGTTCTGATTGGTGAGTGTTCCTTTAGCGTCGAGTTGTGTCTGGATATTAGAGGTAACACCATCAGTGTAGTTCAGTTCAGTTGTAGTGGCCGTAACACCATCCAGGATGTTCAGTTCTGAGGTTGAAGCAGTTACACCGTCGAGGATGTTTAGTTCAGATGTTGAGAGTGTAGCGCCGTCAAGTATGTTTAGTTCGGTTGCTGTTGATGTAATCTCAACACTGTTGATAAAGTAGGCGACCATATCCATACCGCCACCTGAGACGATATTGTTGAATGGGTTTAAGTTGAGTGTGGTGTCAGTATAAAGTTCGTTTGCAGAAGCAACAGTATTGTTATCATCAACAAACGTGAAGAAGTAAGTGCCGCTGGTTTCATTCTTCCGTGTTAGGACTGTATTGGCAACAGTTGATGTGGTAGCAGTATCAGAATTTCCAGTTACATCACCAGTAACATCACCAGTAATATCACCAACGAAACTAGAAGCGGTAACAACACCAGCAAAATTAGCATCACCAGATGTGGTGATAGTGACAACACCAACTCTAGATGATCCACCACCACTAGTTTGAATACCCGAATAGGTAATTGACTCACCACCGTAATTCTCATCCCACGGGTTTAGAACAGTTACTGTGGTTGCGATTCCTACACCACCAGTATCTTTTCTAGTAAAAAGTTTTCCGTCGTAAGTATTAAGAGCTAATTCGCCTAGCTCTAGATTTGCAAGTCCTGGTGCCTTATGAGCGACAGAAGACCTCTTAAACTTTACCTTAGGGGCTGCCATGATTTACGGTATATACCTATGTTAAACACTTATATAAGTGTTGTATTATTTATCAAAAAGACCCAGCATCTTTGGTAGATGATGTTTTTCTAGTAGTCTTAGTTTTACTCAACTTTTCAATTTCTTCTTGTTGTATATTAATTCGTTCGGCCAACTGTTCAATCGTATCAGTCAGTTGTCTGATCTTTGCGTCAGTTGCAACACTTTGAGTGAAGAGTTCTGCAGACTTAGTTTGATAAGATGCAATCAAGTATTTCAGATCATTTTCAGTCATAAAAAAAGAGGGTCATAAGACCCTCTATTTAGAGATATGTAATTAGAATCAGAACGAACCACCGTCGATGCTGATGTTCTCAAGGGCTCTAGTCGTACCAGAACAGTTGATGACCTGTGTATTACCAGCACAGTCATTAACATACAGAGAACCAACTTCAAGAGCACCTGCGGAAGAGTTAGTCAGAACACCAGTACTCTCAGAAACTTCAGCTGCAACTACGATTCTGGAAGTCGAGTCATCCCAGAAGACAGCCGCCTTCTTAGCCGAGGAGGTGTAGTAGTTGAAGATAACACCGATGTCCTTATTCAGGTCTGAAGAAGGAGCCGAACCATCAACCATTCCCAGTTCCAGGAGTTGGTCTTCAATGGTTGTTTGAGATGTATTAACCTGTGTGGTAGAACCATTAACAATCAGGTTACCACCAATGGTCAGGTTTTGGTTACAAGCAACAGCACCAGTACTGTCTGAAATTGTAATAGCCGTTGTGCCATCTCTTGCCTTAAGATTGGTCGCCTCAACCGTAGGAACATCAATGGATGTTGTAACTGCGATTGCTGAGGGAAGACCAATCGTGATAGTCTGACCAGATGCAGAAGTCTCAACTTCGTTTGATGTGCCAGCGATAGTCAGTGACTGGGAATCGAGATCAACAGCACCAGTTCCAGAATCACCAGCTATATCCAGATCTTGTGCAGTTACGTTTGTGTCAACATAATCTTTAACTGCGGCAGATGTCGGTATGGTTGTGTCATTATCATTAGAACCGATACCCTCAGATTCGATAACGATAGCGGCTGCTGCGAAGTCAGCTACAGCCAGGTTACTAATCGAGTTACCTGTACCGTCAGCGTCAAATGTCTTGTTTGTGAGAGTATGTGTTGAAGCTGCAGTGATGAATGCAGAGGTGGAGTTGTCATAATTGGCCAGGTCGTTATCAACAACCAGGTCAATCGTACCGTCACCGTCCTGATAGGTTGCGGTGATGAGTGTTTCGGTGTTACTACCGAACATCGCACCAGCGATATCTTGAATTCTTTCTGCGTTTACAGTAACATCACCAGAGGTTACAGTAAAGTCTGTACCATCGAAAGATGCAATACCCTTATTTGTTTCAGTTGCGTCTTCTGCTGCAATCGTGATAGTGTTGTCGGATACCGTAGTATCAATACCCTCTCCACCAGTGAAGGTCAGAGTCTCACCAGTATTATAAG
>Ga0208666_1001047_pt1 | contig 12555 bp, 15 predicted proteins | sample 5B_taG_FD_184078 | JGI IMG/M metagenome (GOLD analysis project Ga0208666, IMG submission 184078) | Marine viral communities from the Subarctic Pacific Ocean - 5B_ETSP_OMZ_AT15132_CsCl metaG (SPAdes) (version 2) | ecosystem: Environmental > Aquatic > Marine > Oceanic | place: Pacific Ocean...
CAACGGTAGAAGTTGAAATGGAAATGGAGGTTGAAATACCTGTAGAGAAGATAGAGGTGGCCTCAGTAGAATCAGAGCCAGAACCTGTAGAAACTACTTCCGAAAGCAATGAAAAAGAATCTTTAGACCAACCTGCAAAGGAACAAACAGAGCCTAAAGAAGAAGTGAAAGAAGAAGTAAAAGAAGAGCCTAAAGAGGAAACTAAAAAGGAAACTAAGGAAGAACCTAAAAAAGAAGTAAAGGTAGAACCTAAAAAAGAAGTTAAGCCAAAAACCAGACAACAAAAAAAAGAAGACAAACAAAAAGCAGGTACAAAGATTGTTAAGAAAATGGGTAATAAAGGTAGATATGATTCTACAAATCAATTAAAAACGCTTATTGTTATGAATGTAATAGCAGACACTAAATCATTTTTTAGCGCTCAAAAGTTGCAAAAAGACATTCCCGGATTTTTTTCTAGCGCAACTGTCCCTGATGCGGTATTGTCAGATAATAACATAGCGGCATACCTGTTAATGGTGGGTTCTAGTCAAAAAATCAATAATTTAATAAACAGTCAATACGAGTAGGGTAACACATGGCAGAGGTGGAAATCGGTGGAGCAAAAATAACTGGCGGCAAACTTTTTTGGGCGTTACCGTTGTTAGGCGCACTTGGTTCTGGAGCATGGGGCGGTTTTACTTTATACCAAGAGTTTTTAGATTTAAGAGAAGCTACAGAAAATTACGTCAGTCCTGATCTGTCACATATTGATAATCACATGACAATGGTTGAGGGCAAGCTTGCATTGGTAGAGTCTGAATTTGATGCTTTAAAAGAAGTAGATGCGGCAACTGGAGCTGTTATTAGAGAACAAATTAATAATGTAAAAGCCATCGCCGCAACTTTACAAACAGATTTGCATGATCTTCGTATGGACTTAAACCAAGACGTTGCGGAACTTAATAACCATATAGAGGTAACCGCCGATAAGCTTAATGCTAATTTGGATAAACAAGAAGCAAATTTAGACAAGCAAGAAGCTCGTAACAGGCAATCTGTAGAAGATGTTAATAAAACCAGTTCTGATAATGTAACGATTATACGAGGTCTTATTTCCAGTTCAGAGGAGCGAAGGGATAGAGTAGTGGACAGACTCGACAAGAAGTTAGCGGAAACGCAGGCTATGATGGACGCTCTGGAAAAAGAAAACAGAGAGTTAATTGAGAATTTAAAGAAAGACCTAGATAATAAAATAAGGAAAGCATTAGAGAACCCATTAGCGGGAATGTCAAAATGACCAAGAAACTTCAAGAGAAAAGTAAGTACGCAGTAGCAGACGCTGATGGAGATGGGGTTGTGACAGATGAAGAAATGGATCGCCACGCTACTTGGATTCGGCTTGAAAACGAGGACAAACAAGCTGACACACAACGGATGATGGCTATAGTGTCTATGGTCGTTTCTATTGTGGGTGTGGCTTTATTGTTGCTTCCTGTGGTTTCTTTAGATAGAATGGAAACTGTATCGCCAGTATTATCGACGTTTTTAATTGCAAATACGGGTATAGTAGCAGCGTATATAACAGGTTCTGCTTTAAGCAAAACAAAAATGAAATAGGAAAGTAGTATGGCTACATATGTAAATGATCTTAGACTCACTGAGATAGCTACTGGGGATGAGACTGGTGACTGGGGCGATATTACAAATACTAATCTTGAATTAATTGCGGAAGCGTTTTCTTTTGGCACAGAGGCCATAACAACAAACGCTGACACGCATACAACTACGATTGCGGACGGATCAACAGACCCCGGACGCTCAATGTTTTTAAAATACACAGGAACCTTAGACTCTGCTTGTACAATCACAATTGGTCCAAACACGGTAAGTAAGTTATGGTTTATTGAAAACGGAACCTCTGGTTCTCAAAATATCATTATATCTTCAGGTTCTGGAGCTAATATTACAATTCCACCGGGTGATACTAAAGTTATTTATTCTGATGGTGGTGGTTCTGGCGCAGCAATGGTTGATGCTTTTGCTTCTTTAAGTGTTGTAGATCTCAAGGTTCAAGACGATTTGACTGTTACAGATGATTTAATTGTTAATGGCGATATTGATCTTGAAGGTAGCATAGATGTTAATGGTACAGCTAATCTTGATGTCGTAGACATTGACGGCGCAGTTGATATGGCTACAACATTGACGCTTGCTGGTAATGCAGACTTTAATGGTGATCTAGACGTAGACGGTACAACCAATCTAGACGTTGTAGATATAGACGGTGCTGTAGATATGGCAAGTACACTTTCAGTTACGGGTAATGTAACTCTAGGTGGTCAACTTATCATGCCTGATGTCACCTCTACTAAAATGTTAGTCGCTGATGGGACTAGCTATCAGGAAGTGTCTATAAGTGGTGACGTTACCATAGCGAATACAGGGGCTGTAACAATAGCTGCAAATGCAGTCGAAGGTTCCATGTTAAATAATAATGTGATTTCAGGACAAACTGCATTAACTTCAGGTCTTGCCACAGATGACGAACTGTTAGTAAGTGATAGTGGAACACTTAAACGAATGGATGTTAGTGTTTTGACAACATTAACCGACGACAATGCAACAGCCCTAGCCATTGCACTAGGATAGTAAAGGAAAGATAATATGGCAAATACGTTTAAAGTTGTTACACATGATGTAATGCCAGCAAGTTCTGGAACACCAGAAGATTTATACACCACTCCGAGTAGCACAACAACAATATGTCTAGGGATTGTTTTAGCTAATGTTCACACAAGTCAAGTAACGGCATCCGTAAAGTTAGTTTCTGATACAAGTGGTGGCGGTAGAGCCGCAACTAACACAACAACTTTTTTAGTAAAAGATGTGCCGATTCCTGTAGGATCAAGTTTAGAAATATTAAACGGAGCAAAAATTGTGTTAGAAACCACGGATCAAATAGAAGTTGATTGTTCTGTAGCCGACAAAGTTTCGGTAAGTATGAGTATTATGGAGATTACATAATGAGTTATATTGGGAACACCCTTCCAGCCAACTTTCAATCACTCCCAGCGGTGCAACGGTTTAATGGTAACGCAAGCACTACAGCATTTACTTTAGCGGCTGCTATAGCCAACGACCAAAGTATTTTGGTAAGTGTTGATGGAGTAGTACAAGATTCAAATGCTTACTCAGTAAGTGGAACAACTCTTACATTTACTGTTGCACCCTCATCTGGAACAGGTAACATATTTGTAAATACGATTAGCCCGGTTGGATCAACGCTTGTGCCTCCTGATGGGATAGCAATCAATGCTACTACAGGTACGTTTAGTGATGGCCTAACTGTTGATGATGATGGCACTACACCCTTGATTGTTGATCGAGCTTCAAGCGATGGTACAATTATTGAAATACATAAAGATGGCTCTGTAAAAGGCAAAATTGGTAATTCGGGTAATGATCCATACATAGGTAGAAATGCAGGGGTTGGTTTAACATTTCAAAATAATAAAATTAGACCAGCCGATGGTGATGATGGGTCAGGATATGATAATGCAGTTGACCTTGGTGAGCCTACATATCGTTTCAAAGACCTTTACCTTTCAAGTGGTGTCTTTTTAGGCGGCACTGGGTCGGCTAATGAACTTGATGATTACGAAGAGGGAATTTACGGAGCTACTATTTCTTGTGCTAGTGGTTCAATAACTTTAGATAGTACCTTTAATGAATTAGCTTACACAAAAGTAGGGCGAGTTGTACACGTTCAAGGATTTTTAAAAGTCGGATCAGTCAGTTCTCCTACAGGCGCAACAAATTTAAATTTACCTTTTACAGCGGCAGATCTTTCAGACAAAGCTGGAGTCGCAGATAATGTATGCTTTTCTTATTTAAACGGATCGGCTGTAACTAACGGTTATTACATATTATTTTGTGAGTTAGGTGAAAATACAGCTAACAACCGAATTTTCTGGGATAACAATAACCAAGGAAATAATATTGGGGATAATGTTACTGCGACTGGCTCTACCTTACGAATGAATTTTTCATACATAGCCGCATAAATTAAATTATTACTAGTGGATCTAGTAACGGAAAGGAAAAACAAAATGGCACTAACAGAAAATACAGTAGAAGATAAAATAGAAATTGTAGGTGAATACAAAATGGTTCAAGTGAGAACGGCAACAGTTATAAAGAAAGACGGAGTTGAGCTTACTCGTAGCTTCAGCCGTCATGTCGTAGCACCAAATGCTGACATTTCAAAAGAGTCTACAGAAGTAAAAGCAATTTGTAATGCAGTTCACACAGACGCAGTAAAAACTGCATATGCCGCACACTTATCATCACTGGAGTAAAACATGGCACTAACTAAAGTTACAGGTACAGGATTAGGTTTAGTTTCTACTGCAACTATTAAAACTGCCTCAAATGAAGAAGATGCTTTACTGGTAGAACAGTCCGATGGAACAGATGTCGGTTCATTAAGAATAAACAATGGTCGATTTATTCTTAGTGGAAAAAATAGCTCCAACCCAGTGCAAATACAAACTCACGATGGCAACGAAGACATTGAAGTAGACCCTGATGGATTTATTAAAATGGAAACTGCTGGCTCAGAACGTCTCCGTATTGATGCATCAGGCAAAGTGGGAATTGGAACTACAAGTCCGGGTGGAAAACTTACTATTGAAGGTACTCAAAACAGTCTTGATAGTCAGTTAAAAATTACAGCTGCTGGTCAGGTGTCTCAGTACATAGGTGGAAGCAGTGCTGTTGGACTAGCTCTGGGTCATGACAGCGCAAGTTTACCAATAGTTTTTAAAACTGGCGTAACCTCTGGAACAGGTGTTACAGGTTCGGGTACAGAACGAATGAGAATATTAGCTGATGGCAAAGTGGGAATTGGAACTACAAGCCCGGGAGAAACACTTACTGTTACTGGTAATTTCAATGCAACAACGGGTGTTAAATCACTAGGCGTTTATAACAACACAACAGGAACAGGTGCTAATGTAGTTGTTGATAGTGCTGGTGGGTTTGCTCGTTCAACATCATCTTTACGTTATAAAAATACTATTAACGATGCAACACATGGATTAACAGAGTTATTAAAGTTAAGACCTGTTACTTATAAAGGTAATAACGATGGTGATACTCTATTTGGTGGTCTAATTGCAGAAGAAGTACACGATGCAGGTTTAATAGAATTTGTAACATATAATGATAAGAAAGAACCAGATGCTTTAGCTTACGGAAATATGGTATCACTCTGTATTAAAGCAATACAAGAACTATCAGCAAAGAATGATGCTCTAGAAACAAAGAAGGATGCTCTTGAAGCCAGAATTAAAACATTAGAGGACGCATAAATGGCATACATAGGAAAAGGATTAGATAACGGTGTAAGGAACCAATTTGTTTTTGCGGCAACGCAGGGACAAACATCTTTTTCTGGTTCGGACTCAGACGGCAAGACACTAGCGATGACGGACATTCTATATACGGATTGTTATCAAAACGGTGTTAAGTTAAAACCAACCACGGATTACACGGTAACGTCTACGACACTTACGTTGGTATCTGCGGCTAGTTTAAATGATGTGATAAACATTGTTTCATTTGATACTTTTGCAGTACCAGACACCGTGGCAGCTAGTACGGGTGGTACTTTTGTTGGTCAAGTTACTTTTACCGCAGACACTACATTTGCAGATGGTGCAGATATTATTACTGCAACAGCAGGTACATCTAACTTTAGAGCAGGGGTAAATGCAGGTAACTCAATAGCCTCTGGCGGTAACTACAATGTTACTGTAGGTGATGAAGCTGGTACAGCTTTGACTACTGGAGATAATAACGTAGCAATAGGATATGCTGCTTTTGATAGTGCCACAGACCAACAAGATAATGTTGCAATAGGATACAATGCCCTAACAGCAATTACAGCATCTGGAGGTACTTTATGTACTGCTGTTGGCTCAAAAGCATTAGAAGCAAACACTGCTGGATATCATAACACTGCTGTTGGATATGGCGCACAAGATGCTAACACTCACGGCATTAGAAATGTATCAATGGGCAGGGATAGTCTTGGTGCAGACACTAAAGGTTCTTACAATACAGCAATAGGGGATGTAGCATTAGCTACTCAAAACTTTACAACAGCGACAAGTAGTTACAACACAGCAGTTGGAGCATCTGCTGGTACAGCAATAACTACAGGTATTCAAAATACCCTAATTGGTTCTGAGGCTGGTGACGCTTTAACGGATGCTGATTTTAATGTGGCTCTGGGCTATGGCGCACTTGGAGCAGACACACAAGGAAGTAAGTCTACTGCGATAGGTTACGGAGCTTTGTTTAGACAAAACTTTACGAGTGCCACGGATAGTTTAAACGTAGCGATTGGTCACGGTGCTGGTGAAAACGTAACCACAGGCGTTAGAAATACTACTGTTGGTGCGGAGTCTTTAGACGCAAATACAACAGGATCTGACAATACGGCTCTTGGTAAAAGTGCTTTAAGTGCTAACACTACAGCTAGTAATAATGTTGCCGTAGGAAAGTCTGCATTACAAGCAAATACTACAGGTCATTCAAATACTTCTGTTGGTAAAGGTTCTATGGGAGTAAATACTGAAGGTATTAACAACGTAGCAATTGGAAATAATGCCCTAGATGCAAACACTACAGGAGGTCATAATACTGCTGTTGGACAGGCTTCTTTAACAGCAAATACAACTGCAAGCGATAACACAGGAGTTGGACACAGCGCATTAGAAGCAAATACTACAGGCACAAACAACACAGCAGTTGGTAAAAACTCTGGGGCTGCAAATACAACAGGTGCGCAGATAACATCAGTTGGTTCGCAAGCATTAAAAGCCAACACCACAGGAGCTTATAATGCTGCGTTTGGATATAGGGCTGGTGATTCTATAACAACGGGTAATTATTGTACATCTATTGGTAATCTCGCTAACACAGTTACTACAACAGCCGAAGGTGTAACTATAGTTGGTTATGATTGTAACCCTTCGGGGGCTACTGTTAGCAACGAACTTGTTATTGCTACTAACGGTATGACAGGTAAAGGTAGTCAAACTGCTTTTATTAACGGTGGTAATGGCCCTACTTTTAACGGAAATAATACTACTACGTTTGCACAGACCTCAGATAGAAGAATTAAAAAAGATATTATACCCAACAACAAAGGCTTAGAATCAATAAAACAAATTGAACCTAAGTACTTCTACTATAAATCAGATGAAGAAATGCAAGAGGAGCTTCCTGATGCAAAAGAAGGGTTGCCGTTAGATAGACAGTTTACTTCTGCTATTGCTCAAGAACTTAAAGAAATATTTCCAGAAGCCATAGAAGAACGTACTGAAAATAAAATTATGTCAGTTAATACTGACCCTATATTTTGGTCAATGGTAAATGCAATCAAAGAACTATCAGCAAAGAACGATGCTCTTGAAGCTCGTCTAAAAACCTTAGAAGGATAAAGAAAATGGCTAGAACTAAAGAAGAAAAAGCACAAGATTACACAGCAATGGGTCACTCAATAGACCTTATTAATGCTGTAATAGCTGGCAACAGTATGGCTGATGAAGCAGCAGTAGATAGACAAGCCTGTGTTGACAGAAATGTAGCACACCTTGAGCTAATGAAAGCTAAATCTGATTGGGGCAGTGAGTCAATGACGGCTACTACTAACGCAATAACTGCTGGTAAGGGTTACACTGCATCATGAGTAAAGCCGCAGAATTAGCCAGTTTAGCCAGTGCCTCAGAAACGGCTTTAAGTAATCGAAATATTGCTTATAATGGTGCAATGCAAGTGTCACAGAGGGCTACCTCCGCAACAGGACTAGGTGGTGCTACCAGTTATCCAACTTGTGATAGGTGGAATCTGCAAGGAGGAACTGCTGGTAGACTTACGATGACACAAACAGCAGATGGCCCTAGTGGGTTTGCTAATTGTATTAAACTAGATTGTACCACCGCAGATACCTCTGTTGCCGCAGACGAATATCTTATTCTTAGACAGTTATTTGAAGGACAGGATCTACAGAGAATAAAAAAAGGTACGTCAGCCGCAGAGCAGATAACAGTAAGCTTTTATGTTAAAGCTAGTGGAGCATTTAACTTCATTTTAGAGTTATTTGATAGAGACAATACTAGGGGAGTTTCTAAATTATATGCTACAACAACTGATTGGGTTCGGCACGAAATAACATTTCCAGCAGATACAACGGGTGCTTTTGGTGATGATAATGCTAATAGTATGGATCTTGCTTTTTGGTTACACGCAGGATCAAACTACACTAGTGGTACACTTCAAACTTCTTGGGTATCAAATACTAACGCAAACAGGGCGGCTGGAATAAGTTCTTTTGTTAGTAGCACTGACAACGAGTTTTTCATAACGGGAGTTCAGATGGAAGTCGGCCCAGTAGCCACACCCTTTGAAGATCGTTCATATGGGCAAGAGTTGGCCTTGTGTCAAAGGTACTATCAGACGATTAATCCAAAAATTAATGCTATCTTTGCGGCTGGATATCAAAACAATTCAGAACGTATTTCCCAAGTTCACAGATTAGGAATTGAAATGAGAACTGAGCCAACTTGCACGGTAAGCGGAACTTGGACTGTATCAGGTTGCGATCAACCAGTGTTTACGAGTTTTAGTAAAAATGTTGTTAGCACACATATTTTAAAGTCTGGCGGTTCAGCAGGATCAGCTTATTATCACGCAAATGGAACAGACGACTTTTTTTCAATGGATGCGGAGTTATAAGATATGGATCAAGAATATAATATTACATCAGCAAAATATGTGTCTTCAGTATCTGGTCATAATTCGCACGTTTTAGCTACGATTAACGGAACTGAAATGGCAGTGCCTTTAAACTCAGAAAACCGACACTACGCAGCTATCCTTGAATGGGTGGCAGATGGAAATACAATCACAGCAGCAGGAGGATAAAATGGGAAAAGGTCAAATATGTTATCAATATTAGGAACAGTCTTAGGTTTTGCTAGTTCAGCAGTTCCAGCAATTACAGATTCATTTGCTAGGAAACAAGACAATAAACATGAACTAGATAAGATGAAAGCTATGGCAGAGCTAAGAGCTTCTGGCTACGATCAAGACCTTAAAATGTATGAAACAATGGGAGCCGACAAAGAACATGATCGACTTATCCAACATGATATATCAATTAATAAGGGTGTAGGTTTTATAGCTGGATTACAAAAATCTGTGCGTCCTGTAATCACATACGCATTTTTTCTTTTGTTTGCGACCATTGAAATAACACTACTTATGGAGGCTCTGAAGTCTGGAACTAATTTTGCCGAAGCCATACAAGTCTTATGGGATGAGGAAACCAAAGGAATCTTTGCGGCTATTCTAGCTTTCTGGTTTGGGTCAAGAGCTATAGATAAAGCAAGGAAGGTATAAATGAATTTAGAATTATTAATAGAACAGTTAGAAATTGATGAAGGTGTGGTTGAAGAGGTGTATTTAGATCATTTAAATTTAAAAACAGTGGGAATTGGGCATTTATGTAGACAAGGTGAACCCGAATACGATATGGAAGTAGGCGATCCTGTAAGCAGAGAAAGAATAGATGAACTTTTTAATGAAGATATAGAAAGCGTACTTTCCGACTGTAATAGCCTTTATCCTGACTTTGATGAGCTTCCAGAAGAGGCACAACAAATAATTTGTAATATGATGTTTAACATGGGGTTAGGTCGTTTATCTGCGTTTAAAGGTATGAAGCGTGGTGTAGATGCAAGGGATTGGCAATCTGCGGCAGACGAGATGGTTGACAGTCGTTGGTATAATCAAGTAAAAAATAGAGCAGATCGTTTGGTTGAAAGAATGAGACAAATAGGATAAAGACTAGCCAAACAAGATAATTTTTGTTAAATTAACCTAGAAAGGTGGTTTCCTTGTTAAAGAACACAGCTATGATGGGTAGATTTGGCGACACAGAGGTGGCTCACGTTAGTCCCGGTGAGGTCGTTGTTCCACGTCCAGTTTTGGAAAACAACCCTAATCTGGGTGCTGGTATTGCTACTGCTATATCGAATATGGGGGGAAACCCAGATCGTTACGTTGTGGGCTCACAAAGTAATAGTATAAATCCTAATACTGGAAACTCAGAATATTTTTGGAAAGAATTACTTTCTATAGGAAAAAGTATTTTTGGTTCTGGAGTTGGAAAAGATGTAATTACAAATGTAGCTTTGCAAAAGTTAATGGGTGGTAAAGTAAACGCAAAAGAAGCTTTAGCAAGTGGATTAGTAGGTGGATTGAGTGGAGACTCAGGTTTTTTTGGTGAAGGAGGAGGCCAACAAAAGCCTAAAATAAAAGCTACAACTAAAAAGGCACCTAATGCTTTAACAGAAAGCATAGCCCCTGTTGCAAAAAGAGAAAAGGCAGAAGGTACAATGGGTATTGGTAGTCTTCTTGCAGATGCAGTGGGCGGTAAAGGAAAGAATAATTTTTTAACTGATTTATTAAACAGTAAAGGTGGAGAGGCTTTATTGTTTGGTTTGGGATCAACATTTTTAGATAAGATATTTGGAAAAGAAGAAGAATCACCCGGAAGAAGACCGTTTGGAGGAACTACTGAATTTAGACCTATCTTAGGGGGCTATAATGATGGTGGTAAAGTTTTTCCTAGAAGAGATGGTGGAATAATGCCAAGCGAGGGCTCTGGAACTAAAGATGATGTTCCTGCAATGCTTACAGCGGGTGAATTTGTCCTTACTAGAAAGGCTGTAGAAGGTCTTGGGGGCGGAAATCTTAATAAAGGAATCCAGAACGGATATAAATTAATGAATGGTCTTGAGGATATGGCATAATGGCTGAAGTTGTAGAAAGTATTAATCGTCGTCCAGAATACATAGAGGAACGTGAAAAAGCTCTATTAGATCAGATATTCGGTAAATATAACGAAGAAACTGGTCAATACGAAGGCGGCACGATTCAACAGGAAAATCTGTTTAATATACCAGAATATAGAATGGCTGGTCTTGATCCCTTAGAGCTACAAGCACTTAATTTAGCAGGCAGTGAGGGATTTATTAATAGATACTCTCCTTACTTTGAAACATCCGCTGATGCTATTGGTTCAGGTTTAGGAACTATGACTAAAGGTGCTGGATTTTTTGATGAGGCAAAGTCAAAAGTTGATGCAGGAACTGGTTCTTTTGATCCTGCTACTGCGACATCTAAATTTATGAACCCATACAGACAGCAAGTTATTGACGAAGCTATGTCTCAAATTGATAGGCAGGGAGACATTAGTAAAAACAAACTTGCGGCTAGTGCAATTCAAGCAGGGGCGTTTGGAGGTTCCAGAGAAGGCGTACAAAGAGCCGAAACCGATAGAAATATTTTAGCTCAAAAGTCTCAAACTATAGCTAATCTTTTAGATAAAGGTTACAGTGACGCATTAAAAACGTCTTTAGGTTCTTTTGAAGAAGAAAAGAAAAGAAACTTAGAATCAGGTAGGCTAACAGGTGGACTAGGAGCTTCCTTGTCAGGTGTTGGAGCTAACATGGGAAGTATTGGCGGAACTTCTGCGGATGTAGGTAGGGTTTACGGATCTATGGCTCCTAATGATTTAAGGCTTTTAGCGGGTCTTGGAGGCGGAAACAGAGCATATGAAGATGCAAGGATAGCAATGGCTCGTAAAGAGGCTCAGAGGCCGCTTGAGGAGGCTACTAGACCTTTAGACTATGGTTACGGTGCATTGAAAGGAACGCCTTCAGCGGGTATCTATAGCACTTACAGGCCACAACCTTCTGCTAATCCATTTTTAAGCGGAATAGGAGCATACACAACTATTCAAGGCATAAACCAAGCATAAGGGTAACAAAATGGCTATTGTACCAAGAGTAAAATCAAGAGGGGTAGACTACGATCCATTTGAAGAAAGTGGTTTAGGAACTTCTCAATCTGTTATCAAGTCAACTGAAAGAGCCGAAGCCGCTGAACCATATAGAGATTTTTTTGGAAATTTTTCATCAGACAGACTTTTAGGTTCTTTAATGGGTCTTGGTTCAAGCACATTAGGCACAGGCGCAAAAGGTATAGGTTATGGTTTAGATTTTTTAAATTTTCCTAATGCAGGGGCTTCTATGTCAGATATTGGTAGTGATTTTTATGATGACGCAGGTTCTTATTTTTCAAAAGGACTTTTAGGAGGATTAAAAAATGAATTAGGATTATCTCCTAAAGAAGATGAAATTATAAAAATATCACAAGAACTTAATTTACGTCCTGAATTTGTAAAAGCTCAATTAGAAAGAGATAGAAAAGCAAATATAGAAAAAATAAAAAAAATGCCAGAAGAATCTAGTATTTTTGAAGAAGATGTAGATATGAGCTTAATGGGATCTATTGCTAAAGCCGCAGAGCAAGCTAAACAAGATGAAAAAACAAATTTAGATGCTTTTCCTAAATTAAATGCAGACGAAGCTATAAGAGCTGAAAATGAAGCTAAAAGATTAGAAACTATAGCACAAGATAAAGCTGAAGCTGAGG
>Ga0208666_1001051_pt1 | contig 12534 bp, 25 predicted proteins | sample 5B_taG_FD_184078 | JGI IMG/M metagenome (GOLD analysis project Ga0208666, IMG submission 184078) | Marine viral communities from the Subarctic Pacific Ocean - 5B_ETSP_OMZ_AT15132_CsCl metaG (SPAdes) (version 2) | ecosystem: Environmental > Aquatic > Marine > Oceanic | place: Pacific Ocean...
ATCTGACCGCCATCCCAACGTGATTTGAATACACGTTTGACAGGGAATGTACCGCCACGTGGCATGTTCTGCATGTTAGGGTTAGCCCCTGACAATCTACCAGTGGCAGTCCTGTGTTGCAGTAAGCTAACGTGCAGCTTACCGTCCTGTTTTACATAGTTGTTGATACCTTCCACAAAGCTTGATAGATATGTATCAACGGCAGACAGCCTACGAACTCGTTGTAAGAAGTTAACTGCGTCCTGCATATTACGTGATCTAGCCACACCTTCAAGGTGTACAAGCCTATCCTTGCTTGTGGCGAAACCGTTAGCTGAAGTCCATTTTGAGGTGGGAGCATTGAACTTTAACCCTGCCACATTTGGAACGCTATCCATAAAACTATAACCAGTCCCATCACAGGTGCTGCACTTATTTGTTCTAGCGTAGAGTGATCCATCTTTCCTTACCTTTCTAATTTGTCCAGTGCCATTACAACCAAGACACTGGCTTGCTTTTTGCTTATACAACTTCTCTGAGTTGTTGTGTACTACTGAACGATAGCTTGCGTCAGGCATGTAAGGCTCAAACAAATCTGCCCATACCTTTTTATCCTTGGGCTTCTTACTGTAGATAACCCAAGACAATTGCTCTGGACTATTGAGATTGATAGGACGATCACCCATCAACTGACGTACCTGTTCTTCTAGTTCACGTGTCAATGTAACACGCTCCTGTTCAAACTCTATACGCACAGCTTCCAAAGCTTCTGTGTCAACGGTAAACCCACGCTGATAAATACGTGCAAGGTGTACCGCTAGTTGATTAGTCAGTTTGATCGTTGCTTCCAGTGAGTTGCATTCCTCGTACTGTATCCGCAAACGGTCATACAATTGCTGAGTAGCATGTAGGTCAGCAGACAAGTAATCAGATAACTCAGTGTGATCCATGTCACGCACTGACTTACCTGCCTTGAGCCACTCCTTAAGACTGTCCTGTTTCTTAGTGTCAAGGTCATACCTCTCAGCACAAGCCTCAAGGGATAATGGTTCTTTCTGTCCACGCTGTAGTACATACTCACCTAGCATAGTGTCAAATATCTCACCCTCGTAGGTAAAGCCTGACTCCCATAGCCACATCAAGTCGTGTGATGCGTTGTGCATAATTAGAAGGGCGGCATCGTCTAGTTTCTTTTGGACAATGTACCGCCCCTCTGTGGTAGGTTGTTGCTCTGAATGATCGAATGTTACAATGTCCTCGTGTCCAAGATCATCTAGCATACCCACCATAACCATTGTATTATCTGGCTCGAATGGATCAAGGTGTAGCTTGCCATTCCGTTTGGTCACAGTGTTCTCTATGTCGAGTGTTAGTTTCATCTACTCTCCTATAAATCATTAGGATGCCAATCATCCCAATCCTCGTCTATTATGTCATCGTTGTTTACGTTATACGCATCATCAAGGTCTTTGTCAAACTTTTTATTATGGGCATACAAACTTAGTGCATGTTCTATTTCATCGTAACTGAGGTCTAACCTCCCCATTAGGCTATATAATTTTGTCTTTGTTCGTAATTCATATGTCATGTAATGTGCCTCCTCTTAGCTTTGCATAGAACGCTCCCTCTGTGCTATTCAAAGAGGTTACTAAATCTAATAGTTGTTGGTACGATATGTAAATAATCTGATGTTCGTTTAGGTTAGGTTCAAACTGTCTTAAATAAACAGTGTCATCCTCACCTATCACCATCTCTACATCCTCAAATCTATCAGTCTCATCTAATGATGTAACTATTGAGGCGTCTTTTTCAAATTCGACTGTGTACATGTGTTAGCCTCCTCTTTTTCTTTAGCACGTTGACGTTCATCTTCTGTCATGTGCCGTATCTCTTTTGATATTCCTTTACGTTTATCAATAAACCATTCTTTTATTTCAGCCATAGCTATCTCCTAGAACATGGGGTTCATCAGGCTAAATCTTTCATACCATGATGCCCCTTCCAATGCTAACCACATACCCACAGGCACACCTAGTATAAGGAATGCACACACAAGGAACGCCCATCCTAATCCTTTTGTTGTACAGTATTGTTCGCTCATCTGCTGTACGCCTGTAATGCAATCCATGAGTCGGGAAACAACGTACCCATCTCATCACTAATTGAGTTAGCAACTAACCGTGTCTCTTCCTGTGTGTCCTCGCTCTGTCTGAGTCTACACATATCTGACCAAGCATCTAAGCTACCAGACCAGTACCACTCTGTCATTAGGGATAAGGGTAGTGTCATACGTGCTTGCTCTGGTGCAATGCCGTCTTCAATCAGTTTCTTGTAGGCTTTACGATACCACACTGCGTTCTTAGCTAGTGTACTGATAGCCTTGTAACTCAGTTTAACTTCACCTGCGCTGCCTTGCTTCTTATCTTTGCTACGCTTTCTCCATGCGGTAGGCTCATAGAACTCAGGTTCATGGTCAACGTAACGTCTACTGACCTCATTCCAACGTAGGAACTTATGTTTAACTAACTGTCTAGCCACAAACACAGGAGCTTTGACATGAAATGTTGCAAAGCAATGACCAAAGGGTGACATGTGTTTGTGTCGTGCAAGGTACGATATAAGTATACTGTCGGACACAGTGAGGGTATTGTCTTCATCCCACTCACTCTTCTTGTTGAAGCTGACACGTGCAGCATTTACCACAGTAAGATCACTGCCCATGCTATCTACTAATGTTACGTCTATCATACTGTGTACCTCGCTGTCTTGTATTCCAACTCACAGTGAACAACACCATGCCATCCACTCAGTTTATTCTTGACCACGTTTAGATGACGTTGTGTGTCCTCTTCCTCTTGACCGTCAACCACTGGGTTCTTAGCAATCAATACCATGAGGTCAGCCTCTGCTGCCTTACCAGTACGAGAACCTTCCATCATACTCTGGTTGAGTAGCACCTTACCCTCTGCGTCAGCAGATAGCTGAGACATGTAGAAGATAGCACAGTTGTGAGACTTGGCAATCTGTCGGGCATAGATAGCGTTAGCTTTCAGTGCCTCGTCAGGTCTAGCAAAGCCACCAGTCCTAGCGAACTTGTCACCCATGTCTAGTATTACAATGTCAGGCTTGTACGACTTACATACTGACTCTACCCATGCCATGTCACGATTACTTGCGTCCTTGATCTTGATGTTCTTCTTGACTGGCTCGTAAGCATCACGTGCTCTGGAAGGATTAGCCTTGACCTCTTGTATTGTCATACCTGTAGCTGCTGTAAGATACCTAGCACCAACACGGTGTGAGGCTTCCTCGTTACATAGTATAACACACTTAGCACCTTGATGGGCAAAGCCATTAGGAGCAGCGATAAGAGAGGCATGAAAGGATGTCTTACCTGTGTTAGGTCTAGCACCTACCTCAATCAGGTGTCCTGCATTAACGCCCTCTATCTTACGAGTAAGACTTGGTACATTGAAAGACCACTGTGACTCAAGATCATTCATGTTGAGTAACGTGTCAATCTCAATGTCATCCCACTCAATACGTAGGTCAGGTGTGAAGTCATCACCATAACGCTCAAGCAAATCACGTAGTGGCTCAAGACTATTCTTGTCACCATTTACATAGTCAAACCCAAGGTTAGCAATGTCCTCGCCCACTACCTGTTGGAACAGCTTAGACAGCACCTCTTGTGCTACGTCACCACCCATAGGTGACTCACGTTTGATCTGGTTAAACAAAGAACCATACGCCTGTTTCTGTGCTGTTGTCATGGTGGGATTGTTTGACATGAACAGTGCCTCAATCTCATCTGGTGTAACGGTACGTTCATAACGATCCATAGCCTTGTCGATAGCTTGCTTGATCTTACGAACATCCTTACTGAATAATCTGTCAGGGCATTTAGCACCACGATGTTCATCGTAGAACTCTCTGTCCATCAAGCTTCGTATTAATGATAATTCCATTTATGTTTCTCCTAGTGTGTTTAAGTTTCTTATGTCGGTAGGGTTACGGTATTTAAGGTCATCTGTCAAACGTAAAACTTTTATATTATTTACATAACCTCGTAGTTCTTTAGCAAATTGCAGCGTCTTTGGTAGTGCGTCAGGGTCAAGTGCAATAATAATCGTATCGAACTGTGATAAGTACTTCTTATGTACCTCAGAGAGTGACGTACCCAACACTGCTACCCCGACATATACGCCACCCTCTGAGCATCCAGAACCGCCTGTCGCACCTACAATAGCTGCACTCACACAGTCCTCAACGACTACCCCAGTTTTACCACATCCAGATACGTATGGCAAGGGGTTTTTTCCATATCTTTTCCACTTAGGTAACTTTTTTCCTAGTGCTCTGCCTGTTGCGTCCACCATGATATTGTTATGTACCACAGGAAATACGACACGATCTTCTTTTACATCATACAACAAGTCTTGTTCTACAGACCACAGTTTCCACTTGTAGCAGAAGTCTTTGATACGAATGTAACTCTTTACTATCCACTCAGGTTTCTGAAATGGTACTGCCTCTGTCTCTTGCGCTGCACTACCTAGTGAGCTACGTATGTCATCAGTAGTTAGACGAACACGTGACCCACCAGATACACTGCAACCTGCCTTGTAACAATTCCACATAAGCTGACCCATGTTGTTAGTGGCAGTAAATGTTTTGATACCACCACACACAGGACAATTGGTACGCTTAGTATCACCATTACTAATGTCCATATCACTTATGTATTGTTTTATATTAATCATGCATATCACTTTCAATGTTACTCGTTACACTCGATTGTACATATGTATCACGCTGTGTCAAGGCATTACTTGCAGAGTCATACGTATGTTTCATATATGGTTTCACAGAAGACACATGTGTATGCCCTGTCACTGCCATAATCTGTGGCAATGGCACACCTTTGTCTACCATCTGTGTTACCCCAGTCCTACGTATGTCCATAAGGCGTAGTTCCTCTGACAGTTTAGCCAGTCTCATTACCTTACGTCCAACCTTGGACAGTCTTTCCATAGCGTATGGCTCAAACTTACCTGACCTTGGCTTGGGATGCGGCACTACCCACTGTTGAAAACCAAAGTCAGCTTTCTGTTCTAGCAACATGTGATTTAAATTATCACTGATAGGTAAGAACACCTCTGCCCTACGCTTGCTCTGCTCCATAGTAAGCTGTTGCTTTTTCAGGTCAAGGCAATCCCATGTAAGATTACGCATGTCCCCTAGTCTCTGACACCACTCGTATGCCATGTGTACAATCAACCCTAAGTTACGATACTCAAAGTCACTGTATGCCATGTCAAGAAACTTATTGACCTCACCATGTGTCCACACAACCTTACGCTGTTGCTGTTGCTTACGCTTGATCTTACCGAAAGGGTTCTGCTCTGCATGTTCCATCTGGATTGCATAGTTGAATACCCTACTGGCACAGGTAGCTGTATGATTAGCAAAGCTCACACCACGTGACACCCACTCCTCATACGCAGCCTTGGCAATCTTAGATGTAACATCTCTGTACTTACGATAGCCAATTGTCTGATGTAGAATGGTCAGAAAATATCTGTAGTCTACCTTAGTTGAGTCACGTAACATGTTGAAATCATTAGATGAATAGTAAAAGTTAATTAGGTCAGTAACCTTGCCGCTTGGCTTGATACTCACAACCTTTGACTGTTCAACTCTCCAATCATCTATCTGTTTATTTAACTCTTTGGCAAGCTGTTTACTTACACGCAAGTCATCTCCTAACTCTTCACGTGACACGACACCTGCATTGACAAGTTTCTGTGGTGGGTTAAAGCGATACGATGTGTCACCCGAAAGTGACACTCGCTGCTGTACAAATCTAGGCAGTGCTACCATTAAGCAGCTTCCAACTGTACGAACTTCTTATCTGATACCCACTTGGATACCTCTTGCTCACGTGACCACATGCTGATTGCCTGTGTGTCATTGCCAGTGTTACGTAGGTTGAAACCATTACGTTCATCAGCATAGGAAGCGTAGTTAGTGAACGCTGAGTACAATGCCCACTTGTTGTGACCACGTTGTGATGCCTCGTGTAGATATAGTTCGTACATCTTCTCTGCCTTGCGGTCAGACGTTATCATCTCGTCAAGCAATGACTTGATGTCCACATACTTAGTGGAAGTCTCAGCCCACACTTGCATCTTAGCTGACTCTTCATAGAAGTCAGTACGTGCTCTTTGTAGCTCACCTATGAAGCTATGCAGTGAGAAACCAGAGGTGTTCTTTCTGCGTATCTTATCATACTGACCACGTATCATACCGTTGGTGCAGAAGAAATCAATTGCCCCAAAGAATACTTGGTTGCTACATGAACCGTCCACACCATGCAGTGCTATGATCCTGTTGCCTATGCTTACATCAATCTTGTCTGTGACAATAGGCATTGTCATGTTAGGAAAGGTAATGTCAAGCATTGACCATGCACCATTACGTGCAGTTCTCCATGTGTAATTGGTGTCAAGAGTGTCACCCTCTGTTAACTCCTCTGTAATTGTGTCGTGCATCTTACGGTAGAAATCACCGTGTGACGCACACTTGAACCCATCACCCACGATACCAAGGTAATCGCCAGTGTCTTGATTTATAACGTATTTCTTGTCGTGCATCCTTGTTGGTGTAAATTCTACTTCAAAGTCTAAGTGTGTTGGAATATCGAATGGCATATAAATTCTCCTTTTCATTTGTTATATAGGCAACTGATACTATCTTATATCATATCACCCGTCCCTGTACTAGTAACGATAAGCTACTTATAGAATATGTGTGACCCTAAAGTCACAGTGTGGTCGTAGTGTTTACTCCAGAATGGTCTGACGTAATTGGCATGGTAGTAGATAGACCCATCGGTATTGTCCTTGACATACCCATGCACTACCTTGTGTGCTACAAGTTGTGAGTAGAGCCATGCACGTTTCTCTTTGGGTGTGTCGGACTTACCGTCACAGTACCAACTGAACTGACATCTACCCAATCCCTTCTCCAGACCCTGCCGCACCACCGTACATGCGTCATCTGGAAACCTTGGACTGGCAACACGATTGAGTACGACATGAGCTACTGCATACTGTCCTTCCAATGGTTCACTACGTGCCTCATAGTACACGTTGAGTGCAATGCATGTAAGCATCTCAGCAATCATTCTATTCTCCTATGTTAGAGGGTGCATACACTGCACCGTTGTATTGGCTACCTGTCTTTGTGTCTGTTCCAAAGTCACATGCTGCTAGTATAACTAGTATAGCCATGATCCAATAGAAAGAAACCTTAGACCATTTGATAAAGCCTTCAAATGTTTTCTTTGCCTCTATCTCTGCTGCTTCACTGGGCGTCATTTACTAACTCCTTCTGTTTACTTAAACCTTTTTCTAACATCTTGAGTGCCTCTGCCTTGTCTCCCCTTGCTAGGGTTTCATACGCCCATGACACCCAACTGTATGCTTCTGGGTCTATCTGTTCTGGGTCAGGTGCAGTCACCACTGGCTGTTGTGGTGGTGTAGCCTGTGAATACGCCCCTACCTTGTGAACGTTTAGGAACTCAATGAGATACTCCTTAGATACAGGAACTTCTGCTTCCTCCCAGTCTCTTGGGAAGTATCTCTGTGCGTCACGTTGTGTGCCTACCCACTGACCCTTGCTTGATCTATACAGTCTCACTGTTGTGTCTCCACCTCTAGACAAGCCACTGTCTCTGACTTGTGTGTTATCATCTTAGCTGCCTTGCTCAATTGTATCTGGCACTCTTCCAGTGTGGCATAGCTACCTAACTGGTAGTGCTCCACTGTCTGTGTACTGAACAACTGCATCCATATTAATACGTACATCATTCTTCTGTCTCCTCTATCCAAGGGTCTGTGTATTCATTCCAGACACCAAACAAACCTTCGTTTGCCATGTCCCACATCTGCTCATACGCATCTCCCTCGTTCTCTGCTTCTATCACCATATCGTCAGCTTTCCTTCTTGCTGTTCTGTGAATAATAAATTTAGCCATTACGCTGCCTCCTCTTTGGACACTACTACACGTACCTCATAGATGCAATCTTCAACCATCGCAACCTCTGTACGTAGCTTCACAGTGTCTCCCTCTTGAGCAAACTTACGCAAGTTCTTGATGCTAATACGTCTGTCACCTCTGGTTCTGGACTTGTAGAACGTAACAATAGTAGGGGTATCGTCCTCATACAATGCATTACACCAGTAGTTATGGTAGTATTTACCATCAGATACATCTGCTTCCAACTTGTCATATGCGTAGTCAAGTTCCTGTTCTAAAAACTCTCGCACAGATTTGTTGGCATCTATTATGCTCTTGTTGAGCATGGTCTTAGTTAGTTTTATCTTAGCTTCCATATCATTCTCCTTTCATTGCACCTGAAATGGTGCTTCGTGTATGTACGGTATACCTTCGTAACCCTCTAGCTCATACTCACCACACTCAAGGAAGTCTATGTGTATAGCGTCAGGGTTTGCCTCACGTGCCATCTTCATAGCAAACTCAGCGGCACTGTGCCAGTCCTTGATGGATGGGTACAGATCGTCAAGATTGATAAGGCTTTTGACACCATCAATCTCAACTACTATTTCATATCCGTTTACTATCATTAGTCCTCCTTCGGTACATGATACCACGCCCTATCATCGTCAGGCATTACATAGTCTTTCCAATGATCGGGATGACCCTCATCACCTGTCCTTGGTCTAAAATCAAACATGCGTTTCAAATCATGTGCCTTATCTTGTAGCTTGCGTATCTTTGCAAGGTCAGTGTCAAACATCTCTTGAAAGTCATCGCATATGTCATCCATGATCTGATACACACTTAGTAGTTCTACTATATCATCACGAGTTAATACTGTCTTTACGTTTTTCTTAGTCATTATTGTACTCCTTCTGCTTGTATTGTTGGCATGTCATTGCCGTTTACATTTAACCATGCACGTTCAGCTTGACGCACAGGTGTCTCATCTGGCATCTTAACAAAGCTGTCGTACTTGAATGGATTATATCCAATAGTGTCCAACGTTGGACGTTCAAACAAGGCAAGGCCATAGTTGTACTCAGCTTGCGTACCGTCCTCAAAGTATGTGGCATAGCCCCGAACAAAGGCGTGTACATTCTTCTTACGTTCACGTAGTACACGTTGTCTACCACCTTCACGAACCACAAACTGTGGGTCACGAATGTGTACATTTTTTGTATGGTGTACCACACGTCCAGTCTTACATGAACGAACAGAGAATACACGTTTGTGTAGATTAAAATATACTTCAACTTTCATTTTGATAGTCCTTAATTATTCTAGTTGCAATGTTCTTGTATCGGGTAATGATGAGCACACGCCCATCACTACCATACACAATATACTTGTTCTTACTTTTACCTAACCACATTGCTCTAACTGTTGCTCCACTTTTTTCAATTTAAATCGTAGTTCTCTACGTTCTTGTTTTAGCAATGCAGATCCGTCCTGTCTAAACTTAGGTTGGATCAGTCCAATCTTTTGTAAGATGTGTGACCTATATGCAACACGTTGGTAGTACTCATTAGTCTCATCAGCAATCTGCTGAATTGTTTTAGTGTACCAATGCTCCGCAATGTAATCGTCAAGGAACGCATAGTTGTAGGTGTAGGCTACACACTTCTTCATGTGAAACGTGTGCTCTGCATACAACTCTGGGTTAGTCTTCTTAACGATTGGGCGAGGTGTGTTGGTGGTAGTCATTGTATATACTCCTTGTATAAATTAAGATGATAGTTTTTGTGTTAAGCTTTTGTTCTTACGTGCAATTTTACGTAAGCGTTTGTGCTCATCACGTTTGGGTTTCTGTCCAACCTTGGACGGTTTCTTAATGGTAGCAAACTTAACAAAGTTTTGCATCTCGTAACGCATTGTATTTCTCCTTCTTACTAGGCTTGCGTTTCGTGCCCTTTTTAGGTGGCACTACCTGTGGCTGTTTGCGTTGCTCTAGCATTGCCTTTGCCACTGGATTCGTTATGTGTCTTTGACTCAATTTCATTTCGTATTCCTTTCAATACATCTATGAGATGATCTAAACTGGCAGAGTATTTTTCTATGTGCATACTGCCCCAGTCACCGTCATCAGGTATGATACCTACCTCTTGCATAGCGGCAGTGCCATTGATCCTGTCACTAGGACTGTCCCAGTGTTGGCATATAGATATTTTTGTAGTGCCATGCCACACGTTAACGTTGTTATATAAATCGTCCATCATAACTTTACCTCGCTATGTTATGTTGTCTACGCCATGCTACCCAAGTGATAGCTTGCATCTGATATCCCTTGATACCTACCTTGTCAGCAGCTTTGTAGTAAGCTTCCGATATGGTGCGGTATTCCTTGACACCTACGTTGCTGTTCTTGAGAACCCTACGTAGTCCATCGTGTATGTTCTTAGCATGACCGTCTACTGTCACTACGTCTAGTCCAATAATATTGGCAAAGAACGCAGTAGTCTTAGGACCATTGAGTTTAGCCATAATAGTTTTCTTACGAACCATTTTCTGTTCAAGCATCTCCCAAGCTTTCAGCTTGTTCTGTGGATAGGCTGACACAATAACGTCATCCATTGCACCACCATTGGCAAAACACTCGACTAAAATACGAGCAGCTTTGATGTTGATGCCCCAACCAAGGTTAGGTGATAGTGCAGCAACTACACCCACTACAGTATTTATACTGATACCAAATTCCTTGGCTACCTTAGTGCTATCACGTTTGGCAATGGCGTACCATTTCATACCATGCTTCACTTCGTCAGCAGTAGCCGACTTGTATACTTTTAGTATTTGTCTTACAGACATTGTGTTTCCTCCGAAAACAATTTATTCCATTCTTCAGGTGTAGAACCAGATATGAGAAACTCTCTCTGTTCTGATGTAAAGTGTGGAAAGGCATCTTGTACCAAGATCATATTGTCTTCCCAGTGCTCAAGTTCACCTTGACGTGTAGGCAATACCATTGAATTATGGTTGCCAGTAATACAAGACTGTTTGTGAACTCTCACAAATCCATCATCTACATGTTCTATTTTATGGATCATAGTAATCTCCGATTAAAGTGTCCAATGTTGGACGGTTTCAGTTATAGTTTGTTAGTGTCTACATATGTTATATAACACTTTCACTAAAGTATCAAGTGTTATTTAACTATGAGACTACTAAAGTTCATCTAGATGCATGACTAGGTAGTTGAGCACCATTACAATTGTGAATACAATTACCATGTTAGGTATTGCTACATAGGTTTCAAGTGTCATGGCAATTAGGAACAGAGTTACTAACGTCATGCTGTTTATAATAAACATTACAAATGTAATCATTTTAATTCTCCAATAAAGAGGCAACAGCTTACGCTGTCACCGTGTTTGCTAACGCTGCCTTTGACTGTAAGTCAGCTATGATTGTTTCAATGTCAATCTTGTGATCATTGCAGTGTGCAAAGATTGCATCAACGATTGCAGTACGAGTGTTACCAAGTGAGTATGTACCTTTGTCAACATCAACCCAACCAGTGTCCTTAACTCCGTTAGACTGACCAACGTTGGACACTTTATCTGCTGCATCTTTGATGACCTCAGCTTTAGCTGTAGCATCCTTCATTGCCTTCTGCAAAGCAGTAAGTGAGGTGTAACCCTTCTTAGAGTTCTCAATAAACTCACGGCACTGAACCTCGTTCTCAACGAACCACAAAGCTTCTGATCTACGTCTACGATCAATGTTGTGAACACCATAGGTGGTGAGTGTTTGTCGTGACACTTGACCGCTATCCAGACTAGACTGAGCCTTTAGCTCAATGAGCAGCTTACCTAGTCGAGTATCAAAGCCGTTAGCTTTGGTTGACTGCTTCACACTATGTAGAGTAGACCACATCTTGCCAAGGGCTTTGCCCTCTTTAACTAGATCGTCTAGCTTTGTTCCATCTTGGGTTGACTTGCTAACCTGAACTGAATTTCCCATAACACTTTCCTTTACTATCTAACATTACATTAAGAGAGTTTTATTTCTCTCACCATAAATGGAGAGATAAAACTATCTATGTAATATAGTTAGATAAGTAAGAAGTCAAGCATGTATTTGTGTGATCCTCTGCGCCTGTCGTTTCCCACGTGACTACAGGTATCTTTGATACCGCAGTTCGTGTGCTAAACTCACGAGGCTAGTTGTATCGTCCAACGTTGGACAGTTGATGTGATCACACTACCCTATAGGGGTAGGGTTTAAAATGAGCATTGGCACTACAACACACACTGTTTTTTGTGATCACACTGTTAGACACACCATATCTGAGGGCAACTGATTGCATAACAGTTGACGATTAGCGATAAGCTGTTGATATGTTGGAGTTTTCCTCACGCATGGTGGATGTGAGTGTGTGATATGTGTACACCAAGCGCATGATGTGTGTCATATGTGGGTATGTGTGCGTCAGACACGGGGGTAGGCAGGGGGCACAGGGGGGTAGTACGTATATATGCATGTACATC
>Ga0208666_1001053_pt1 | contig 12514 bp, 8 predicted proteins | sample 5B_taG_FD_184078 | JGI IMG/M metagenome (GOLD analysis project Ga0208666, IMG submission 184078) | Marine viral communities from the Subarctic Pacific Ocean - 5B_ETSP_OMZ_AT15132_CsCl metaG (SPAdes) (version 2) | ecosystem: Environmental > Aquatic > Marine > Oceanic | place: Pacific Ocean...
TGGACCTCCAACCCATTTTCTTAATGGTTCAAATATTTTTTCTGCAGTAAGCTTCATATTTTCTACCTGTGTAGGGTTAGGTGTATTATCTATACCTCTACGTTTAGCAGTATTAGAATGTATCGCTTCTGCGTAGGTTATGTGATCACTTATTTTCATTTTATTGATTTAGCAAATTTCTTTGCATTCTTTCTCATTCTTTTAGTAATTAACTTATCAGCTTCATCATTACTTTCGGTTATTTTACCTTCAGCATAAAGTTGATTAGCAGCTTCTTCATAAGCGTCTTGTTCTGGAGTAGTATCCGGTGTTCCACCAAAAGTATCTTCTTTTAGAGGAGATTTTGCCATAAAAGGACTTGAAAATTTATTCATAACTTTTTTTTTAATTATTTTACTTCGCTAAAAACCGCGTATACTTTTACTTTACCATCAGCTATTAAAATTTTATTTTCTTTAATAACTTCTACAGGTGAAGGATGGTATTTAGGATTAGTACTGTTTAACTTTCTTTTTTTCATTAGAACTGACTTGCAGTGTTTATTTCATTTATTGCTTCTTGTATTTCTTTTAAATCAGCGGGTAACAAGAGGTCTAAACCTGCTTTAAATACTGTTTCTTTAATTCCATCTTTAAATATAATTAAAGTTGGTGCCATACGTACTCTATATTTTTTCTTTGCTTCAGGTGCTTTTGATATATCTACTCTATAATAAATTACATCTTTTAGCTCTTGCCACTCAGCAAAACAATTTGCTTCATTAAACTTAGCCCAAAACTCTACAACAACTGGTTTTGTTTCATCATCACCAAAAGCTTCATTAGTATTAATAGCTTTTTCAAAACTACTATCATCTATCCAATATTCCTCAGGAACATCTTGTTGACTAAAAGATAAAAACGGTATTAAAAGTAAAATTAAGTATTTCATTATCTATTTTTTTGAATGTCATATAATCTTTCATCAATCTTACCAAGATCTTGTAGTATTTTATCTACATCTTCTTGAGTATCCATAATTGTTTGACGAATTAACTCGTCCTTTAAATCATATTCAACTCTATCAATAACAGGTTCAGGCATTTGCATAGCAAGAGCAATATCCGATTGTAGCGCAAACCACATTGTGGTTAATGATACAACTCCTCCAATTATTATTCCTATTGTTTTAAGATCTAGTGTTATTTTAGTTGATTCCCCTATTTGTGGTGCTTCCATTGCCTCTACTTATGTTGTTATTACTTGGTTTACTCATTGATGGTGAATAGCTTGGTTTAGAATAAGTAGGTGTAGAATTATAACTAGGTCGAGAATAATTGTTACTAGGTTTATAATTATTACTAGGTTTATAATTATTAGTAGGTTTATATACTGGTGGTTTATAAGAATTATTTACAGGTTTAATTCTTGGTATAATAACTATAGGTTTTACTCTAGGTTTAGCTCTATTATTTGCTATTGCAGTTTCTAAAGATCTAGAGGTTCTTCTACTATTATTATATACTATGTTATAACTTTGATTATGAAATGGTCCTTGTAACATAGGATCTTGCCAAGGTCTTTGCCATCTCCAAGGTCTCATATACCAATCCCAATAATTCCAAGGTCTATAGAAAAAAGAATTGTAACCAAAAACCCATGGATCATATATAAAGTTATAATCTAACCACAAAGGTCTAGTATGCCAATAAGAATAATAAGGTTGATAATAGTGTAATCTAGGTTTTATAGGTTTAAACTCTAGTCTTATTATATTAGCATTATAACTTGTAAATATAGAAGTAGCATCTTGACCTTCTTCTAAATATATAGTATCTGATTGTGTAACAAGCTTATAGCTACTGCAACTAGCAAACGCCGCAATAACCGCCGCATAAAGGACAATTTTCCATAATTTCATTATTTAAGTGTTATGTTCAGACCAACTGAACTGTTATATATTTTACTATCCCAAAACTTAGTATACTCTCCTTCAAAAAATATACCCATATTTTTACTAAGCTTCCAACCAAATTGTACTCCGGTTTGATAATCTTCCCATTGTTCTTTCTCAGCATCTTCTACTAATCCACCAAGTCCCCAGTTGTTTCTATTGTGATAACTAAAAGCCTCATCACCTTTTACATAATCATGATATGGTAATAAGTAAGAACCATAAGCATGGAGCCAAAAGTTATTTTTATAATGATAATAGTCAAAACCGACCACAGGTGATACAACACCAAAAGCATCTATACCTTCCCATATTTCATCATTATAACGATTCATCAAATCAGTAAATACTGTTTGCCTGAACTGTAAATCAGTATAAGCTACGGTTTCACCTTGTTCATTAATCCAATACCAATCAGATACTGTTTCGCCTGTATAATCATCTTCATATGTATAATAGATGTCATCATAACCATAATAAAAACCAAGTGTATACCACGGGTTTACTGCAAAACCGTCCTCAGTAGTTTCATTCAACCATATTTCTACAGGATTGTAACCATAAGGACGCTCATGAGTTCTAAAAATAGCGCCTGCACTTAATGAAAACTTTTTACCAATAGGTAGTTTAGCTCTTACCTCAGCAGATTTATAATCAAAGTTTATTTTACCTTGTTTTCTGCTTTCAACTTTTATCATGTGGTATTTACCACTATGTTTTAAAAAATATCTGTGATTTTTAAATACATCATTTCTAGTTCTTTCTTTTTCAGTATGAAATATATATTCAAAACCTTTAATAGATGAATTAGGAGCTGTCATAGCTACGTTAGATTCACCACCATCATAATATTGTTTACCTTTTATTTCATAATCAAACCTCGCGATCTTACGAACACCAAATCCGTAACGATAATCATAGTCATAATAATCAGTTCCGTCTACTACAACAGGAACATCATATAAACTTCCATTAGGATTTGTTCTTACAAAATAACTTGGTGCATTTTCTTTTGCATTTTTAACATCACCAGCTACATAAAACGTACCGTATTTAAATAATTCATTATAAATAGATTTAAAAAATTTACCTTTTTCTTTTTCTTGAGCTGATAAAGAAAAGCTTAGTAGAAATATAATAGCTAATATTTTTTTCATTTATTTTTTTGTTTTACGTGATTTTCTTTTTCTTTGTAAAGAATCCCACTCTTTTTTTAATATTGTTTTTACGGTTATAACATTTTTACACGTATCTGTTGTTATAACTTTTACTCGGTAATTTTCAATTTTTTCTACTTTAACTGTAATACATTTTTTTTGCGCATTAATTGTTAAAGAAAAAGATAATAATAAGATTAGAATAATATTTTTCATTTATTTATATTTTTTAAACATTAATTTATATAGCAATTTGTTCCAAGCTTGCTGTAACTTGTCGATAAATAGTTTTATTTTTTGTTTCATAGTTTATTTTTTAGGCATTAACCAATACTCTAAATCACCTGTTGGTCTAGCTACTTGTATAAAATCTACATTTAACTTTCCATCAGGTTTACCTTTTGTCATTGGTATTCTTTTATAACCTTTAGTTTTTAATTTATTAGCTTCATTTTTATATTTTGTTTTTACAGCTTCATCTTCATCTTTTTCTTTATCAATAGTTGTTTGTAATCCCCAGTATGGTAAACCAAGTTCCCAACCAGAATATCCAAACATTAAAGATACTCTTTGCCAAATTTCAGTATCTTTATCTACAGCTTGCTTTAAGTTCATCATTATTCTTGCTGCTCTATCTAAAGGAATATTAGTTGTAGCTGATATAATTTGAGCAATAGATAAATAAGCTGGATTATCTAAATTAAACCCTCTACGTTTAATCTCTTTTCTATTCCAAGAAAAAGTTTTTGCTGCACTTCTAAGTTTTCTAACTTTAGAATCAATAGCTGGTGAAAAATTAAACACTTCACTTACAGCATCTTCATACTTAGGATTTTTCTTAGCTCCTTGTTGTGTTAGTTTAATTATAACATCTTTAACTGTTGCGACAGCTGCACCACCATACCCTAAACCTCTTAATATAGAATCAACCATACCATTAGCTATATTACCAGCTCTATCTTCTGCTGTTCTTTCTTCTTCATCATCTGATCCAAAGGCTAAAGCAAACACTGCTTGTTGCATAGCGTTAAATATTAAGTTTTGTACAAAACCATAATAAGCTATTTTAGATAGATTTGTTTTCCAATCACCTCTTCCATTAATTAAGTCTAATGCAGACTTTTTCATTATCCTAGCATACTGCATAGGAGTGTTAGCAAAGTTAAGTATTAATCTACCAATACTACTTGCTTGTTGCATTGATATTCTATCAGTTCTACTTGATTGTTGTGATTCTTCTGATATTTGATAAAAATCATCAAACGCTTTGGCTTCTGCTTCAGCTTTAGTATAAACATTACCTGTATCTATATTTACTTGTTTTAGTAAAGCATTTACTCTATTTCTATAAAAACTTGCACCACCAGTTGCTATTGCCATACTATCTGCAAATCTTGTTAATACAAAACCTTTATTAAGTAAGTAAGCTATAGCTCCTTTCATGCCACCTTTTCTTGCAGCTTCTGCTATTTCTGATTCAGCAACGTTTATTTTTAAACCATTACGTCTTTGTACTAAATAATCAGAGTTTAACAATTTCATTACATCTGACCAGTATTGTTTTTGATTAGCAAATGCTCTTGCCGCTGCAACTGGATTATTATCTGACCAGTTTAAAAAGTTTACACTAGATATAAGCTGTAATGTAGCAGATCTCATGTTTAAGAACATAACAGCACCAACAGAATTATTTAACCAATCTAACAAGTTGTTAACTTGAGGATTCATACCTATTGGTCTATTACTACCAGATTTCATTCTACCTAAAGAATTTTTTAATGCTAGTACGAAATTACTTCCGTATAAGGCTTCTAGTTTATTTAGGTTTTTATCAGAAAATATTATATCTACATTTTCCTGCCATCTTTGTAATGCTTCTTTTCTACCTGCTTTATTTAAATTTTGTATAATATCACTAGTAATATTACCAGCAACCCAATTATCTCCAGGTTTTGGATATTGTTTACCTTTTTGAATAAATGCTATTTTTTCTGCAAATACTTTTAAATCAGCATTGTTTTCTATTTTTTCAACTAATCTATTTAAATCTCTTGTAGAAAGCCCAGGTATTTCCATACCTTGCATATTCCATATATAAACTCTTAAAGCTTGTGAGTGAGTAAAATTACCTACACCAACTGGTTTGTTTAAGTTTTTAGGAATATTATTTATATTTTTTCTTAAAGCTTGAAAATCATTTGCTACAGATATTTTAGATGATATAATTTCTTGTTCTGCTTCGTTAAATGGATCAAATAAATTATCTTTAAACCATTTTTTAGCTAAGTTACCTTTTTCACCTTTTGGCAATATCTTATATAATAAACCAGAAAAGTCTTCTGCTGATGGGGGAATAAAGAACTCAAATGTACCTACTTTTCTACCAGTTGTTTTAGCCCTAGCTCTTGAATAAGTTTTATACCACTTTTTACCACTTTGTTGTTCTATTATAGTATTAAATTCTTTATCTAAATTTCTTTTCTTACTTGCTTTAGCTTGTTGCACCTCAGATTTAACATCTACTTGATCAAGAATATTTTTGACAGCTTGAACATTTGGTAAAGCATCATCAGCAAAATAAAAATCATTATATCCTTGCGCGGTTTTACTCAATACCCATAATGCTTTAGCATCAGGTGATCCATTTTCTAGACCAGTTATATTTTCTATAGGTATGTTTAAACCAATACCATCTAAAAATGTTTTTATAGATAAGGCAGAAACTTGTGGTCTAGCTGTTAAAACAAATATATCACCACTACCAAACTTTTCTTGACGCTTTAAAGCTAAATCAGCTAGTGGTCCTTTTTTTCCTTTTATTACTTTGTTAAATTCACTAAAATCAAACTCAGCACCTTGTTCTTGTAGGATCTCTGATTGCACAGCAAACTCAGCAGGTGTAATCTTTTTAATACTACCATCAGGCATGCTAACAATTACTTTGCTTTTGCTATAAGCTAATGTATCATCAAAATCAAATACGCTAATGCCTTTACGCTTTTTACTAGCTTTATTTCCAAGCTCCATAGTAATATCAGCGTCTTTCATTGCTTTTATAGAAGCATCAGTAGTACCATCATTATTAATTAATGAAAATAAAGTTTTTTTATTATTTTTAACTTGAACAGAGGATTTGTTATTAACTTTTATTGCGGCCTTTAATTGTTTGCTAGCTTCTTTTATATCTAGCTTTTCAGTAAACACTTTAAACAACAAGTTGTTTTGATCAAATATGTTATCAATTGTTTGATTTTTAGTATCTAATTTTAAACCAAAAGATTCAGCTAAAGTTACAACTTTACCATTTTTCTTAACAATAATATTATTAATATTAATTGGTCCTTTATTATTTTTATTAACTTTAATATCTACATAACGCATCCAAGTACTAGGATTTTTTATATCAAAGAAAATATTTGGCATATTAGATATATAATTATATCCTTCACCTATCAACTTTACATCATCTGTTTTTAAAATAGAGCCTTGAAAATAATCTTTGTCAATAAATTCAAAGTTTTCATTAACTTTACCTTCTATAGCCATGTTCATAACTATTGTAGCGGCTTGACTAGCCGGAAAAGTATGTTCAGCTACTTTTTTTCCTTTACGTATTTCAAAAAACTCTACTGGAGCTAAAGATCTAACTGGATGTAATATATTATCATTAGATTGATTTAACCAAGCTGCCCAATAATTTTTTAATGCTGGATCTATTTTTAAATCTGATTCTATTCTTTTAGCTAATTTTTTAAATACTCTTAACTTCGCCTTTTGTAATTTATCAAATTCTTTATTGTTTAATCTTTTTCTAGCTTCAGGTCCAGTAAGTTTTCTATAATCTCTTTGTTCTGTTCGTGCTAATTGTAATACAGATTTTGGTTTACCATTAATTATGATCTGCTCATCAATACCAAGTTCAAAAGAATTTTTAGCTTTTGATTTGTCATAATATGTTTTACCTCTTCTTGTAACTAATGGTATATCAAATTTTTCTAATAAGGTTATTTCAGCTTCAGTTAAAGGTGTATTAAATACATCTTTTTCAAACTCTTTTTCATTTTTATAAATACTTCCATCCTTCCCATAGTTATAACTACCTTGAGTGTCTTTGCCAAAGCCATGTATCATTATAATAGAGCCAGTTCTTCTAGTGCTCTTTTGAGAATCTTTTATATTTTTATAATTAAAAACAGAACCTTGTCCTCCAACTTGTCGCATTGTAGATCTAGCTATTTTTTGTAAACCAACTTCAGAATAACTTCTTTTAGATCTTTTTTTACTTGCTTTAACAACATCTAGTGATGTATCTTCTAAGTTTCTTTTATCAAGGTTAAATTCTACTTCTTGCATAAAATCTTGAGCGGTTAAATTAGATTTTTTAAAATCTAATCTATTTTGAAGTTCACTCATGAATTCTGTATCAGCTCTTAATTCATTCATAGATTCAACAGCTATACCTTCACCAATAATTTCAAATAACGATTGAGATCTTTTTTCACCTGCTAAAAAGTATTCTTTTATTTTATTGAGTTTAGCTTTTGAAATAGCTGGTATGTTATATATTTGTTTTTTAAAATCAGTTCTTTTACCATCTACAATTCTAGTTGTAGGTGTGGTTCCAATTTGTTTTATACCAAATAACTTACCAAACCTTCTTTTTATATTAGCAACAGGAATTGCTTTAATAAAATCAGTATTAGCAAATAAACTGTTTATATTTTTTATATATTGTTCTCTGCCAAAAACTCCTAATTTATCTTTTATAAGTTTTCTATATTGTGGTGTTTTAGTTTTTTTAACTATGTATTGAGCTATTGCTTTAGGGTTAGTGCCTACTCTTAATATAGCTTCTGTAATATCATTTTTAAGTAAAGCTTTTTGTTCAGCTCTAGTTTCACCAGTTATGGTATTTGCTATTGCTTTTATAGCATTGGGAAATACTTTTGCTCTTTGCCCTGTTGGTTTTTGTTTTTGATCAATATCTGGTTGAACACTAACCTCTGGTGATACACCCTTTTCTGTCAATACATCTTGACTAACTTGTTTAGTTTTTCTAGTTGCTTCTTCAACAATTTTAGGACCAATTCTTTTAGCAATTTGATTCATGTAAGTAGAAGCTTCTGATTTTGTTTGATCAAAATTTCTAGTAAAACTATTAAATTCTTTATTTAATAAACTAGTAACTTCTTCGTTAATAGCTGGATTACTTAAGTTTAAAGGAACTTTTCTTTGACCCGCCCATCTTTTTAAAGCGTCTCTACCTGTTGCTTGGTATTGCTTCGTTAACTGCTCAACGTTTTTAAAATCACCTTCTTTATACTCTGTAGTTAATTCTCCTAATTTTTTACTAGATTTATCGAAAGCCTGATCACGCTCTTTCATTTTTTTAGTAGTATATTCTCTTTTAACTAAATCACCCTCGGCTCTTTCACTAAATAATTTATCTTGTGCTTTAGTAAATTTACCTTTTTTTATACTTTTGTTATAATCTTTTATAAATTTATAAACATCTCTACCATTATCAAATCTAATATCTGCTTCACGACCCATTAAAGAATTAAATATTCTTGTAAATAAATCTCCTAATCTTTGACCAAAACTACCATCAAAAGCAGATTCATCAATAGCTCCATCTAATACAGCTTCAGAAAACAAAGTTAATACCTCTTCAGCTTGTTGCTCATTTGTAACCTTAGGATCATTTTTATAATCCTGTAGTCTTTTTGCCAACTCAGAGTTTTTCATTAACTCTGGATTAACTTCTTTCAAGTACGCCGCTAAATCATTACCTAATGCTAATGCTGTACCTTTACTATTTTTAATTGTATTCCATAAAACAGCATGTAAAAATTCGTGAGCTGCGGTATTTATAGCGCTGTCTTCTAATATTTCTTTTGTATTTAATACAATAACTTGTTGATCTCCTTTTTGAAATATAGTACCATAATTAGTAGTTAAACCTTTAGAAGCTGCTATTTTCCACCCTTGAGCGTTTAATCTATCAACTTGTTTTTTAACTCCTTTAGCATTATTAGATCTTATTATTTTTACATTAGCTTTTTCATTATTATTTATAATGTTTAGTATATTACCAACTTGTTTTTCGTATTTAGTTTTATTATTAGCTCTTCCTATCAATACTTGTATTTCAGCTGAAACTTCTGCTAATTGTAAAATATCTTCAGCTGATATATCCTTATCATTAATAGTTTTTATTTTATCTTCTAAAGATTTTTTATTTAATAATAAATTTAATAATCTTTTTTTAGATCTACCATCAAAGTTTTCTGGAATTTTTAACCCCTGATTTCTTATAGTAGATATATTTTCTATTTGCTCATTACCTATTTTTTTACTTACTTTACCCTCACTTATATCTATTCTTATTTTAGCAATAGCATCTTTAAAAAATAACTCTGTTGAAGCTCCTTTTAAATTAAAGTTTTCAGCTACCATTAATGATATTTGCCCTAATTCTACCGCTGTTTGGCCAATAACATTTCCTACTAAAGGAAGAAATCTAGCTGTTTTTCTACCTTGTTTTGCGGCTTCAAAACCAAACTTACCGCTACGTATAATGTCTATTATACCTTTTTCATCGCCATATACTTGATATTTTTGATTAATATCTGATGTAAATTCTTGAGTACCTTCAGTAATATATTCAGTTACACCGGCAAGTTCTCTTGCTGTTAAATAATATGGTAATGTTTTTAAATAACTTTTAAACTGACCTCTAACCAACGAGGTTACTCGATTAGTTGCAAATTTACTTGCTTGAAGCATTTTACTTATTGAAAATCTTTCACCGTATAATTGAGCGCCTGTAGAAAGAACATTGGAAATCATATTTATAGACTCAGGATCTTCTAGTTCAGCTAAGTAATCATCTCTTGTTGGGGTGTAATTTTCACCTTCTCTTATTTTAATTTTTTCATCTAATACAGCCCATATATCTCCCGACATTGTTTGAGCTACAATATCTGTTGTGCCTAATAAATCTAATATAACTCCAACAGTTTTAGTAATAGGGTTGTTAATAGTTCTTAAAGCCTGGCCACCAAACATAAACAACATGTTTGACTGATCTAAAACTCTTTCAACATTAGTAAGAAAATCATCAGCATCCGGATCTATTTGTTCTATTAAAGAAAGTACGTTTCTATCTTTAATATTTTGATCTATAGATTTTATTAAATCAGTACCACTTTCTATTAAAGCTTTATCGCTGCTAGCTAATATTTCATCAACAGTAGTGTTAGCTTTAACTAAATTATAACCTTTAACAACTTGAGTAGAAATTGGAGAAGTAGCACCATATTGACTTATATTGTTATACACTGCCTCAATTATTTTTCTATCTTCATCACTTAAAGATTCATCTTTTTTTAATTCACCTAAAGCTTTTATATTTAAACCACCAAGGTTCAATCTTTCTATGTTTTCTTTATTTTCATTTAAAAAACTATTAAGCTTAGTAATTTCTCCAAACGCGTTAGCACTAGGGGTAAATTGAAATATATTACGTATACCTTTTTTAAATTTAGTAATTGTACTTATACCTCTATTTCTTAATCTATACCACCACTCTGATATTTCTCTTTCTCTATATTTTTTATCTATATCTTTAAATATAAATTCACCTTCTTCATCTTTGGCTGTAGCTCTTCCATAATCTATATATAAATCTTCTAATACTTTAGCGGTAGTAAATTCATATTCAAAAGCTCTTTTTTCATAATCAGTTTTACTTAACAATTCTGCATACCTTTTTTCTCGCCACTTTTTAAACTTATTATTTAAAGCATCTACATCCTTTTGCGAGCTTAATAAATTATTTTCTTTAGCATCTTGCAACATTTCATTATACTTGACTTTTTCTTCTTCTAATAAATTTAAATTTGCATTAACAATTGTTTTAGCTATAATAGGATCTTTATCAATTAATGATTGTGTTTGAGCTCCAGCAGCATTAGCAAATTCTTCAAATGTTCCGTAATCATTAAAATCCATGTTGGTAAGTATGGTATTTTTAATATAATTAAAAGCCTCGTCATCTACTTCAAACCGAGCGTCTAGCTGTTTTATATCATATACATCATAATACTGAGTAAAATCTTTACTTGGTACTTTAATACTACCTCTAGTTTTTTTATTAATATTTTCAACATCTTTCTTGTTGTTGAAATTTCCTTCATACACCTCTTCATATAAATCCAGTTGGCTTTGAGTAATTTCCGGTGGTAAAGTACTTTTTAATAATTCAGAAATATCATCCGCGTTTCCTGCGTCTATTTGATCATCAACCCAGTCTTGACCTATTAAACCAAGTATACCCTCTTCATTGAAAGTTTTAATTTTAATAACTTGATCATAAGTTAAAATATCACTTACTAGTTCTACTCCTTCATCTTTACTTTTTATTAACGAAGGACTATCTGCAATAATGTTATCAACTTCATTCATATTAGCAGTAACATTTATTTCACCTAAACTATTGGTAATAGGATTTTTTTGTAGTTGATTTATTTTTTTAACTGATTCTTCTGTTTGTAAATAAAATTTACTTTTATTAAAGTCTTCATAACTGGAAGCATCTACAGAAAGTGGACCTATTTTACTAGGAATATCCTCTTCAACTATAGGTATTTCTAGCGGACCTAATAAAGCTTCTTCTTTTTCTTCTTCATTTACCGCAACTTCTTCACTTATTAAAGGTTTAATAAAAAGTTGAGCAAGAGGATCTAAGTTGTTTTCTTTTTTATGATGCGACATTATATTTAATTAAGAATACTGTTCGATTAAAGCTGCTGTTTGTTCATCTAATTCTGCTGGAAGTTCTGACACTTCTTCGGGTAGTTGTTGATAATATATTGGCATACCTTCTTGCCACTCATTAATACCTAACATGTCTTTGTAAAATTCGGGTAAAGGCATTTCATTATCATTTAATGCTTTGATTAAATCTCTACCTCTTTGAGTAAAACTTTCTAATGTTTCTTTAACCATAGTAGGTTGACCAGCGGGTGATGGTTGTGGTAACTTAACATCTAATGCATGATCTAACATAGCTTGCATTAACCAAGCTTTCTGAGCATCTACTAAACTTATTTTCTGACTACTATAAGGACTTATTTTATTAAACGCATATCTATTACCTACAAAATTTACTTTACCTTCAGGTGATAAATCTGTGTATAGTTTTTCTAAGTCATCTGTAACATATTCATTTATACCTAATGGTAAATCTAAACCTAATCTTTTATTAGAATAACCTGATAGCACAGATACATTACCACTTGCAATTGCAAATAATCCAGCTATATGGGAATTTATTTGAGATGTATAAGCAGGGGTTTTATTTATAGCTTCTGTGTTTATAGGTTTAATAAAATACCTTTTTATTTTATTATCATCAACAG
>Ga0208666_1001056_pt1 | contig 12493 bp, 30 predicted proteins | sample 5B_taG_FD_184078 | JGI IMG/M metagenome (GOLD analysis project Ga0208666, IMG submission 184078) | Marine viral communities from the Subarctic Pacific Ocean - 5B_ETSP_OMZ_AT15132_CsCl metaG (SPAdes) (version 2) | ecosystem: Environmental > Aquatic > Marine > Oceanic | place: Pacific Ocean...
CAAAACGGGGCCGTTACTATAGTGTAAGGGAAAGGCAATCGCCCGAACCTACAACTTCAACATTCCACAAATCCAAAATATCATGAGTGTAAAAACTGATAAACAGGAGTCAAACAAGACTGAAACCCGCTCACAATCTGAAACCCCAAAGGGGGAGACAATGTCTCAATCAGACCAAGCGGCAACGCAGACATTGCCAACCCCTAAAGTTGGCAACGAAATTAACCCGGAATTCTTTGCTGAAATTCGGGATAATCACCCCTTAATTCTCAAATCAAATGGGCTCAAATCCTTACAGGAATTAATCCACGGGCATCGTGGAGCATTGGAGAAATCCGAAATGTCTATATTGAAAGATATACACAAAGGATTGAAAGATTTGGCCCACGGTCGAAATTTGGAGATTCACCGCGATGCGGATGAGTCGGAAATAAAATCCGACAAAACTATCAGCGACCATATCAAACATATCTCGAAGCGTGAAACCGTTATAAAAGCGACTAGTTCGCTTGTGTACGTTCCATTGACTGAAAAGAATTAAGTGATTAACAACAAAAGAGGCACACCTTGCAAGAGGTGTGCCCTTTTTCTGTTTATATAGTTCTCCTACAAAAATTTCAGTACTCAAATTTGCTGAGTATTGACGTTTTTGTATGCGACAAGCCGAGTAATGCTCGGTGCAAGTGTCAACGACATGAGCCGTTGTGTGCACGACAGGATTCATGCCTGTCGAGTTCTATGTAATGCCGTCGAGACGCGGCTGGAGTTTATACTCGCAATGCGAGGTGAACGAAGGTCGCGGGAGGCGTGTGACTTGACTAGGTCAAGGCTGGGTAAATTGCTTCCCTAGAAGCGATTGTTTACATCCAATATGAGCGGGTTAGTTACCCGCAGCAGCCGTAGTTCATGGCAGGGTTACACAAGACAATGTCTGTGTAGCTGAACGGTATAGGTATCGGATGGGGTGTGAGCACCAAAGCCTTGTGGCAAGGGTATGCGAGACTGGTTAAGTAGCTATCAACTTCGGGGTAGCAAGTAGTAGGCGACAGACGTTCTGTTGCCTGCAAGGGAGTGCTCTAGCGGAATAACCGCTGTAAGCCTTATTAGAAGAGCAAACTGTTACAGTACTTGGGTGGTGCGACCTCTGTGGTCGTACATAGAGTTCTCTCTCTGGCACGGACAAGCGTGTGTGCATAGTGCATGTGAGTTCGTGAAGTCTTTTTGTTGTATGTTGAATCAGGGGCGCGGAGGCGACCTAGTGATGCATAAAGTGTGCCGTTACATTGTAGTAGTTCACTGACCATCATCTAGTAGCCTTCGCGTCCTTTTTTTGTGTCTACTCAAGGTGCAACCAGATCATCGGTTATCCATAGGCTTTACGGGAGTTCGCCGCCCCAAAGACCGTTGCCTGGCATCGTAAAACTGTGAAGCAGGTACAGGTGTAAGCGTTGGCACTGATATGGGCAACAATCCCCATGTCATCCAAGTATCACTGAGTATCTTGTGTAGATACACGAAAGGGACGCACTGTCCCCTATCAGGAGAAAACAAAATGGGCAGGAGAAGAGATCACAAGCCTGATCCTAACGTGATAGTTAGAGAGATCAGAGATGATGAAGGACGAATGCAGAGGCATGTCACCATTGGCAGTGCCTCTAGCTATATCACCAGCAAGAGTAAGTCAGTCAAGCTGGGTGAGTCGTGGGAGCAACAAACAATTCCAAAGCAACGTGGCAAGAAACCTGACAGGACAGGTAGCTTCGATGTGTGGGCAAAGAAATGAAGACGAGAAAGCTGAAGGGCAAGTTAAGTAACGGGGCGTGCATGACAATCACGCTTAAGAAGACAGTAGTAACTGTTGAAGCCAATTTTAAAGGAAGGTCAGCCGTTGTTCGCATGAACAGGGTAAAAGGCTGGAGAGATGATTTTGAGCGGTTCATCGCTCGAATGTTAAATAACGATGAAGTTGTCAATAAACAACGGATTGGGAATCAGGCAGCAGCTTAAGTCTGCTTCATCTGAGGATGACCTGAATGGTAAGGTCAAAGAGCTAGTCGCGGCTCAGGAAAGCGGCAAGTTGGCTGATGTACCTAGCAGAACGCAGGCACGTTGGGACAGGGTTATTGCTAGAAAGAGAAAGGAGTTAGCCAAGTGACTAAAGACTTCAAGGTAATGGTAGCTTCCTACAAGGATGATGGTGAGGTTTTTTATCACAACCAAGAGGTGACAGGTGAAGGCAACTCGCCTGCTCAGTGCTTCCGTAAAGCATTGGACTTGTTGGCTGAGTCTTTCCCGACAGACAAAGGCAAGCACGCATTCATAGGGTGCAGCTCGAAAAGCGGATACATATCATTAGTGGATAAATGAAAGATATAGTTCGGGGCATGGTCGAGGGGTTATTCCTCTCGGCCATTTTTGTTCCTGCTGCATGGTTCTTCTATGTGGCAGGTGAAGACGTAATAGAAATACTATGTACACTGCTGTACTAATTAACGAAACAGACAGGGCGAAGCTTATAGAAGACTTGCCGAAGCTAACCTTTGGTACTTTGCCAGATGGCTGGGTAACAAGGGCACACCATGTTACATTAAACATGGAAGAACCAAACCTCATCTTGAACCCTCGGATAAAGGAGAAAGATGAAATCCAAATGATTATTGGAGGGGTGTTAATCAATTGGGATGTAGGGATTGTGGCGTTGACTGTTCACGACATGTCTTATCGCTATAAGCGATCCAATGAGAAGTGTCTCAGGGTTCATGTCAACTCAGTTAACACTCATCCACATATAACAATGTTCCACGATATAAATACTAAACCTAAGCAGACTAATGATTTGCTGAAAGTTAGTGCTGCTGAACACTGGGAAGGTATTAGTGGAAGGCTAATAACAGGAAGGGTAAAGGTATTAGGTCAAGAAAAGTTCTTGGAACCTCTAGAGCCAAGCGAAGACTTGGTAGCACTTCAAAAAGCATTCGATGTATTAGGAGATGATGATGAAGAAGAAAGTAAGGAAGGAAAAAGTTGATGCTGTTAAAGGGCAGCAGTTCTTTGAGTACACAGGTATAGAAGTTATGCCTGTTGACAAGGGTGTAGCTGCGCTACGCAGATTACTGAAAGACCTGAAAGAGAAATGAGCGAAAAAGATAGTAAGAAATGGATCGGCATTCGTGCAATACACAAAGCAAGCGATTCAATAGAGAAAATACAGACTGAAATGATTATAGAACTATTGAAGTCTGGTTCACTGAATCGCGAGGCTATATCGGCTATGTACAAGATAGCCAGCAACAAGGAAAGCATAGTACCTTTTAACGCACAATGAATCCATTTGAAAAGAACTCCATACACCTGAATGGTGCAGGCTATAGGTTTGGTATAGCAAAGATGGAAGGAGCAGTAATTCAATCACTGTTGGAGCCTATGTTTGGCAAAATAGATTCACTGGCTGTTGTGCCTGTGTGGGTTAACCCAGACAGGACTACCGAGGAAATGTTATACGCAATCCTGGGGAGTGAGCCAAAGGTAGGAGAGAATGAAGAGGTAGCTATACCTCAAAGCGAGGTGAAGAACCTTATATACTCAGAACCAGTAAGACTTTAGGCACTCTGGTAGTAGCACTATTAAGATGTGCTAGGGTTTATTAGTAACGTACCCCATTAGCCGCCAGTGTGCCGATCTATTTCCTGTCTGCCGAGTGGTAGACAGGTGCACCTAGAACGTGCAGCCCCGTGGTTCCCTCCTGAGACACGGGGCTTTTCTTTTTCACCATCAATATAGAACGATGAATAATAGTATACATAAGAGAAGAGTAGTCGGCGTGAAGCTGAACGAAGAAGTTAAGAAGGCAAAAGTAGGTTGTGTTGACCTAGCCCTGCCAACCCCAACAACACTAGAGGAGATGATGAGATGCCTTGGGATACAGAAAAGAACGAAAGACTTGGACGAGTTCTTACCGAAGAACAACTGATAAGAGTTGAGAAGATTATGTCATGCGACAAGGGCAGTGAGCAAAAGCTTAGTGCGCTAAAGGAATATTATAGTCGGGATGATATCAAGGAGCACATTAATAGCAGAGGATGGAGTACAGATGTGCTTGCTTACAGCACGCTTAGCTTAGCTGAGCTTGAATGAATTTCTACAGAGTTGCGACCCTCACTTTGTAGTCTATAACTAAGCAGGGTCATTCATATATACTACTAATACTACTATGATAGTCACAGTAAAGTACGGGCTGGAGCAATCTGCTTCAGTGAATGTCGAAGAAGGAACCACAATCGAGCAGGTGCTCGGTCAGGTTCGGGACGCATTAAGGTTTGGCAGCAATGTCAAAGCCCTAATTGACGGGCATGCTCAGCCTCTGGGCAATGCCGTGAGTGATGGTGATACCATCGAGGTCGAAACCGCAGCCAATTCTAAGGCTGCATAACCCTGACTGGTTGTAGAAGACTAGTCTTTTAGGAGCAGAACTGCGCCCCCTCATGGGTAATTCCGTGAGGGGGTCTTCTGTATATATATAAAATGCCAACATACTCAGATATAATCAGTGGCAATCATTACGTTGTAAGTAATGAAGGCTTCTTTGAAATAACGCACACGACACGATCATTAGGTCGAGGTGATGAGGTGCTCAACACTCTTGCAGATAACATAATGTTAGATGTAGGTGTAATAGGAGAGGTAGCTGGATGCCCGACAGCACTAACTGTTAAGAAATCTAGCGGCCTCTACATTACAACAACTTCGCTTAAGAAGCTTAGGTTTAACACTCTTTTCGAGGTTGTTGCTCATGAGGGCGATGAGAAGTGGCTGTCTCCTACTTTTAAAAATAGTAGAGGGAGCGACGGAAACAATCTGTCCCTTGAGTGGGTTGTTCCTAATCATGTTCATCTATTCCTTACCTTTTTCATGAAAAAATCAGGGAGTAATTTCTACCCTGAGAATGCTTATCTGTACGCAATGTACCATTCGGGAGATGGTGATGGGTTTAACCCTTCAAATGTTGAGAAAACAACTTACATCATGCCTGTTTCAAACTTATACGAGGACAGTCGTATATGTTTTGGCGAGAGCTTCAGGTCAGCTAACTCAGTAATGGAATCTTGCAAGATGAACACTGATTCATTCTACGCTACGCCTTGGAACTCTGACATTGATAGTACCAGACACGGAGACTCGACAAAGTTCTTCAGGTACGATCTGGATTCCAATAACCAACTAGGGATTATAGGTGATCCAAGAGATAACTCTCAAAGTTTTAGTCATAGTGATATTAATTCTATTAACCACGATCAACTGTTCAATTTATTATGACAAACACTGAGCACTTAATGGAGATGCTTGATAACAGGGGTGGTAATCAAGCGTCTACTTTCGATTACTTGAAATCAAGAATTTCAAGTGGAGATTACACTGTTGGCAACACTCAACCATGCCGTGATATTGAACACATGGTTAACAATGCCAACGTACAAACAATTCACAGAGTTGTACAAGACCTTGATCATTACGACCTTATGCAAACAGAAGTGCCACCAGAGGTTATGAAGTTTATCAACTCACCTAAAAGGTTACTCGAAAGAGTTGTATATGGAGATCATAATGACAAGTTCTCTAAGCTGTTTACAGAAATGGAAAGGAGGAGGTATAACTCATGAGAATAGATAAGATAATGGTGATAGGTGCAGGGGGTGTGGGCTCATGGCTCATACCTGCCCTGCAAAAGCTACGACATTATGATGGCATAGAGGTGTGGGATGGCGACATCCTTGAGGAAAAGAACATGGACAGGCAATTGTTTGACGATGAACACATTGATATGAACAAAGCTTGGGCCATGCAGGAGAAGTATGGGGGATATGTAGGTGCTAGAGATAGTTACTACACCCACGGCGCAGACTCTGAGATAACTGATAAGACATTTATCTTTGGCTGCGCTGACAACCATCCCGCTCGTAAGGAGATACTCACAACAGCAGATCATACTGATTGTAAGGTGATCATTGGAGGCAACAGTTACACTGATGCTGATGGTTACTTCTATGAAAGTGTATGGCGAGATACGCCATGTGATCCGAGAGTGTATTACCCTGACATCCTGACTGATACATCAGGTTCCCCTGTTCATGCAGCGGGATGTACTGGTGAAGCACAAAGGGAGACTCCGCAATTAGTATTGGCTAACTACTGGGCAGCGGCGCATATGCTCCACCTGTTCTGGTATCACACAGAGATTGCCCCGAATCTGGATCGTAGCTCTGAATTGTATGAGCAGATGAGACAGAACATGCCTATGCTGGAACGCAACTCTGCGTACAAGTTTGAAACGCTGACAGTAAATGATCTGAACAAGCAACATGCCTGATATAAAATGGGAAGATGTGATGTCATCAGCTATTAATTACTGGGAAAAGTTGGACGAGATGAAAGATAAAACAATAGAAGAAATACTACCTGAGAATGTATTATCATTAGTCAGGAACATGCCTCATAACCGCCTCACTAGAGGCAGTGTAAGGGCCGCTATCAATCTGGTGATACCAGAGGTGATAACTACAACGGAAGACATGGAGCAGTACATAGTTGCCAACTTTGACCAATCCAAGCAAGTGGAAACGAAAGTGCAAAAAGCGCGGCGACTAGGCGAAGAAAGAAGTCAAAGACAAGCCGAAGATAGAAGGCAGAGAGAAGAGCAGTTAGAAAGAGATACTGTTGTGTCATTTAACTGTAGTGTGGAGCAAAGAGAATACGGGCACGCCAATTATTCTTGCGATAATTATTACCGTTCCAGAATAAGAATTACTTCTGAACAGATATCTGGATGCAGAAATAAATCAGATGTAATGGATGTGTTAAATGAGCGCGTTCTTGATGGTTACGCCGACGAAGGTGTAAATGATTCATGCGACTATGAATATGAACCTGTCGAAGCAGAAGACTACGGAGATAGAGATGACAATACTGATTACGATGTAGTGTGGGAGAACAACAAGGAAAGAATTGCTGGGGTGTTAGGCCTCACAGTAGAAGAAATGGAAAATGAATAACCTAATCATACACAAAGATAAGGTCTACAAACCCATCGAGTCGCCATTCTATAATGGCTACGAACCCGTGGATGTAGACGAGGATGAACCGACACTTGAATGGAAAGGCGGCAAGATACCTATTGCTGTTTGGAATCAGGTGTTGTCGTTCTTCAAGTGGTCTTATGACGAGACCCATTCCGAGACGCAAGTGCGTCTGTTGTACCATCCAAAAGATGATCATTGGGTGGCTTGGGCGTTCCCGCAAGAACATGGTACTGGCATGACTGCCAAGGAAATAGATGGTGGTGAGAAAGACAAGCAGCGTGCTAAGTTTAACGGCTACACTGCGTGTGGAACTGTTCATCACCACTGTAGCTCTGGCGCGTTTCAATCCAGCGTCGATCACAATAATGAGATCAGTCAGGATGGTGTCCATATTACTGTCGGGAACATGGACAAGAATATGTATGACGTACATGCTAGGGTTTGCAGGAAAGGTGTAATGTATGGGTGTAACTACTCAGAGTGGTTTGAATACCCAAAAGAATGGAATGGCATAATTCCTAAGAGGTTCATATCCCCTGCCCTTGAGGAGCAACTGATTACTCCCCCATCGGAAAGTTCTTTCCCTGAAGAGTGGAAAGAAAACCTGATCAAGGTAGAGCGTAAGCCAGTACACAATTCATATCACCATCGAGGAACTTATGCATACCAAACCGATCACCATGCAGGTGCTGGATTTCGCAAGACATACAGTCAGCCTTACTCAGTTCCTGTTCAAAGCAGCATGAATCTTCCTGTCGAGTATACTGATGTGGAGAAAGAAGAAGCGATGAGTAAGCTTGTTGATGTGCTTACTGATGAAACACAAAGCTTCTACCTATCAACGCAGGAAATAGCTGAAGCTTGGTTATACGCTGTTGATCTAAATGTGATACAAGGAATCCATGACCTCATTAGGGAGTACAACATTGATGAACAGGAGTTCGTAGATATGATTGATAAAATAGAAACCAAAAGGCTTGATCAAAAAGAAATAGAACTAGATCAAAAGTATGCAAAAAATGAGCCGCTAGACCAGTCACCATATGCACATGATTATTATTAATGCTAACAAAAAACCAAACAACAGATGAGGGTGATCCGCTACTGTTTTGGTTGGAGGTTGGAGAAGAAGGCTTGGATGAGATACTTGAACAACACGGTATTGTTCCTTGCCACCTTCACAGAAATCTAGCTACTGATAAATTGAAACAACAAGCCCTACCTTGGGTGCAAAGCATCGTCAAAGAACTGGCAGATGAAATGGAAACTAATAACTAAATAAAACAATCCCCCGCTCTTGCGAGCGAGGGAGCAGAACAGGATTGAAAGAGCAGCTTAACAACGCTGCTTTTTTTGTGTCCACAACAAAATGAAAAAAGAAAATGAATGAACAAATACATACAGTAAATGAGCCGAATGACATCACAAAGCATTGGCTTAAGCGAATGCAGTGGTACGGAGGATATCTTGATAAGACGAAAAAGATATCAATGAAGAATAGGGGCTCCATGAGGATGGACAGCACATACATGGCACTGTTGGACATCTTACCCCCTGATGAAGAGTATCCGATTAAAAGAATAATGTCTCTTGCCCCGTATGATTCCTATTCTCCTTACAACAACACACAACACACTTGGAAGTACTTCGCAGTAACGTACTTCCCAAGGGTCTTTAACAATGAACCGTTTGTGTTATGGGCTAGGGATGGGCGTATCAGGATTGATCCGTACAACTACTGTTACAGAGCAATTGCTTCTAGGTTAAACCTGCTTGTGAGCAAGGGCAGGCAGCACGAAAGGAACATGGCACTTCCGAGCACACAAGGGAGGCATGGCTTCTGTAACTTCACCTCACATCGAGGTCGGGTTCACTACCGTTTCCATGATGGAAGTATGTTGCCTGTCACCAAGGGCGATGTGTTTGACACCAACACCTTTCAGGTGCACAGTCGGCTCCTCGCTGGAAAACCTCCCCTGACCAGCTTGACCGCTGATATTGATAGTTGCCCGATATCAGCCGACAGGCTCCAGCTATTCAGACAAGCTCCACTCAATCCGAGTATTCGCTCTGCTATCAGAAGCGAAACGAATGTCGTGTTGCCAGACACGGTAACGGACGAGTCATCTCTTCAAACATTCTTCAGACAACAACGGATGATTGTATCCGAGGAAGGAGTATGGGCTGTATGATCACAATTAGAGACATCTACGGAGAGTCAGATGAAACATTCGAAGTCCTCACATACGGAGACAGTAAAGGAATCGAGATCGACCTTGGGAATAAATACAGACACCCCACAAGTGGAGCAGCAATTCTGCTGGAAAACCAAAGGGGCAACCCCGTTCTGGTTGTATGGGCCGACCCAGAATCCGAAGAACCCACCCACCAAATAGAACTTAATAAGTTAAGAAGTGAATCATGAGTGAAGTTATGACGGACATCTGTTCAGTATGTGCTAAATGCCAAGAGTATGGAACCATGTCAGATATTACCGAGGACAGTTTCGATTTGATATGTGATGACTGCCAGAAGTCTGATTACCGTGAGGTTGAATCAAAAACTGGGGGATTAGTGTGGCAGTGTAAGAGATGTGGGTACGAAGGGACTTGGGGCGACAATCAAGTTCCAAAATTATGTGAGTGCAGAGATATGAATAAGAAAACCAAATCAAAAAGTGAATCAATGCAATGAAAGAAAACATAGAGAAACTGCGGGTTATAGCAAATGATATGGCTGCAACTCTTTGTGACCAGCCCAACGATCTGGACGAAAATGAACGCCACCTTGAACAGGTGCGGTTCTTGGTTAAGGGAAGCATACCTGCCAGAACTGTATCGGAGTGGGCTGTAAAGTTAAGCGAGCTTGCTCAAGGGCAAAGCAGTAACTTGGAATGAAATGCCATGAAAGAATATAGAGTAGGTACACACGAAAGACATATATATTGGCAATTAATTAAAGCTGATAACAAAGAGCAAGCTATTCAAGATGCTCTTGATGGGCTGGGTGAGGAGATAGGAATGGAATATGTAGAAACTATTGATGCTGAGCACCATGTAACAGAGTTAACCAATGAGGTATCATGACAGTAATAAACAACAACACAACAAACGAACTGCGGATCAAGAATAGATTCGCAATCCTAAAGAAGGACAAGTCAACGATGGCTGAAGCCTTGAAGAAGATAGAAGAAAACACACGCTGCCAATTCGCGGCAGCGGTAGCAAGGGATGCATTATGGCAGACGAAGAAATAATAAATACAGTATCGAAATTAAACTGGAAAAATAAAAGGTTAGAGCAAGAAGTCAGAATGCTTAACTTAATACTGGATGAGTTCCCTTTATCTCAAAAGCTGATCGCTGAAGACAAAGTTAGAAGAAAGAAACAAAAATGGCAGACGAAATAAAAGACAAGATCATTTGGGCCTTGGGTTATGTTAGGGCCAACATGGATCACATCGAGGAGTTGGCTGAAGATTACGACAATGACGCAAGTCCGTACACTTGGATACTCTCAGAAGAAGAAGCTGATGAACTAATAGAAAAGGTAAAAGAAAAATGGCAGACAAAGTAAAAGCACTAATCATTGATCCGTTTCTCCAGAACATCTACGAGAAGATGTTTACCAAGGGGAACATCACACAAATACAAGAAGCAGTAGGTGGAAACTACTTCTCCTCTGCTGGCACGTTCGACAACTTCGATGTTCTGTATGTCGACGATGAGGGATTGTACAAGGAGGATCAGAAGTTCTTCACGCTGCTGGAGCTCAACTCTCAGCCACTCGCAGGAATTGGCGTGGTGATGGGCGGCGACCGTGAGACAGGCGAGACAGAAGATGTGAAGATAAGCGAGGTAGACTTAGCACTTAAAGTAGAATGGCAATGACCATAAAGGCATACAAGATTGCATCCGAGGCACACTTGAACCAAAAGAGACACGGGGGAGAAAGTTACATTAACCACCCTATCAGAGTTGCATTAAGGTGCGTTGATAACATGACTAATTACTCGTTCTTTCGGACAAATGATCCAGATGTGTTATCAGAAAATATTCAAGCTGCACTAATGCACGATGTAATAGAGAACACCGATGTAACAATAGACGACATAAAAACGGAGGGCTTTACTGAAAACGTAACTGGTCTTTTAGAGACACTTACAAGAAAGGAAAACATAACATATTCCCAGTACATAAGTGACATACTCTATGGGAATGATTATCCAATTGCCGCGAGCTTAATAAAGATTTCAGACATTGAGGACAACTACCCAACAGCTACAGACAGTATGAAAAAAAGATACGACAAAGCCCTTAGTAAACTTAAACACTATTTGGAAAACGTAGATCAATGAACCTAAAAGATAAAACAGAACGGGTCTCCACAGCGGGACATGGGTGTTCAGATAATATTGATGCCAAGAAAATGGGCGACCAAATCACAAAAAAGACTAGGGAAAACATCATATCTGGCAGGTGGTATCCAAGTAACCAATCCGAGATTCAAATGCTCCGTGAATACAGAGCAGAACAGGAATTAAAAAAATGTTAAAAAAAATTTGCTATGGGTGTACTGCTACTGTATCCCTATTTGCAGTCCTGTTGCAGACATGGGCGGCTCCAACCGAAATCAAGGGCATTGCTTCTTGGTACGGGGAGGAACTGAGGGGTCGCCCTACTGCTTCAGGCGAACCATTTGATCCCGATGATATGACCTGTGCTATGTGGGATGTTCCATTTGGAACCATCGTCACTGTTACTCTTGGGAACAAGAGCATAAAGGTCAGAGTAAATGATCGGGGGCCAGCCAAAAGGTTGGGCAGAAAGATTGACCTGTCGAAGGCAGCGTTTGCAAAGCTGACTTCATTAGAGGCGGGGCTAGTGAAAGTTAAACTCACATATAAACATGAGCAAAACAAACGGTAATGGGGCTCACCAAAAGCGAGTCGTTATTCGATTAGAGGTTGCCTGTTCTCAGCAACAAGCAACAGAGAACCTAGACACAATTGTCTCTCTCATTAAGGGGGATGTTGAGTGGTTATCTTCTACTCCTTTGGAGCTTGAGGAACCCAAGCAACAACCCATCTATCTCAACTCTAAGAAGGCTGAGAAGAACATCAAGGCCAAGGCCAAGAAGTCCTATGGTAATCGCGTAGACGTTACCAGAGGTCTGAAAGACCTTGGCTTAACCCGCTCACAACTACTGGGCAAAGAAACAAAGTCAGGATCACGGGCTCACAAAGTGAAGTGTGCCATTCGCGCCAATGAGTATTGGGCAGCGAAAAAATAAGTACCATCGTAGCGGGGCGACACCCTTCTTTGTCTTGGGGTGTTGCCCTGTTGCATTCAAACGAAAGGAAGAAAGCGAAATGAAAAAGCAAATCAGGATCAAGAAAGCAGAGTCAACGGAAGCTCTGAT
>Ga0208666_1001058_pt1 | contig 12487 bp, 12 predicted proteins | sample 5B_taG_FD_184078 | JGI IMG/M metagenome (GOLD analysis project Ga0208666, IMG submission 184078) | Marine viral communities from the Subarctic Pacific Ocean - 5B_ETSP_OMZ_AT15132_CsCl metaG (SPAdes) (version 2) | ecosystem: Environmental > Aquatic > Marine > Oceanic | place: Pacific Ocean...
AAGTATGACGACAGTGAAGTCGTTGACTTCCTTGTATCTAACTTTTCTGCTGCTGATAACCCACAAAACTTATGGATTGGCGAAATTATCAATTCTGGAGAAAGAACATACGCCGAGTGGACGAAACGACGGCAGAGTTCAACCTACTTGTTCAAAGAACAAAGCGGAGAATTACTCTCACAGAACGAATTGGAGAGTCTATTCGATTGCTCCAAGGGACATCCGAAAATTTTGAAGGAATATCTAAGCGGCAGATTGTCTCTAGAAAATTTCGTAATTTACGAAAAAATTTTCCATTTTTGTGAAAAGTTTGATAAAAAACTTACCGATCCAGTGTGGGAAACCGTAAGTCTCAAAGTTAAAAAATATAGTCCCTTCATAAATATTGATGTGTTCAACTACAAGAAATTATTAAGGGACATAGTAAATGAGTGATTTTTTTGAGTCTGATATTATCCAAGAAGAATTGAAAGAAATTAATGATCTCCAAGAGAAGATCTACACAACTGCAATGTCTTTTGGTACTATGTCTCGTGATGATAAAATTGAACATATTGAAATGTTACAGAATTTGCTAGAAAAGCAGCAAGTGATGTACACTAGAGTTTCTCTTTCAGACGACCCTAAAGCGGTTGAGATGAAAGAGAACTTACAGAAGTCTGTTCTGATGATGGGTTTTCCTCCATCAACAGACATAAAGACTTTATTTGATAGTATGAACACAACCATTGAGACTCTCAAGCAACATATTGACAGTTGAGAGCTTCTTCGCTATACTATCCAAGTAAATCTCCCAAATCTAACAAATCCGAGGTAATCCGAATGTCTTTCGCTGATCTTAAGAAGCAATCCAAATTGGGTTCTTTGACCGCTAAACTGGTTAAAGAAGTTGACAAGATGAACAAAGCAGGTAGTTCTGGAGATGATCGTCTCTGGAAACTTGAGTGTGATAAGAGCGGCAACGGTTATGCTGTTATCCGTTTCCTTCCTGCTCCCAACGGAGAAGATCTGCCTTTCGTTAAGCTGTACTCCCACGCCTTCCAGGGTCCTGGTGGTTGGTATATTGAAAACTCTCTGACCAGTTTGGGTCAGAAGGACCCTGTGTCTGAATACAACACGATGCTGTGGAACAACGGCACCGATGCAGGTAAGGAACTGGCACGTAAGCAGAAGCGTAAACTGACTTACATGGCAAACATCTACGTTGTCAAGGATCCTGCTAATCCTGCTAACGAGGGTGGTGTATTCTTGTACAAGTTCGGTAAGAAAATCTTTGACAAACTCACCGCTGCTATGCAACCTGAGTTTGAAGATGAGGAAGCAATCGATCCGTTTGATTTCTGGCAAGGTGCTAACTTCAAACTGAAGGCAAAGAACGTTGCAGGATATCGTAACTATGATTCCTCTGAGTTCGCTGCACAGTCTGCTCTGCTAGACGATGATGATGCCATGGAAGCAATCTGGAAGAAAGAATATTCCCTGGCAGAACTCGTTGCTGCTGACCAGTTCAAGGACTATGACACTCTGAAGAAGCGTCTGGACTATGTTCTGGGTAACAAGGGTACTCCTAATTTCCAGGATCAAGAGACCGTTGAACAAGAAGAGGAGTTTCGTGCTTCTAACCGTGGGGATACTTCCACAGTTGCTACTAATAGTGGTGGATTTAATGATCCCGACATCACTCTATCATCAAATAAAACTGAAGATGAAGATGATGCTCTGTCATACTTTGCCAAACTGGCAGAAGACTGATACAGAGAAAGGGGGTCTAATGACCCCCTTTTTTATTGTGCGGATGTATTTCTAGTATTTCTAGTTGCTGCTACGTTGCTACTTATGTACTCAGAGGAACGTCCATATTTCATTTCATTTCTCATATCTTCAAGGAACATTCCTAAGTATTCATCTTTCAGTACAAAAATTTGTCTTTTTTTATCATTTTCTCTAACTTCGTAAACATAATTGCTAATTGACACCACTGGGTTTAGATCTGCAGTTGGTGTTGAAGGATTTGCAATTTTAAAATCTTCGTCAACAACTTTACCAGCGGGAAGAATAAGTCTCCCTGAAGAATCTTTTACCTCAGTAGTTTCGTAAAAACGTACATCATTTAATTTTGTGCCATACTTATTATCTGCATACCTGTAGAGATCTTTATCAGATAATGGCCACTGATCTCTTACATTAATGATGTTTGCTGTTATCATAACTACCCAATCAAGACCAGGATCTCCGTAGAGATAATCTGCCACCGTATCTGGTCTTTCTCCTTCACCAATCTGATATCTGTCAAAAGCAGTTACTACATCTTTAAGATCATCACGCAACTTAGTTCTTCTAAAAAGATTTTTAATCAGAACATATTCGGATGACGAATTTCTATCTTTTGATTGGGATTGATAGAATATGTTGGGTAGTTCTCTGAAATAACTCATTTTAGTAACCTACTGATAAGTCGCCTTGGCTATCAAGTTCATCATAATCTTCTTTGTAAATTGGATTAAGTTCCTTGAACAACATCTGTACTTTTATGTGTGTGGGAGAACCATCATAGAAGGTAGAATATGTGTTTGAACCTGTGTAATTAACTGACATGTTTGTCAGTGCCATGGGTTTAAATCTATTAAGAAATGGGTGTTTATCTTTACCCTTCATATATTCTAACTGAAATATGTATGGAGCAGAGATAAAAATTCCTGCAGCACCACTGTTTTCTGGTAACATAGAATATTTCAGTGTTCTTAAAATAAGTTTCACTTCTTCTGCTTCGTCTCTATTTCTTGGGAAGAATTCAAAAGTAAATGGAAATACCCTAAGGTTAACTCCATTAAAAAGAAGTTCTAGGTTTGGTTGGAATACTTGTCCAGTTGCTCTAGAGATAATTTGAGAAGGAGTTACGGTTCCACCAAGCGCACCAACTGCTGATCCAGATATTGCTGCTATTAAAGCATTCTTTACGCTTGGATCCCCGATCGCATTCCCGGCAGTTCCTGCTAACTGAGTTAAAAGATCAACAGCCATTTTACCGGCAAATTCGATACCTTCCCCGCCTTGCTTTATTATTGAAGACGTTGCTGCTAATCCATATGCCTCGATGGGATTTAATTTACCATCAGTCCAATCAATTGCACTAATATCAGATAGTTGTTGTGGAATTGGCAACACAATTGTATATTTTGGATCTTTCAAACCCTCTCTGTTTGATCTAGTACCAGTAGCTTTTGATATATTACTAAAAACATCTTTATTTAATCCAAAACTTATCTCTTTACCATCAACTTTTTCTTTTTTAGGTACTAACTTACCATCCTTGATATCAACACTTGCTAAACCTCCTAAAATACCATCTCCACCTCCATCACCACCAAGATCAAAAGGAGCTTTATATTGTGCTATTCTTATTTTTAAGTAATCACTATCGTTCTCAATACGGTCTTTAGGGTATCTGAAAAGTTTGGTTTTGTTTTTGGTATTTTTTTTACCATTAGTCGCTTTTCCAGAACCACCACCATTTGATGGTTCTTGGGAAAGGTTGGAATTTGAAGATGAGACAATTTTTTGATCTTCTGTCATCAGATACTTTAGTTATTTGTCAGATAGTAAGCGGTTGGAAGTCTCAAGGCATCACTTACTTCCGAGGGATAAATTTCGTAAAGACTACTGGCAATTTCTGGATATGTGTATTTTCTCATCATTCTCCAGTGTAAACTAAAAGCGGTGAATCCTTCAGTTCCTACACTAGAGATAAGCACCAGGGGATGCTGATCATAACGAATACCAGGAGTTTTTGCGTTATATATGTATGTGTAGTATTTATCAGGTTGAGGCACACCTTCAATAGGTTCTAACGCTGTGATAAGTGCTTGCATAATATCGGTGGGATGCATTCTCCTATTTCTTCTACCCAAACTATCAACAACTCCACGAATCCTGTTGACATTTTCATCAGTATCCGTTGGTCTATCTTCATCTCTGCGGACATCTTTTCTAAGACCATCATCATATACGTTAGAACCTATTTCAATATCTGGGTCATTACTGGAAGTTACTTCACCAGTCTCATAGACGTAATAATACTTTTTACCAATTCGTCCACCAGACTTGATGCTTGCCATCACTTAATACCTAATTCTTTTTCAGTAAATACCTTGAAAATATATCCTCTATCTTTACACCACTCTGATGCTGCTTCCCATTTAGCTTGATTTTTGGCATATTCAAATGCCTCACGAAGATATCCTTTTGTTTGTTTCTTAGGTTTTGCTGGTGGAGAACACTGTCTCTTAGGTTTAATTTCAATAATCATTTTCTTGACTCTTCCTGTGGATTCTTTTACCTTGATGTAAAAGTCTGGGAAGTAACGATGCACTCTGCCATCAACAGGTGATCTGTAGGGCATGACTATTTCCTCACTACCCCATTCAAGAATATTCTCATTCAAATCGCAGTAAACCATGAACTTTCGTTCCCATAAGGAACGATAGACGATGTTTGTGGGGTCTCCTTTATACTTTCTAGGATACGACGGTGAATATTTTCCCTTATATGCCATCTAAATAATAATAACAGAATCATATTAGGTATTTAGAGTGGTAAGACCTCGCAGAATATCAGACTTCAAACCAACCCTCACCAATCTTGCACAGACTTCTCATTATCAAGTATTCTTTGCTGGTCTGCCTCTTATGTTAAGGCAGCATCTTAGAGTCAGGGGTCTTGATGGAAGATTTATTTCGGAAACTTCAGGATTACTCTGTAGTAGTGCACTTCTTCCTGGAAGTAGACTTGCTACTGCGGACATAGTTGGTAATCATATGGGTGTATCTGAGAAGATGGCACACACAAGACTATTCACACAGATTCAACTTGAGTTTTATGTGGATAACAAATATAAGACTCTGAAGTTCCTTGAGCACTGGATGGAGTTCATTGCTAATGGATCAACAAGTAGAGAAAATCGTCAATCAAATAAAGATTATTATTTTAGAATGGAGTATCCTGATACCTATAAGTGTAATGAGACAAAAATTATTAAATTTGACAGAGACTATAATGAAGAGTTAGAATATAAATTTATTGGGTTGTTCCCTCTTGATCTTACTTCAACTCCTGTTAAGTATGAGCAATCTCAAGTTCTAAAAGCAACAGCAACATTTAGTTTTGATAGGTATCTTATGGGCAAATATGATAGTTTCTCTGTGGCAAGAGGAAGAGAGGGTAATAGAGTTCCAACATTAGCTGGTCAAGATGCTACTCAAGAACAATTTGAAACAGCTCTTGAAAGAAATGCAACTTCTCTTATCAAAGGGACGACCAGAGAGGGATTATCTGGAGCAGGAACAATTGAAGAAGCAACTAAATCTATTAGAGGAATTCGAGAAAACATAAACGGATCTACTTTCATGAACGCCTAATAAATAATCATACTGAATAACATATCATGCCTTTACCAAAAATTTCTACTCCAACATATGAGTTGGTATTGCCTTCGTCTGGAAAGAAAATTAAGTACAGACCCTTCCTAGTTCGTGAAGAGAAGGTTCTTATTGTTGCCATGGAAAGTGAGGATGAAACTCAGATTGCCACGGCAGTTAAAGATGTCATCAAAAACTGCATCATTACTCGTGGTGTGAAAGTTGATGATTTTGCAACTTTTGATATTGAATATGTTTTTCTCAACATTAGAGGTAAGTCTGTTGGGGAAGATGTTGAAGTTCTTGTAACCTGTCCTGATGATGGTGAGACTAAAGTTCCTACTGTAATCAATCTTGATGATATTAAAGTTCATACTGGTAAAGATCACAACAAAGATATTGTCCTTGATGATGACCTTACTCTCAGAATGAAATATCCATCTATGAGTGAGTTTATCAAAAATAATTTTAGTGGAGAAGAAATTACTGTTGAGGGAACTTTTGATTTGATTGCTTCGTGTGTTGAGCAGGTGTTTAATGAGGAGGAATCCTGGTCCGCATCTGATTGCACCAGAAAAGAAATGACAGAATTTCTAGAGCAATTGAGTTCAAAGCAGTTCAAGGAGATTGAAAGGTTCTTCGAAACTATGCCTAAGTTGTCTCATACAGTTAAGGTTAAAAATCCAAATACTGGAGTTGATAATAAAATTGTTTTAGAGGGACTAAACTCTTTTTTCGCGTGAGTATGGCTCATGAAGACCTTGAGTCATACTTTAAAACAAATTTTGCTTTGATTCAACATCATAAATACTCATTAACAGAGATTGAAAACATGATACCGTGGGAAAGAGAAGTTTATCTCACTTTCTTACATCAATATATTGAAGAAGAAAATCTCAAAGCTCAACAATCTGGAATAAATGGCTGAGTTATCGTCTCCAATATTAGGAATGCAAGTTAGGAGGAGTGTAATTCCTGCTAATGCTATATTGGGGCGTTCAGAACAACCTGTTGCTACTGGTCCAGATCCTCAGACTGCATTAGCTTTAAGAAGAAATCAACTTGCCCTTCAAACGGTCAATACAAGTATTGGTGGAATTACAAATCAGATTGCTGTTTTAAGTAACTCCCTTAGAACAATATCAACTCAAATCCAACAATCAAGTGTTCTTGAACAAGCAAAACAGGCAGAAGAAAATAAACAACAAAGAATATTATCAGAACAGAGATTAAGAGAAGGAAAGGAAGGAATATTAGAGAAAAAAATACAATCTGCACTTGCTAAACCATTACAAAAAGTTGGTGGTGCTGCTCAAAAATCTTTATTTAATCTGGGAAGATTTTTCCAGATATTACTCCTCGGAACTCTTGGTTCACGTCTTTTAAGAGTTATTGGAGATTTATCTTCTGAAGGAGAATTAAGTCTTGGTAATTTATTTGATAAAGTCAAAAAAGACTTAGCGATTGTAGGCACAATATTTGTTGGAATAAATGGTGGATTTGTATTAGCATTAAGAACTTTAACCTCTCTTACTGCAAGATTAACTAGTTTTGCTTTTAGAAATTTATTACTTAGACCAATTAATCTTGTCCTTGGAATTGTTGGAGGAGTATTAAGAAAACTTTCTGGTAGAATTAGAAATGTTCCACGATTACCAGCACCACCTGTACCAGCACCACCTGCACCTGGAAACTCATCCAATAGAGGAGGACGTACATCTAATACTAATACTGGTGGATTAAGAGGACCTTTAGGTAACCTTGCCAGAGGCACGAGAAATATTGCAATATTGAATGCATTATTTGGAGAGGACTTTGATAGAAGTATAATTGGTGGTTTAGGTTTTACAGCAGGAGCAATCGCATCATCCCTTATACCAATACCAGGAGCAAGAGTAGTTGGTGGTATGCTTGGTAGTTCATATGCAATGGATTTGTATGAAAGATCTGGTTTGAGCATACCTGGTCTAAGTCAAAGTTTAGATGATCTTGGAATCCCAGACCTCGGTGATGGGGCGAGAGCAATATTTGAAAGATTAACAAAGAGCGAATCAGATTTAAAAGCAGATCAAGATAGGGCAAATACGGTTATAATTAATAATTCTGGAAATGATGGTGGAACCACTGAAGTTCCTAGTTCTGGTGGGTCTGGCACTGGGATTAGCTTGCTTAGTGTTCCGAGTGGTAATAGGGATAATCCATATATGTTACATTCTCTTATTCAATATAACATCGGAGGTATGGGTATCTGATGTCATTTGCAACTAATTCTGCTAAAAATTTATCCGGAATACAGAAGTCACTAACTAGACTTCAAAGTTCTATGCTTGGAACTAGGAAGTCTGCTCAGAGTATATCAAAATCTCTTAAAGAAACTAATATTAAAAAAAGAAGAGGTATTGCTGATAGCGCCAAATTTTTCCAGATGAGAAGAGAGTCTGTTAGGAGAAAGGAAAGAGAGGACCTTGTTGAGGCATCATCATCAACGGGTGCTATAAGAAGAACTGGTCAAGGTGTCATGAAGAGTACCAAAGGGTTTTTTGGTAGAATAATGGATTTCCTTGGAAATATTTTAATTGGATGGGCAGTTGTCAATCTGCCTAGAATTATCAAATTTGCTGAGGGTTTAACTAAAAGACTTCAAAAATATAAAAGTATTCTTGATGATTTTTTTGGTGGAACTGTTCAATTATTTACTGCTTTTGGAACTGGTATAGGTGAGATATTTAATAGTATCACAAATTTGGATTTTCAAAATTTTAAAAGTGCGATTGACACATCATTAAAAGATATGAATTCTGCATTTTCAAGAATGAATAATTCTGTTCAGCAAGGCATTATTATGTTATCTGGAGATGCTGAATCTTTGCTTGCTAAAATGGGATTTGACATTTCAGATTTTAAATTACCTGGAGAAGAATCTGAAGAAGATAAACCTGAATATTATGGACCTGGTGGTAATCCAGATGCATCTGGTGAAGGTCAAGCACAGCAGGGAACACGACCACCACAACAACCAACACAACAACCTAGTACTCAACAACCAACACAACAACCTACTACCCAACAACAGACAAGTGGTCAATTAACTAATATTGTTCCACTTGCAAATCTCCAGGCAAAAAATGTTTATGCTGGTGACGACATAACAAATAAAGTTGGCATGTCCAGTAATTATGGATATAGACCTCACCCTGTTCATGGTGGCATGAGTATGCATAGAGGTGTTGACATTGCTACCTCTCATGAAAGAGGTTTCCATGTTGCTTTTGGATTGACAGGAACTGTATCTCTTGTCACTACTTTAAGTGGATATGGAAAAACAGTTATTATCAATTCTGGAAATTTAGATTTTGTGTTTGCTCACCTGGCAAATTTTGATGTTAGACAGGGTGAGAGTTATACAGGACAAATTATTGGTGAAATAGGTAGTACTGGTACAAGCACTGGAATTCATTTACAATTTGAAGTCAGACCCAAAGGTGGTGGTGGACAATCTGGTATTGATCCTAGTGGTTACATCAAATATTTGAGAATTGGTAAAGAATCTAAAAACAAAACTAACAATAACACTACTAATACCACAACAAAACCTGCAGTTAATCCTCAAACAAATCCTCAAACAAGTCCCAACTCAAATCAAAATCCAAATCCTTTAAATAATATTTTTAATTTGTTTAATAATAAAAAACAAAACCAGACTAGAAATACAACAATTTCTCAACCACCAACAAAACAAATAGCGACTAACACCATTATAATCAATGGTGGTCAGTCAAAACCACCAGAACCACCACAAAATACTGATAAGTCTCAGAGCATGATACCCTTCAATACTGCTAGTGTAAATAGTAGTGGAGCAGCAAAACTGTTAGATCATCAAATACTTACTAAATTGGGTTAATGTCAGGAAAAGCTCAGGATACTTCAAACTATAGCGTATTTACAATTGAATCTTCGTTCAACCCAGCGAAGACGGTAGATCTCAGATTGGGTGTAATTAGTTTTAACTACTATGAGGATTTATTTTCTCCAACTATAACTGCAAAACTTGTTTTAGTTGATGGTGGTAATGTTGTCGTATCTGATAAAAGTTCAGATGGTAAAAAAGAATCACTCTATAGTGGTCTGCCTCTCAGAGGTGGCGAGAGGATTGCGATAAAAATTCAACCTTTTGGTAACCCACCTGGAACTGATGGTGGTAATCCTGTACTTGATTTTAGCACTGGAACCACTTACTTTTATGTTTCCAAAATATCATCTGTAATGAAAGAGGGTCAAAGAGAAATTATTGTTCTTGATTTAACATCAAGAGAAGCTCTAACTAATGAATTTGCAAGAGTAAATCAAAAGTTTCCAAGAAATCTTTCAATCAAAGATTCTGTTGAAAAGATAGTGAAGGAAAAACTTTCTTCAGAGTTAGTTGATTCTGATGCAACATCTAATCAATATGGTTTCATGGGTAACATGAAAAAACCATTTAATATATTAGTATGGTTGGCATCAAAAGCAGTTGATGCTAATAAGGAGGCAGGATATTTCTTCTATCAAACAAAATCTGGTTTTAAATTCAAATCTGTCTCAACTTTGATAGAGGAAGGTAAAAATTCACCAAAGTCTGAATATACTTTTAAATCTGTAGGGGCAACTCCTATTGAGTATTCAGATGACATGATATTGACATATACAATTTCTCTTAATCATGATTTAATATCAAAGTTAAAAAGAGGGATGTATTCTTCTTTCTTTGCAGAGTTTGACCCTTCAACGGGAAACTATTCTAGTGTAGAGCAAGGTAAATTCAGTATTCAAGAAAAAGAACCTAGGGTTAAACTTGGTGAAGATTTTCAAGTTCCAAAAATTTTAGGAGCAGCAGAACTCACTAATTTACCTAGTAGAATTGTTTCGATGGTTGCTGATGTTGGAACTTTAGAGAAGGATGCTTATGTTGCTCAAAATGGTTCTAATTTACCTGCCAAAAATGCAAGTGGTTTTGAGAATCAACGGCAGTCTATTATGAGATATAACTTATTGTTTATGCAGACTTTAGATATTCAGGTCCCTTGCAATACAAATCTGGAAGTTGGTGATGTAATTAAGTGTAACTTTCCTAAAACATCATCTGAAAGTAAAGAAAATGACCCTGAGTTAAGTGGACTATATATGATTAAAGAGTTATGTCATCATTTTAATATTGACCAATCTCTTACATCCATGAAGTTAATCAGAGATACGCACGGGATGCCTAAGATCTAATGGACGATTTTTCTTTTAATACCAATTTTTTAGGCAGAGACGGTTTCACCTGGTGGTTGGGACAAATTGCACCATTTTCTGCTACAGAAAGTCAAGATGGTGCTAATGGTTGGGGATGTAGATATAAAGTGCGTATCATGGGATACCACCCATATACTACCGCAGAACTTGAAGATGAAGATCTTCCATGGGCAATTGTGATGCGCCCTCCAGGAACTGGAACTGGTTCTGGAGGTATGTCTAAAACTATTCACTATAATCAAGGTGATACTGTAATTGGGTTCTTCCTTGATGGTGATAATGCCCAGCAACCAATTATTATGGGTGGTCTGGGTAACTCTAAGTATGCAGCAAAGACTGATGCAGTGCTTCCATTTGGAAATTTCACTGGTTATAATAAAGTAATGGAGTCACCTTCTTCGAAGGTGAGAACAAAATCAGAATCATCAGATATTCAAGCACAACCATCTCCACAATCAAACACTCCTGAGAGAACTAAAGATAGTGATAATCCTGCAAGAGTTTCTGCTAATGATGGAATTACAATTACAAACCCTTGTGGTGGTAATGATAGTCCTGAAGATGCTAAAGGAAGTCAAACTTTAGCTAATATAAAAAATGCTGTTGAGCAATTTAGTGAATCAGTAAAAAGAATAAAAGCAGACTTTGATGAGGGTTCTGAATTTGTAAAAGATTGGATTAAGCAAGAAATCAAGGTTAGAAGAAAACAAATAGAAGGTTTAGCATCTGGTTTTGTTAATGGTATGGTTGTTGACTTTGCAGAGCAAGTAATACCCTTACTAAAGAAGGGTCTTGAGATGCTGTATAAGAAAGTATTTGGTTTGGTTTTAGCAGCAACCGGATCATATCCTATCGCTAGAGCAGCAGGTCTAGCAGCACAACAAGCGATGGCAATTCCAATTAAATTTTTACAAGATACACTTCCATGTATTGTTAATACAATTTTGGGTAAGATTGGAGATACTGTAGAGGGTTTGCTTGGTTCTATTGTTGATAATGTTGATAACTTTGTTCAGTGTGTTGCTGATCAAACAATAGGAGTTCTTGCTAATGATGTAATTAGTCAGGCAGCAGATGGATTGAGTGCTGCTCTTGGTGGTATTGATAAGATTATGCAGTTCATCAACGCCTTTAATAGTCCTGGAGAGTTTGTTGAGAACTTGATGAGAAATACTGTGGGTGGTTTACTTGGTCTTATTGGTGTTGCTGGATGTAATGATAGCAAAGAAAAAGATGCTATGGGTCCATGTAAAACTATTTTGGGTGTTGGACCAGCATTTAATGACCCCACTGACTTGAAAGGAATAATCGATAATGCCAATATTGCCAACGCAGTTACTAATGTTGCTAATGTGGCAGGATTAGATCTTGAAGGTGTTCAAGATGTTGCGGGCGGTATTAAGGACGTAGTTGGTGCTTTTGATATCTTCAATCCAGATTCCAAAAAACCTGGATTTATGAGTGATATTGGTGGATGTTATACTGGACCACCACAATTTTGTAAACCTCCTACCATTAACATTTTTGGTGGTGGAGGAGATGGTGCTATTGCTGCTCCACTATTTGGATTCCCAGACTTTGGAACCAATACAGCGAGTATTATTGATATCGAATTGACAAATCCTGGTAACGGGTATGTATATCCACCGTTTGTTCAGATTGTGGATAGTTGTAATCAAGGATATGGTGCTATTGCTAGGGCAACAGTTAAAGATGGAAAGATATCTAAGATCTATATGTCTTCCGTTGGTGAAAATTATCCAGTTCAGGAAATAGAACCTCTAGTTGTAACTAGA
>Ga0208666_1001059_pt1 | contig 12486 bp, 21 predicted proteins | sample 5B_taG_FD_184078 | JGI IMG/M metagenome (GOLD analysis project Ga0208666, IMG submission 184078) | Marine viral communities from the Subarctic Pacific Ocean - 5B_ETSP_OMZ_AT15132_CsCl metaG (SPAdes) (version 2) | ecosystem: Environmental > Aquatic > Marine > Oceanic | place: Pacific Ocean...
CCCCCGTTAAAACTGTTGGACTATAAATGGTAAATCTTTTATTTCTTCGTGATTGTCTTGGTCTTTTCCTATCCAACAATCAGGAAGAATGACGGAAGTATAATAATCAATGCAGTCATTATTACCGCCAAATATATATTTGTATTTATCTCCGTAAGCGTCTACAAATTCTTGAAAGTTTTCATATTCTGTATAATCGCAACAAATCGCAACCACATCAAGTTCAACCTGCCCGTTATCCATACACTCCGCAACCTGCTCTAATTCCTCATATAATGCTTTAAGCCCTTCATAAGAAAAATTATTTTTATATGTATCCCAAGTCCTAAAAGCGTCTATGAATTGGTTTTCATTTACTGTTTGTACTATCATTTTTTTCTCCATTAGCTGTTTAATTAATACTAATATATGTAATGATTGCTACCTTGTCAACAACTAAATAAAAAAAAATAAAAAAATATATCATATGACATAAATTACCTGAACCAGCCGTGCCAGATCCAGCGTCCTGCTGTAGAGAACAATTGTTCGGTTTCCAGCAGGACGGACAGCATGACCTGCTGGCTGTCTACAGGGAACAATTGTTCGGTTTTCTGGAGCTGGAAGACCCGATTCTGACCCGAACAATTTGGCAAAGAGTGACCCCGATCACAAGCCCGATCCCGATCAAAGCCCGAACAATTAGCCCGATAACAAGCCCGATAGTACCCCGATCCCTATGCCCACAGGAATTGTTCGGGTGAGCGTAAGAGTACCCCCGTCAAGTAAATATGCTAGTTTATGGGTTTTACGCTACTTTGCTCTATCAAGTCTGGGTCTTTATGGGTGGTTGTGGCTACTTTCATGCGTTTCTGTGCTATGTCTTGAAATTCCTGTAGTTTTGCCAGTATTTCTTCTCTTGTCATACTGTCAGTTCTCTCATGTAGCACATGAGCTTTATTTACAAGCAGTCCAGTAGCCTTTAATCGCAACTCTTCAGCTCGAATAGCCTCACCAAACTTCCCGCTCTCCCACGCTTCGTTACGCATCTTCAGTAAATCCCGAACAGATTTATCAATTGTGACCCCGAAGCGACTACGGGCTTCTTCACGCATTTCCTGATAGCGTTCCTGAACAACTGGATTACGCAACAACCTTACGGCATCAACGCCAGGATTTGCATATCCCGCTGATCGTGCCGATTGCGTCTGCGTCATATCCTTGTGCATAAAGTTATTCAGAAAGTCTTGCTGTTTATCAGTGAGTCGTTTCCACCCAGCGAGTCGTTGTTCCTTCGTTAAGTTCTCAGCTACTTTTGGCATCTTGTTTTGTCTCCATTCTACGTTAGTTTAATAGGGTAAGAGGGGCGGTTTACTTACCGCCCTCTTATACCCCCTTTAGGGGGTAAGTTCGGTAAGTAAAAAAGTAGGAGTAAAATCAATGACTTACGACCTAAAATTAACTTACCGTAGTAAGAAGTAACCTCCGTAAGTTACTTCAAAAAACCGAACAATTTCAATGACTTACAACTTACCGAACAAATCTACTTCCCGTGTATGTTGGTAAGCGGTAAGTAAATCACTCATAAAGCACCACAATTTTAGGATCATCAGTAGGCTTATAGAACGTACCATTGAGGGTACAAACATATCCCAGATGTTCCATCATTTCGGTGTAATCCCTGTAACATTCTGGACAGGAATAAACATCATATTCACAGTTCAATACATGACTTATGGGAGCTTGCCATTGTTGAGCTATTCCCTTCTCAACGGCACACCCGAGGCAAATTGTTCGGTTATTCATCACCAGTTCCATACCAGCGACAATTTTTTCTTTGCATTGCGAACAATTCTTCTGTTTTTTCTTAGCCATTAGCTCACCTCCACATTTGCGAAAAGCGGTGAATCGCCTTCCAGTCTATTTTTAGCTATTTCAATATACGACTCGTTTAGCTCAATAACAGTTGCATCTCGATTATGTCTGTCAGCAACCAGTGCGGTTGTTCCCGATCCACCAAAAGGGTCTAAGACCCGATCTTGTTCGGTTTTACTGGTATCGCAGTCACATTGTTTAACAAATCCTTTGTCTTCCTTTGTAAGCGACAACATATTCTTGCTATTCATACGAGTAGGCTTATCCCGTTTAGGTATAACGCCAACCATATGATCCCGAACAGTTCTGTCTGGAACGTCAGTTGTGACCATTTCACGCCTGTACGCCTTCCCGCAACCCGAACAAATCTTCTCACTAGATCCAGCCAGTATCGCTGGTTCGATCAAATCAGTAGGAAACACGGCAAAGTGAGCGTCTTTGTAGGGCTTTGTGTTAACAGTCCAGACACTACGCTTGTTCTTTGTCTCGTATGACTTTTCCAGACCAGTATGCGGATTTAATCCAGTACCTTCATTGTGATACTTACCATTTGTTCGGTCTCGAGTTCCCCAGTCCTGTGCTTCTTCTTTGATAGCCACATTATCGTAGTAATAATAAGGGCTTTTACTCAGAAGAAATATGTATTCATGGGCTTTTGTGCATCTATCCTGCACGCTTTCGGGCATCGGATTGGGCTTGTGCCAGATTATATCCTGCCTCAAATACCAACCATCAGCTTGCAAGGCAAACGCCACACGCCAAGGGATTCCGATCAAATCCTTGGGCTTTATACCCACAATGGGTGGTGGTCTTTTAACCCCATAGTCAGTATTACCCCGAACAGTTTGATTTGTTGTACTAGTTCTACTGCCACTAGAGTAACTGTCGCCTAGATTCAACCATAGAGTTCCGTCATCTTTAAGAACACGCTTGACTTCACGGAACACATTGACCAGCGACTCGACAAATTGTTCGGGTGTTTCTTCCAGTCCGATTTGTGCATCAGTTCCGTAATCACGCAAACCGTAATATGGTGGACTTGTCACACATGTTTGGAAATGTTTATCGGGTAAGGTTTTCAACACTTCCCGACAATCGCCTATCTTTATATCAATCATACTTCTTGACTCACGCTTTGAGTTTCCATGTTGCTATGAAGCGTAGTGTAATCACGCCTCTTAGCTATAGTCTCCCATTGTTTCACGGCTTGATCGTAGTTATCAGCTTCGATATTGACCATGTAATACTTTGTTTCCTTACAATGGATAACAAACTTTTCTTTTGGTAGTTTTCTAATCATTACGCTCCTCCAAAGCATCCAGCCATAATTTCATGGCTTATAGGCTCTTCGCCAAAGTTATCATATATAGCACCTTCTATTAATTGTTCGCTTTTAGGTATATCGCTACGACATTGATCCAACGTCATATACTTCACTTGGCTTTCATGCATCATGCATTTTTGTTCACCACCATCGTAGCTACTACCTTCGACCCAAACGACACATATGAGGACAAACATTTTAACCATTGTCTTTTTCCTCTTCCCTACAACGATCACATTGATCTTTAGGGTGAGGCGGTTCTTCTGCCCAAAACATTTCGTTACAATCTATACATTCATATTCACCCATTATCACCTCCCTTTTTATAGGTATATCGAGTGCCATTGCTAGAAGACCCTCGCTTGTACTTGTAGTAATTACTACCCCTAGATGCCATACTAGCCACCTCAGACACACCAAAATGTACTTCAATTGGCTTTCTTACATATCGCTCTGCATCATTATTGTTTTCTTTTATGGCTCTTGGATCATCTTCAAAACACATTTCTTCATCAATATTTTTCTTTTTATTTTCTTTTTGTATTTGAAGATGTAAATCAAGAATAGAATTTCTTATTCTTTGATTTGTTTTATCAACATTTTTCATTTTTTCCCTCTTTCAACAACCGAACAATTCTTCGCTTTTCGTGCTGGCGCTCTTTGACCTTCGCAGATTTTTTAAGAGATTTTTCCCAACCACGACTTGTGCTATGAATTTTTGCTCGCTTTACCATTCTTTTATCTTGTCTAATAACCGAACAATTTTATCCATAAAGCCACTCCTATATGGAGTAGCCCTTTGGATATGAAGTTTAATTAGTTTAGGATTACGCAACGTCTTGCTCCTCATCTCTGTGGCAAGGATTCCATTTTTCTTGGATTGCCTCGATTTCAGTTTGCTCAACACCGTATGACCGTAATGCTTTAGCCATGACTCTATCTGCCGTATCTGTCCACACAATCGCAGATAACATTGCCCAAATCCATGCACCAATTTCTTTCTCCTTTGTTGTGTTATTACGAGATTGATTGTCTCCAAGTATATGTCCGATTTCATGCAAGGCAGACACATAATAGCCCGTGTTTTTAGTCGGTCTAATTGTTATGTGTCGCCTAGACGGAATCGCTGAATATCTAGCAACAGTTTCTGTAAGCGATTGATAGCTTACAGTTATGTTTTCAACTGCACACAACTCTTGTATGTGCAATGCCATATCAATTCTTTTAACTAATGTCATGGTTGCAACCTTTCCAAATTAATCTCTTGTTGAAATTCATTAAGCAAATCCTTTGCATGCTCTACATACATGTCAGTACCAAACTTGATCTTGACTTGCTTTAACACTTGCTCGTTTGTGTAGTCTTGCAACTGCTCACCTACGAACAATTCTACTTCAAGTAGCTTATCAGATAACTTGCTCATTATTATTTCTCCCATTCTTTTATTTGTTCTAGTAAGCCACTTGCAACTTCTGCACGACCTCTAAACAAATGAATGTCAAACTCATCAACATTTTCAGATTCATAATCGTCAAATGTATATTTGTTATTTGTTTTAATTTCTTCGTTTAACCAATCTTTAACTTTATTAATAAGTTTTACAGATAAAACTTGTTTATTATAAAGTTCTAATACTTGATCTGCTTCTTTGCTCATCTTACTTTCCTTCCTTGCTAGTTAAGATAGTCCTTTATAGTTACTATAGTATTCAATACCATGTCAAGCATCTTTTTTATTTAATACATAATCATGTGTAATCTTGCCTAACTCTTGATTGCCGACCTTTTGTTGCTCAATCCAAATTCGTTTAAGAACATCGCCTTTTCTATTCTTTAATACTCTCCAATGTCCTCGTCTCCAATGCTCTCGCTTTGGCGATCCTTGACCCGTAAACATACGGGAATAGACCCGTTTACCTCTAGGCTTTGGTAAGTTAATCGTAACGACTTTATATTCGTTCTTAGGCACTTTACGACCAAAGGCTATATGATCTATCTTTTTAGGTGGTGTTACCTCTTCTGTGGCGATTAAATCGTAGTTTAACAACCCAAGCAATGCGATCATAAATCTACCATCGCCCTCCATAACATTGTAAGATATTTGCATAAATTTCATCATGTCGTTTTTATCCCAACCAAGATCAAATTTTTCTTGAGTTATCATCCAATGCATAGATGCAGTTTGTGTTGTAGTAATTCGTTGTCTAATTAAATTTAAATAATATTTATCTTTTTTAGTACCGTTTTTGCCATATTCTTGAGCATACCAACTGCCAAGATATGCTTCAGTAGCTTGCCATGATGCTTTTAACCAATCACTTTCAGACATAACTGTGGGATTACCCGATGCATCTAATCTATCAAATGGCTTTTCGTTATCAATACTAAACCCGATTTGTGGTGATACCATATAACTTTTATTATCAGGTTCGTACTTAGTATATAAAGAATAAATATAATCGCCATTATGTTTAAGAACATGATAGCCAACGGGCATAATAGTCTCGCCTATATCATATGTTTTACCATTATCATTATGAATCTTCTTTAATAGTTCTTGACGATAAACCTCATCCCACTCAATCCATAAAGAATTAAATGGAGGAATGCCTCGCTCCAACATATTAAAAAGTATTTCGGGTTTTGACATACTTGCTTGCACTGCATGTTCAATAAGACTTTTACTTAATACAAATTTTTGAGCAGTAACAATTTCAGTCTGTACGTTACGTCTCATGCCCTCTGCATATTTACCACCTTGCCATCCAAGTATATTTCTTTTGGCATCTCCAAGAGCGGTTATTAGTTCGCTTGCTAGAATTGGTTTGTCCATAATTATCTCCTTACGATAGACCTCTATAATCTATATATGTAATGATAACTACATTGTCAATAGTAACTTATTCTTTTTTTGTTTTCCAGAAGTATTCGTCTGTATCGCCTAGCCTTGTGTTATTGCCGTTCTCAACTTGGTATTCAACTGTGCTAACTTTAAAGTCGGGCATCTTAGGCTTTTCAGGAGTCAGGCTATTATCGTATATTCTCATTCTATTGTTCGGATATAAACAATATTGTCCATTGTTCAACTGTAACAAATTAAATGATTTATGTTCTTCAGGAATTTCACTGGTACTACAGTCGATTACGTCAGGCTGATTATGGTAGTTATCCAGTGTGCATACATATGTGCCTTTGACGATACCAAAATCTCTTGTCAGCACTTCAAAATCCATGCTTCCGATAAATTGTTTATATATAGCAGTAACATTATAATCCATACAATTCCAAAATTGCAGGTTAGGTAAGTTCATATCCAGTTCAGGCGTAACTGGTTTTGATACAAACGCTGATATTGGTAACTTATCAAACATAGCTCCATATTCAGGTAAATAAGTCTCAAAATAAAAAGCTCTACCCGCTATAGACTTGGCTGTAATCCATACTCCCTCTACAAATTCTCCGTGTCCATCTTGTAAATCTCTAAGATATTCTTTTCTAACCCAAACTTTTTCTGCTGGTAAATTACATATTAGCTCTGGCATTATATCATCTCATCCAGTGTGCTAACAGGAGCATATGCAGATTTTCTAGGTACTTTTGATACCTTACCGTATAATTGTTCGGTTTTAGCTCTGGGATCATCCTGTGTTGACCAATCATCATTATCCTCAATTCCAGCGTTTTTTTGTTTTAATTCTTTATATATTTTGCGTACCTCTATGTTATTTGATGCTATATCACCCCGACAATCTGGACAAAGTTTTGCCACCGATCTGGTAAAGGCAACATCTTTCATTTTTATATTACACTCAGAACAATTGTTATATGTGCCTCTAGTCACTGGTTTGGGCATAATTAGTTCTTTCGTAGTTTTTATTGTCAGGAACGCACTTCCAACAATGCCAGTTCCAACCTCCATCAACTGAATAAGAAGCGTCAGCCTGTCCACAAACCGAACAGTTGTGCGGTTTTGCGTTTACTTCAGCTACTGGTTGCCAATTTCTCTTCACATCCCAAGTTCTTCTCCGACTCTGTTCGCTCATTTTCTTCCTCCCAATATGATTCACACGCTTCAGTAAATGATACAGACTCAACAAACAAAGGGGTAGTCTCTCCATGCCAACCACCAACAACATTAAAATAAAAATACTCCAACGCTTCTTCACTTGTCATGCCATCTCTTTTCATTAATATCTTAATACATTTATCTACGCTGTAAACAGCTAATGTTGGCTGTCCACACCTAGTAGCTGTTCCGATAAACGCTTTATCAAATCCGTCTGCTGTTAACATTATACATTCTCCGTTGCTGTTGTTGCCTCATATTCGCCTCGACTCATGTCTCCATCTGTAGTTCCAAGCCACTTACGACCACCTGACCTACTGAATGAATACTTCCCGATCCGACCTTCTGCCAGTAATTCCCGAACAATTCCATCAACCATTCTTTGTGTGCAGTTATCGAGAGTTCTTGGAGCGTCTGGATCTGCACTCATACGTTGCAGAATAGCATCAGCTCCTGACTGTTGTGTTAAAGCTCTACCTTCCCGTTCACATACGGCAATCCAAGAGAACAGAGCATCCTTTTTAATCTCCCGATTACTTCCAGAATGCAATCTTGTTATATCTTCCGATCTATCCTCCAGTAATCCAGAATGCATATCCCGAACAAAATGTCTTATGTCACGCCTTGCAGGACCATTTGACTTAACAACTGCACCGTCAAAGCATCTGTTTCTTTGATATTCGATACCTAAATCCTGACAACGCCTACGACCAGTAGCCTCATCCACTTGCCATATAGCAAACGCACAACGAACACCATCAACCAATGCTGACGTTCCTCGAATCATATTCCTTGCTTGCTCTGGAGATGCAACTGCCACATCATCTTTAATCTTTGTCATATGGTGACACATCATAACAGAAGCTCCAGTTTCTGTAGCCACTTGTGCCAGTAAACCAGTTAGTGCAGCTCCCGCTGCTGGATCAGAGTTCACATCAGCGTGAACGAATGACGCTAACGGATCAAACACAATTAATTTCAGGTTTTGCATCTGTATAATCTGTGCATATATCTTATCAAACTCACCACTGGTCTTATATCCATCACTGGTCTCTTGCAGTATTGGGAATACACCACCTACGTTTGGCAAAGACACAACTCTAATTTCATGTTCATAGTCAAAACGAGAATTGTTCGGGTCTAAACGCTCAATTCTCCTGTGCATTTCGCCTTCATCATCTTCTGCTGTAAAGATAATTGTGTTGCCAAACTCTGTAATGTGATCCCCGAAGGCACTTGACATAGGCTGACCACTGGATACTTTCATAGCCAAATCCAGTGTCATCATACCTTTACCCGCATCTCCAGCGGCTGAGAATATGATTGGCACACCTAATGGCAATGTATCTCCGATTAGAAACTTTTGTTCAGGAGCTTGACCCTGAAACCTTTTAATCAAAAGACTTTCGTCCAGTAAGTTAATTGTTTTCTTTACATACTTTATTGTTGTGTTGAGAAAGTTAGCAATGTCAAAGCTCTCTGCAATTGCATCCGCTGCATCCCATCTTTCAGGCTTACCCGCTGGTGGAGTCAACATTGTCACTGACCTAGCACCTGCATTCATAGCTAAATCTTGTACGAGTTCCGCAACTTTCTTACCTGCATTGTCGTTATCGGGCCAAATTGTTAGTTCCTTACCATGCAAAGGTGAGAAGTCAAACTGACTGGCTGATTTACGAGACAACATACCCGCTCCGCCCATAGTACATGTAGCTGTAAATCCCATCTCATTAAGAGCATCCGCACATTTCTCACCCTCAACCCAGATAACTTTCTCAGAAGCAGAAATGTTCGGTATATTATATAACGGTCTGACATCAGGCATTTTGGGATAAGGATTAGTACCAGTAAACTGACGAAACTCTTTCTTAGGCTTACCGTGATCATCCATTACAGGATTACCCGCACCATCCCTCATATTGTATCGTCTGACCATACAAAGTATTTCCCCATCTGCATTTAAATACAAATGTTCGGTATCAAATGGTGTGTTTACATTAATCTGCTGGCGCAAAGACCTGTTGATAATCGGTGGTTCAGACTGTTCATCTCTTACAAATCTTGGTGAATCGTCCAGATAGTTTCCGAACAATTCTTTAATTTCAGGTAAACGCATGCCTCTACCTTCCATCAATATCTTTACAATACCTCCGATACCAGACGCACCGTTAAAGTCCTGACCCTTCATAAAGTATGGTGATCTAGGATTTATATCTATCTTTAACGACTGACCAGCCTCTCCTGATAATGAACCGATAGAGAATTGATCCCCACGAACAACACCGTTTGGATATGTGTTTCTAAGTTCATCTATCTGTACCTCTGGTGGTACTTTCTGACTAATTAGTTCTACTAATTCATGTGAGTTCATCTCACGATTTGTATTGCCAAGTCTTATTATACTCATTATTATATCCTTACTTCATTGGCTGAAGTTATAGGCGACATTTTTCTCATGTGTCGCCTATTTTCAACTCCAACATCTATCTTGAAATTCACACCACTTACAATCAAAGAAATCTTTTGAGAACGCTACTCTTGGTAAAACTTCGTTTGCTTTTGTGGCTTCTAAAATATTAACTGCTTTGTCACTCATCTCTTGTGCCAAACTTTTATTGAATGGAACAAGTTCGTAATATATTTGACTTGTGTTTTTATTCAACACGGTAAATAGACAAGGATGGTCTGTTAAGTTCATGTAGGCTTGATACAAAGCTATCTGGGCTGCATAAACTGGATTAGTTCTAGCTACGCCCTTCATCATAAATTCTCTAAACTTTTTATCATTGGCTGACTTATTCTCCCACAAACACGGATACCCCATGTCCACAGGACCTCCACATATTACACCATCTATATGACCTTTGATTTCCCCATCTGCGATAGAAAAACCAAATTGTTCGCCTTTTTTGTCTTCTGTACGCAAATCAAAGTTAGCATTTTTTAACCATTGTGCAACAGAATCTTCTATTTCATGTCCAAACTGAAAGATTCTCAAGGTATTTGCACTAAAATCCCGACCCTCATCAGCCTCGTAACCCATGTATCTATACTGTATTTTTCTGGAACATGATTCGCCAAGAGACGAACCACCTAAGTAAGTTCTTTTCTTACGCTTACTGTTTTCATTTAAGATAGCTTCATCAAGACATGATGAAATCATTTCTGTTATATCTTTAGAAGGGAGCATCGCCACCTCCTGACCATGATTTGTCCGAGTGTAAAAAGTGGATGCGAGCAAGGTATTCTCCTTCATAAAACAATCCTATGTCTGATGACAATTGGATGTTAGATATTATACCAACAACTTCGTCTTCTGACAAATCAGACAGTTTTTTATCCCAGCCTATTTCCGAACAAATCCGAGCAAACCTCTTTAATGGATGGTCGTCTGACATTCTTCGTCCTCCTCAATATAAAATTGCATATCAAATGTCACTCCAAAGTAATGAACAACAGCCTTACAAGACACTACATCATCAAAATCATCACAAGTATCCATAATGGCATCGTTAATGTATTCGATTAGCTCTTCTTTACTACAGTCCAAATCTATAGGAACAAACATTTTACCTTTTTTCTTAACAGTAGGATTTTTAAGTAAAAGAGTGTAGTCAACTCTAATGCTTGCCATCCTTTGCCTCCATAGCTAAAGCTCCATATCCTATTATGTCTACATAGCTATCTTCATGGTTAGGAGTTTCTATCAATCTGGACAACTTAACTGCAATCATACACTGATACACTTGCTCTACAGTTATTTGTTTTTGCAATATAACTGACCACATCTTAGCTATTCTCAAATGATTCTCGTAAGCATCACCATAATCTTTAGCTCTGTCACCTGTTATTAATTGTTCGGCTTTTTTCAGTGCTTTACTTCGTTGCATCCTTTTCTCCTATTGTTATAATTTTTGTATCTATTTGATCTTTATTCCAAACATAATTCAACCAGCAAGCTGCCTTGTACTTGTTCCAACTGAAATCTATTGGCTTTATGTGAACACCATAACGTCTCAACATGTCTGATTGCTTTGGCGTTACAGCTTCATTTAACCACCTCTTACCTTTCTTGGCAGCATCACTATCTTCAATCTGTCTTAGGAAGTCATCAGCAGATGCTATGGCTTGTTCTTTAGTACCAACACTAACTACTCTTAACTTGCCTCCAGTACGCTTTACAATAGCTATAGATATGTCATCTAAATGTGCAACTAAACCAAAGCCATTAAACCCACTAGCACTCATACAAGCACCGTTGTTAAACAAATCAATCCATCTAAACGGTGATCTATCCATAAGATCAACTTCAGTCATTACAAAGTCTTCTAATGCTTCTTTGCCTTCTGCACCAAACTCATATCCACAAATAGGACACTCACGAGATGATAATGGCACTTCTGACTGACAACTAGGACAAACTTTAACGGGAGCTTCTCCAGCTCTTTGAGCTTCAGCTCCTTCAAGATTAACACCTTCATCTAATGATCCGTGTGTAAGTACACTAGTTCCAAAGTCTAAGACCACACAATCTTTCTTGATTACGTCTGGATGTTCTTCTGGATCTATTGTTCGCAAGCCACGACCAATCATCTGCACCATTGTGGATTTGTATGAACATGGTCTTGTAAGAACAATACAACTAACAGGTGGAGCATCAAACCCTTCTGTAAGCACAGCTACATTAACAACAACTTGTATGTCTCCATGTTCCAAGTCATGTAGTATTTGCTTTCGTTCTTCTGACGGAGTTTCTCCAGTGACCAGTTCTGCTCTTACATTTGATCTACGATACTCATCACACACATCTTGTGCATGGACAACTGTAGAACAGAACACAACTGTCTTTCTGTTTCCCGCCTTGTCTTTCCATTCATCTACGATCTTCTCGTTGATAGCTCGCTTATTCATAATCCGTTCAACTTCGCCCATGTCAAAGTCTGACACAGTTCTGCGAACATTCTGCAAATCATCTGTAACACCTACATCAATAACAAATGTTTTAGGCGGTACAAGAAAACCCTCACGAATAAGTGTTCCTATCTCAATCTGATGCGAACAATTATTGAATACAGTCTTTAAACCTTTTTTATCTCCACGATTAGGAGTCGCTGTAAAGCCAACTATCTCTACAGAATTGTTCGCTTCTTTGACCCTGTTAATAATTCTTTGATATGTATCTGCTATTGCATGGTGACTTTCATCAATCACAACCATGTCAACAGGCTTCATGTTATCCAAAT
>Ga0208666_1001065_pt1 | contig 12452 bp, 11 predicted proteins | sample 5B_taG_FD_184078 | JGI IMG/M metagenome (GOLD analysis project Ga0208666, IMG submission 184078) | Marine viral communities from the Subarctic Pacific Ocean - 5B_ETSP_OMZ_AT15132_CsCl metaG (SPAdes) (version 2) | ecosystem: Environmental > Aquatic > Marine > Oceanic | place: Pacific Ocean...
TGAAAATCTAAACCCAGTAGGAGATAAGAAATTCCTATTTTCAATGGGAGTTCCTGGTCTTTCTTTGGGTGATTTTCTTTTCGCAAGTGCCATTAGTTCGTGCAGGTCTCCATATATTATATTTAGGCAAAAAAAGAGGGGTATTAAACCCCTTCTCTATCAAGTACTAGTTCATAAGGTTCATCCTCATTTTCAAGTTGGTTCATACACCATACTTCAAGATTAAAATCATTTATAGTTTTACGAGGAATTTTGTCTTTTTGCATAAATTCTTCTACTGGCATAAGAACATTATCTCTTATAGTGTTGTATATTTTATTATATTCAGTAACAAAGTTATCTCTTGATTTTACAATCTCTGGAGCCTTGTTTGACTGCTTTTCGTTATACAACATAACTTTTACTTTTTTAGGCAACTTTCTTTTTTCCACTGCCTTGTTTTCCTTTTCACATACCGTCATTAAACATCTCCGTACAACATCAGTTATATGATAAGCGTTATTACTAATCGTATAAGTACGATAAACAGTATCATTAGTTTCTTTGTTGTTTTCTAACCAATCACTACTTTCCGCAATAAAGTTATTAAGATCTTCTACATTGTTGTTTATAGTAGGAGTTCCTGAAACTGTATTTGCATCATTAAGAGCATGAAGAATATTGTTTACAATCCTGGTTATTGTACGTTGATCATCTGGATAACGATCATATACACCCATATATTGGATTATTTTTTCAATTACATCTTTAGTATATAAAGAATGTATTTCCTTATTCAATTCTCTTGCTTCTCTTTTAAGAATATTAATAGCAGCTCCTTCAAATTGATGATCTTTTGTGTCATCTTTTGTAGGACCATAAACATTACCCCACATAGCTGCCATCATTAAAATTGATTGGTGAGTAAATTTATTAATAATTCCACCTATTTCAGAATCTATTCTTTCATACTCTGCAGTTGGTACTTTTTTAATGTTTGCATATTGTTTTGATAAATCTAAACAAGTATCTAATGTATGTCTTCTATCAAAAATTATAAATTTATTATCTAATTTTACAAAAGGAATAGGCCAAGATGTTCTCTCCCAACCATATTTAAGCGATCCTTTTAATCCTACTGATTTTTGTTTTACTAATTTAGTTATTCCCCTAACCATATTTTCTTGGGGAGCAACTAATTCTTTTAATTTTGTCATTGACAAACCATTTTTCTTTAATTTAAGAAATGGAAAGCCTTTAAAAATATCATCTCTTTCATCGATGACAAGATTTTTAGTGGTAAAATTACTTCCCCACCGCAGTTTTTCAGCCATTTTGGATCCTCCAAATAGAGATTGATCTGCCTTAAAGAACAAATCAATTTGTGTATAGTCAAATATTATAACATATTTTTACCCGTGTCAACCCCCCAGTCAAATTGTAACAAAACTTGTAATAGAACAAAAAAAAGACCCTGCCGAAGCAGAGTCTTTGTAAGAAATATAAGCGTCTCGCTTACATGAGGTTTTTAACAGCAACACGTCTGTAGTAACGGTTAGCGTTAACGGTGAGAGCACCGACACCTGCGTTAAGACCTTCAGCAAATGGGTTTGCAACCATACCGTATCTTGTCTTAAAGCCAATTTTTGGTTGGAATGAATTGTCATCAACCGCACGAACCATCTGTAGAGGAACGTATGGGCAATAGAACAGTCCAGCGTCATAAGGAGATGTTCCCTTATAACCAACAACGTAATACTGGTTACCAGGTGTTCCGTTGCCAGAAGTTAGGTTAGCAGCATATGGGTCGATGTATACTTTGTACTTACCTTGTAATGTACCAGCAAATGTGTTACCAGCATCATCAACATTAAGGTTAGCATTAAGTGCAGGAGTGTAGTCTAGTACACCAGCCATTGTTAGTGCAGAAGCAACGTCAGCAGAACAAAGGATGATGTTACCCTTTCCACGACGAGTTCTTTGTGCGATTGCGTTAGCATCACGCTCAATTTGGAATAGAAGTCCTTTGAACTTCTCAACTGACCAACGACCATTACTGTCGATGTCTAAGTCGAATGTTCCAGCGTTAGCAACGTTCTGTACAGCACCCTGTTCAGCAGTCTTGTAGATAGTTCTAATAACTTCTCTGTTGATTTCCGCAAGGATCTCAGTAGAAAGGATATTAGCAAGTTCTGCTTCAGCGTTAAGACCATGAATTGCCTTAAGGTCTTGTGCTAGTTCTAAACTGTACTCAGCCTTGAGTGCTCTGGACTTCGCAGTCACAGTAATCTTCTCAATACTGAATGCCATCTGGTTGAAGGCATCACCAGCAGTACCGTGTAGATTCTCTGCAGAATCTGTACGCATACCTTGACCAGTATTGTACTTAAGGTTGTTAGCAGCAGATGTTGGGTTCAATACAGATGGGTTACCCTCAGACTTCTGAGAAGTTGTACCCATACCAACGGTAGGACCAGAGAAACCGTTAGCGTCATCGAGACCCTTAGGCTGACCTGAGAATGCTGTATTTACTTCATCGTAGAATGTCTCATCACCACCTTGATTATCGTAGCGTGAACGCATTGCGAAGATAAGTCCAGTAGGACCACTCATTGGTTGAACACCAGCAAGGTCATAAGCGACCAAGTTTGGCATTGAACGACGAATTAGAGAGATCAATACAGGGTCGAAACCTTGCATTGCACCTGTTGTAGCAGCACCAAGACCTGGATTAGCACCAGATGCTGTTGAGTTTGTTGGGACTGCTTCTGTTAAGAAAGAACCAGACTCGCTAAATGCTGACTGTTCTCTCTGGAATTTTTCTTGGTTTTCTAGCAGGACGGCGGTAACCGCTTTTCTGTGGTTATCCTTAATTTCGGGTGAACCTTCGTGATTAAGGAGTGGAGCCCACTTTTCCTGCAATTGTTCTGAATGGAACATTTGCTTTTTTTGTAAAAGTTAAAGTTTGTTTGATATTAAAATCAATTATTTGTTAAGATTCTGGAGTGTCTTTAAATAATGAGCCATTGAACCAGATGCTACTGCCTCTGATGAATCAACTCCTTCTGATAAACTCTCAGTCTTAACTGCTGGAGATGACTTTGTAGGGAAATAAGATTCCTTTAATGTCTCCAACTTTTCACGATATTTTGTTTCACTTTCAAACTCTACACTTTCAGCAAGTGAGGCGAGCTTCTCTTTCTGTGTGTCTGCAAGACCTTCAGAAACAGAGTCAAGAATACCGTCAGCAACAGACTCAGCAAGTCTCTTGTTTAATCCAACGTTCTTCTCAATTTGCTCATTGAGCTTGGTTTCCATATCATCTAGTTTTTCTACCATGCTATGTAGCACATCATATTTTTCTTCAGGGATAGTTACATAATGTTCTTCAAAAAGACTCTTAAGACCAGTCATAAAGGACTCTGTAAGTTCTTCCTTAAGACCGCCTTGTACTGCAAGTTGATTCTCAGTGAACCATTCTTCAGCAACATATTCTAGATAGGAATCAACACGCTCATTAAGTGCGTCTTTGATTTCCTCGACTTCTTCGATGAGTTTAGTTTCGTACTCAGTCTCAAACCTTTCTTTGATTTCAGTCACTTTACCTTTAAGTGCTGCTTCAAAGATTGTTTTTGCTTTGTTCTTAAACTCTTCAGAAAGTTCTTCACCTTCTACAAGAGCATTAACATCTTCTTCGACATTAATTTCTGTGTAATCAGGTGCTTCAGCAACAACTTCCTCTTCAGTAGTTTCTTCTTCAGATACTACTTCTTCAGTAGTTGCTTCTTCTTCTGCCACTACTTCGTTAGTAGTAGTTTCTTCTTCCTCAATAACGGATTCGTCAGAAACCTCAGTTTCTTCTGCTTTAACAGCTTTTTTGTTAACTACATCTCTAACTTGCTTTAAAGATCCACCAGCATCTTTTAGCTTTGCTGAATCATCGTCGGGTTTGTAGTTCTCTGGGGTTGGACCGCCAAGGTCTTCCACTGTAGGTGGAACACCGCCTGTGGAAAGCTTCTCCATAGCCTGAGCTGGTGCTGCGTTAGCATTCACCGCAGTCTTGGATTGCTTTGCTGCCGATTCCATTTCCTGTAAATTGTTGCCACTAGACATTTGAAGTTTCTCCGAAATCCTTTTTGTGAAAAAATCTATATTTATTTATACTATAAGACTTTACAATGAGTTTATAAACTCATTGAAGAGACCTAATTTGTTCTCTTCTAGCCGTTTTTGATCAACTAAAGTGTTGATTCTTCTCTTTGCATCCGATGCAAATTTCTCTCTGAGTATAGTTCCTTCCCATACCCACTCTTTACCTTCCATAATTCCCTCAACAAATGCATCGGGAGCTGATGGATCAGCAACTATATCTGCTGCTGTTGCTAACATAAAGTCTTCACCAACAACATTGAATCCCTCTTTGGTTTGCTTCAATGAACCAATACCACGGGATGATACACCTAACTTAACTCCTTCTGAAATTAAATTCTCTGCAATCTTACCCATTGGGGTATTCAAAATCTTTGCTTTTCCAATAAAGTTGGAACCGCTTTCTTTTAATGAAACAATTTTATGTGATACACGATCAAGGTTTACTGTAGGGCCATCTGGGTGACCTAATTCACCAAGTGCTCTACCAGTTCCTACATTAGATTCGTTGTATCTTTCAACTTCTCTACGAAGAGTATCCATAGGATACATTCTACCATTACGGTTTTTAATGTTTCCTTGGAGAAAAATACCTTCTATAAAAAGTGATTTCTTACCGTTTTTTTCTTCGGTAATAAATTCTACACTTTCAATTTCTTCTCTTATGAGTTTCATTGATAATTACGCTCCTGTAACCTGAATCTGTTGTACCATTAAAGTAGTTGTGCCACTGTGCTGTAAAGCAGCAAGTTTAACTGACCTTCTCAAATCTGCATTACCACTAATAGCAGTCGCAACACCAGTTGTATTAGTATTGACTGTTATTTCTGCAGTATTTAATCCTTCTGCATTCCTACCAAACTTAATACCAGTAATTTCTTTATGAGAAAAATCCCAATAAGACTGTCCAGTAACTGTTAAAGAAACTGTTTGACCTTCTTGGAATGGTGTAGATGCTCCTGTTGGAACATATAATTTTGTTGGATTACCTGCGGTAGCACTTGCTATAGGTCCAGATACTACTGATCCTAAAGCAATAACTGCTGGTTCATTGGTAGATACAAAATAATCTGCAGTTGTTGCAGTTGGCTCTCCATCACCAACCTTAACAAATGCACCATTACTACCAGCATTAACTATTCTTAAATATGGTGTTTGTTGAGCAATAGCATCTGTTTTTTGACTAGATCCACTAGTTGATCGAGCTATATTAGTGCCAACGGGTTGATGTGCCATTATTAAATCTAATATTACATTAATAGTTATTTATAAATACTACTCTTCTTCATCTGTTTCTACAGATGCTTCAGGTGTTTCAGGTGTTTCTGTTTCTATTTCTTCTTCCTCTTCACCAGAATTAAAGGTAGAATCAGCCACTTCTGGTCTGAAATTATCTACCTTTTCTGCTGATTTTGCAAAAAGAATATCTTTAATCTTATCGCTGATATTGGATGGAGACTCATCAGAAATGATCATATCCATTAAATTGTCTTCCATTTTAAATCAAAAACATATATACGTCTTAATATTTATATCTCTCCACCATCAGGTATTTCAGTTGCATCAGTAGAAGCACCTTGTTTTTCTAAGTCTGGTTCTGTGATCGGAGCACCCAAATCTTGTGTTGGCATTGGTTGTCCAGTTTGAGGATCAATAGGTTGTGCCATTGGATCTACAATAGTACCGTCATTGATCTCTTTTTTCATGATCTTATCTTGTTCGATAATCTCTTCATCAGTCTGTCTTAGAAGTTTTCTTCTTACATAATCTTGAGAGAAGTATCTTCCAACATATGGTTCAGCAGCTGTTGCTGATGCCATTCTTTCGTTGAATAGTTCAGTTTCCTTCAATTCAGAGAAGTGATTATCATATAAGAAGTCATATTGTATATGTTCACTCATTGTTTCCCAGTCTTCTGGGGTAACAATATTCTTCAATAATAGTTGAGTTCTTAGCATATCATTGAATAATCCTGAGAATCTCTTTCTCAAACGTCCAACAAATTTGCTAAATTTTAATTCATCTCTTAAGATTTCTGATGATCTACCAAGGTTAAATCCACCATCTCCTTCTATTCTAGAGATGGGAACATTCAATGATTTAAATAATTTCTTCTTAAAGTATTCAATATCAGTAATTTCACCTAAGTTTTGTCCACCAGGTAAAGTAGTAATTTCTGTTCCTCTACCACCTTCTCTTCTTGGAAGCCAGAAATCTTCCAACATTGCCATATATTTTTTATCATCTCTAACTTCACCAGTGTTAGCATCATATACTAACTTATTTCTATAGCGAGACATAACATCACGAAGATATTGTTCTGCCTTTACTTTGGGCAGATTACCTACATCAATATAAAATATTCTTCTTTCAGGAGCACGAGATAATCTATAGATTACTAGTGAATCTTCAATCATTCTTAACTGATTGAGAGATTTAATTGCTTTATGTAAGTATGATAATGTATTTCCTTTATTTCTATCTACTAAACCAGAAGTGCAATATGAAATTGCATCTTTTGCAATTTTTATACCACCTCCTTGTGAAGCAGAACCTGAATTTGGATATGGTCCTTTTGGATTGTAAATATAATATTCTTCAATCTCTGGCCAATCATAATCCATTGGATTTTGGTTAGTATTTCTCATACCAACCATATATTTGTCTTTATCGTTTTTCTTTTGCTGTCTAACATAACGCATTTTTATTGCGTCAATATATCTTAACTCCTGAATACCTTCATGTGGATTTTTTAAATCTATCATTTTATGATAGTAAATCCTTCCATCAATATACCAATTACGATATATCTCATGGGCTTTTTTATCAAAATCTAATAAATCTTTTATATATTTAAACTCATCTCTAAGTTTTTTCTTGATACCATCACTGGCATTTAAATGATCTAAGTCTAGTTCTACAGGACTATCATTTAAATCTGATACTATAGCTTCGTTTACAACATCTTCAATAGCACTATCGCACTCAGGATGTAATGACATCTCACGATATCTCCTGATTAATTCATATTCAGTTTTATAGATTCCCTCTATATCAACATAAGAACCAAAAAATCCACTGCTTAAATAGTAGTCAACCCCGTCCTCGTTATTCGGAGGTACGGGGGAAACTACGTCTGGTGAAATTGGTTCGTTATTCTCTATTGAGAATCCAAACAATTTAGACATTATCTAAACTTCTATAGTTACTATAGTATTTAGTATAGCATAAAAATACTATACTTACTACTTTATGCGGAATAATTTAGTGGTTCCCAGAACTGTACTTGGAATTCAACTGTAAATTCTTCGATAGTATCAGAAGAATCATATGATAAATCAATAGCACTGATATTGGTTGGGAAAATATCATGGAATTTATACTGAGTTGAATCAGCAAGACCACCACCAATAGTACCACCCTTATTAGAAGGTGTTCTTATTAGTTGAGTAACAGTAGCTGATCTCATATAATCATTAGGAGTATTTTCTCCTGAACCATCTTGATACTGTGCAATAAATTGCATCCACTGTTCCATAGCCTTTCTAACTGCCATATCTTCATCATTGATGACAGTTATTGTCCAAGGTGCAAATGTTCTATCACCTGCAACCTTAAAAGTTCTTCCTCTAAAAGGAATTTCTACTATACCAACTGCAGACTCAGGCAATTGAGCAGCTTTGATTAAAAGTTGATCTTTTGCTTCTAGTGTGTTTCCACCAGGTATTCCGCCTGGTATTTCGACCCTAAACAGATTAGGCCTTGCACCACCACCTCTGAGCGAGCTTTTAAATGTACTTAATGAAAATGCCATTGTTAATTTTTCCTCCTTTGGTTATTTGTAATTTAAATTAAACTCGACCTGCTACTTCCTCGAAACTAACACCAGTTCTGGTGGCAACGAAGGTAAGTGTAACATAGTTGATGGACTTAGCAGGCTTCAGGAAGATGTCTGCCCTAAACTCATTATTATCAATAACATCAGGTGTGTTATTGGTATCATCGCAAATAACGAGGAATCCGTTAAGACCTCTCTTTGCTTCAACATCACGAAGGAATGGTTCAACAATTGCTCTAAAGTTTGCTCTTGTTAAATCATCGTTAAGTTCAAATAGTTGAGCATTTGCTGCACCCTCAAGTGCTTGCTCGATTGTAAGGAATAAACGACGAACGTTAATTCTATCGAACGCAGATGCAAATCCTAATGCGGTCTTATCACCGAATAGAATTGTTCCAACACCAGGTTGTGTAATAACTGGGTTAATTCTCGCAGGATAAATCTTATCTCTTTGAGCCTTTGTTGGATTATATGCAAGTTTAATTGCATTGTTAATAGTACCACGTTGTTGTCCTGCTGGTGAGAACCAAGGGAATGCAACAACACTTGTACGAGTCATCAATCCAGCAATGTCTCCATTGACAGGAATGTATCTAAATTTATTATTAAATCTATCAAAAACGTACTTGTAACCACTATCAAATATTGCAAATGATGATGAAGTTAGTGGACTAAAGAAGTTTATTAGATTTGAAGTTTGAGTATCAGTATTTGTTATGTTAACAATATCTGCTCTGTGTGGCCCAATAGTAGCAACACAATCCTTTCTCAACTCAGCAATTGCAATCAAACTATTTGCTTTTGCTTGAGATTCTGACTTAGTTGAACAACCTGGTCCCATTATTAAGTAATCAACTTCTATTTCAGGATTATTGAATAGATCGTAGGAAGTTTTAAGAGCACCTAATTCTGCTTTTAAGTTACCTGCAGATCCTGCAGCACCTGAACTATAATTCTTACCACCAGTGAAAGTGTAAGTAGTATTACCGATTGCAGCATAAGTTACTCCTTGAGCATCTTGTCCCCAAAGACCGTCACCGTCAGTGACTTTTGTATATGCAGCAGAGAATCCAGTAGGTACTGGTGTTGGTATTGATGCACGATAAGTTGTTAATCCAACTGATGATGGGTTAGCACTTGCAAAGACGTTTGCTGAATTAAGTGCAAGGAAATCTTCATAGAATGTTCTTTGTGGAGCATTGACTGCAGATACTGCATCTTTTGCTTTAGAAAGACCTATGTGCTTCTCAATAATATTACCTTTGATTCCACTAACAGTTCCAAAGTCGTCTACTACAACAACATGAATTTCATCATTCTTAGCAGATCTATCAGTTGCATATGATGTTGTGGTAGGTTTTCCTGCAATTTCTTTCCAGAAAATATTAGCATTAGTAAGATCTAATTTTTGCTGATCATACCAATCAACAGCAGCTGTTGCTGTATGAGCACCACCTGCAACAACTGCAGCAGAGTTATTGATAATATTAAGAACAGCAGTGCTTGAGAATGCTGCAAAATCAGTTCCTTCTGCATAATCGATTGCTGTTTCTGTTCCATCAGCAGCAACTCTAGAAACAACCTTAACATCAAGTGTGTTATTTACTGCATCTTTAGCAGTAATAATACCTTTAATAGCACCACTAAATGCTGCTGTGCTTCCTGCACCAGGAATAACTACATTGCTTACAGACTCACTAATACCAAATCCAACTGTTGCTGCAGTAACTGCTGCTGCTGGAACTGAAATTCTTTGGTCTGCTTGAGCATCAATAGTACATACTTTTAAATTCTCAGCCCAAGTACCTGGATTCTTAGCACCGTAGAAGAAAGTAGAACCATCTTGATAGTTTTCAATATAATCTTCATATCCTTTTACTTTAACATCTGCTGCTGCTATCTGAACACCAGAGTTTGCATTTTTAAGATCTGCGTCATCTGATCTTACTACTTTAAGCACACCACCATATGAGAGGTATGATGAAGCAGTCATCCAATATTCATATTGTGCGTCTGTATTTTGTGGTTCTCCAAAAACATTTAGTAAATCCTGCTCTGTTGCAATATCAACAGGATCATCAATTGGTCCCTGTAGGAAAGGCCCAGCAATAGCTCCAATGTTATCTAAAACATTTTCAGCTCTTCCTACGGTTAAATCAACCTCCCTTATCAGTACTCCAGGAGATAATTGGGGAGTAGCCATGTTTTCTTTCTCCGAATTTATCAATTAATCTTCAAATATTTATTAAAAACCAACTTTACGAAAGGTATTCCCACATATATGACTTATCTCCATACTCATCTGCCTTAAACCACTTGTCACCATCAGCATCAACAAAAGAATCTTCACCCATTCCATCATCCATAAATCCAAATGGAGCCATATCCTGTTCTATCTGGTTTTTTTGTTCCTCATACAATCTTTTTCTTACGTCTTGGTCAGTAAGTTCTTTGAAATAATCTTGTGCAACTAACCATGCATAAATTACCAAACACATTGCAAGATCATCATTACATCCTTCTTCTGCCTCAAATGAGTTACTTTTTTGAATAAATGTAGTGAGTTCACTCATGATATCATAATCACAAGAAAGAAGTTTATCTTCTTCAATCAAAGTTTTTAAATTAAGAGCACCCACCTTTTTTACAGTCTTAGACATCTTGACTCCAAGTTGAGTCTTTTTACCAGAAAATCCTTGACCAACAATTTGCCCTGCTCTACCTCTCATAGAACACATAAGAAGATTTTTATATTCCAATTCAAAGTTTAGTATAGATGCTACTTGATCTCCAACATCATTTACTTCACATAATACAAAAGCATCATTGTACTGTTTACCGACCTCTTCAATGATACTAGGAAAAAGCATTGGTTTTATTTCATTATTTCTATACTTTGCAACAACTGCATGAGGAAACTCTGTTATATCAATCACTACAAATGCAGAGAAATCTTTAGACACACCTCTAGCTACATCAACAGTAAGTGCATAATCATGACCTTTTACAGGATCCACATACACATCTAATCCAGCATTTGTTTTTTCTGGTGTTTGATAAACCATACTCCTTAATTTACTAGGAGCAATTAAAGTATCAACAGAACCTAAGAACTCACATTCAAACTCAACTTTAAACTGCTGTTCTGATGTGTTTGCAATTGTTTGCTCTTTCCATACTTCATCTCTACCAGGAACTTGACTCCAATGAACATCAGTTGGTTTATATTCATTCTTTGCTTTTTCTGCATCGTGCCACATGCGGTAGAAGTGATTCATACCGTGTGGTGTAGAAACTATAATTACTTTTGTGTTTTGACCAGAAGTAATAGTAGGGTAAACACTAGCAAAGAAAGAATCAGCGATGTGATTGGGAACAAAAGCAAATTCATCCAAGAATAGGATATTGAAAGACATACCCCTAACAGCACTAGCAGAGGTAGACGCAGCCAAGATTTTCGATCCATTTTCTAACTCCAGTGAACCTCTATTCCATGATAAAACACCTTGCTGCATCCACTTAGGAACATTCTCATATGCGGTTTGTAATCTACCAAGAAGTTCTCTAGCAGTAGCTGCTTTGTTAGCAAGAATACCAATATTTACACTATCATTAAAAAGAAGATAATGTAAAAGATATGATATAACAGTTGTAGACTTACCTGTCTGACGAGGCATCTTACAAATATTAAATCTATTATCGTGAAAATTATTAATTAATTCTTGTTGAAAATCATAAGGTTCAAAAGGCATCAAACCATGATCCAACGTTACAATTTTAACGTGCTTCTGAGCAAAATATACAGGATCGTTTTTACATGCCATGAACTCAAGAATTTGTTCTTGAGTAAATTCAATCGGTGTATTTGCTCTTTTTAAATTAGGATTACCAAGATATATTTCACTCATAATATTAATTATCTTTTATCGATATAAATTAAAGGATCTCCACTACTATATTCATCTACATCATAACTATGAACTTTAGATCCTGGATATACTTTACTTAATTCAATTTGAATATCTTTTCTAGAAGGAAGTTTTATTTGTGGGAAAAACATTTTTATCATATATTTTTTTCCTCTCCACATGTAAATAATAAGCATTACCTTACCAACTCTTTTGGGGAGCATAGATGTTGCTTCGGAATAAAATTGGTTAAGATTTTTCATTTTTCAACCTATCTTCGATTATTTATGTTTTAACAGCTGCAAAGATAACTTTAAAGGTGGTAGTACTTGCTGTACCAGGATATCCAAGTAATCTTATTTTATCCGAATCTATGTCTGCAGAGAATGTTGCAATACCTGTTGGTTGATTTAAAGTACCATATTCTGTTATATATGCATTAGTTCCGTCATGAATTAAATTGATTGATGTTGCATTATAATTTGTTCCCTGCACTACCTGAATTTGATAATTAACAGATCTAAAATCTGTTGATGCTATTGACACTAAAGTAGAAATTCCAACACTAGTCGTTGTTG